>ERZ802830.112-NODE-112-length-77592-cov-14.6255_pt1 | contig 77592 bp, 76 predicted proteins | sample MGYA00345654_ERZ802830 | MGnify/ENA primary metagenome ERZ802830 (study PRJEB30503, sample SAMEA104212375) | marine metagenome | biome: Westerlies Biome; feature: [SRF] surface water layer (ENVO:00010504) within the epipelagic zone...; material: water...
TGCACCAAATCCTTGACAGTAACGGGCATACCGAAAATTTGATCAATCGCCTGTACCAGCGCCAAGCTTAAAGTTTTGCCAGGCGTCATGCTTTTAGCATCCTGCGCTTGTCGCACCAATGCAGCTTTACGACGCAAAATTGGGTCAGGTTTTTCTTCGCTCATAGGTTCACTGATGCCTTGCCGTAGTTAATCACCAAGATAGCCGCAACCAGGTTACCAAATACTTTATTTAAACGCCTATTAATCTGTTGATGACAGGTCGGTTCGCGCAACACCGCCAACAACACTTTCTGGCAGTCGGATACGGAAAGCGGCCCCGTTTTGGCCGGGTAAATAGGTAATATCGCCCTGCAACCGCTGCAAAATCTCACGACTTATTGCCAGACCCAAACCTGCCCCGCCAGACTCGTGACCTCCAATCCGAGAGAATTTTTCAAAAATTAGGTTTTGATCTTCTTTAGAAATACCACTGCCGTTATCGATAAAGTCTATTGTCAATTGCTGCGCCGACTGCCGAACAATGATCTGTAATTTCGGCTCGGCTGCATCACAATATTTATGAGCATTGACGATTAAATTCAGAAATACTTGATTCAAGCGATCAAGATCCGTGCACAACCAGATCCGCTCGTCGGCAATGTTGCGCTGAATTTGCATCACTGCGGCATCCCGACCAACCCGCGCCATAGCAACTGAATGATCCAGTAAATCCCTCAGAGAACCTGTGCTTACATTCAAGCTGACCTGCCCGTTTTCCAAAACGCTTAAATCCAGCAAATCATCCAACAAACGGGTCAGGCGTATGGTTTCTTCTTGAATGATTGAGGCGTATCTTACCTGTTCCTGCGGGCTGAGCACCTCTACACCCCGCAGAATTTCCGAAAACGCACGAATTGAACTCATCGGGGTGCGCAATTCATGACTGATCTGCGACAGGAATGCATCTTTTTGCACAGAGAGTTGCGTCAACTTGGTATTCGCATCCCGCAGTTGCAGCGCTGTTCGCGCCAGTTCTTGTGATTTTTTTTCCAATTCGGTGGAATACACCTTCATCTGCGCCGTCTCATCGGCAACTGCCATGAGGTCATGCACCGTCACTGGCGTGCCTCCAATAATTTGCCCCACCATGGCATGCGCCGTGGCAGCCCCCACCGATCCGGCCATTTCACGCTCCAGTTCGGCCAAAAATTCTTCCGAAGGCTCGGGAAGATAGCCACTGATGCCCTGACGGGCCGCAGCGCTTTGGAACAGGGCTTGGGCTTCGCTGGCACCCAGAATGCGCTGAGCCATCACCATCAAGTCTTCGCTTTGCGCCACCCCGCCGGACCAACTCTTTTGCTGGGTAGAATGCTGATAGACATTGACAAATTGCGCGCCCTGCAATTGCTCCAACGGCGACGGCAATGTGATCAAAGACACAAGGACGAATACCAATGTATTAATCGACATGCTGAGCAGAACCGCATGCACCAAAGGGTCCAACCCCTCAATGCCAAAAAGGGCCTGAGGGCGCAGCCAATCGAGACCGAACAAGCCAAATTGAACCACTGTGTCAGGGAGAAACACCCCCCCGGCAAAGCTTGGCAAAAACAATGTAAAAAGCCAGATCAAAAATCCACACAACAACCCTGAAAGCGCCCCCATGCGTGTTGCGCCGCGCCAAAAGATACCACCCAACATCGCCGGTAAAACTTGCACTACACCCGCGAAGGACACCAACCCGATCGAGGTCAGGGCAGCCCCTCCGCCAGAGAGATAAAAATACAGATAGCCAAGAAAGACCACGCCCGCGATGGCCAGCCGTCGTGCCAGCAACACCACATTGCGCACATCCCCCGACATGCTGGCTCCGCCGCCAGTCACCCGCACCCAGATCGGCATGACAATATGGTTTGAAACCATCGTCGAGAGTGCAATCGCAGCCACGATCACCATTGACGTGGCTGAAGAAAACCCTCCTAGAAAAGATAATATTGCCAGGCCGTCCCGGCCCTGACTGAGCGGCACAGTCAATACAAACAGATCCGGGTTCGACCCTTCAGGCAGAATTTGCAGGCCGACAACCGCGATTGGAATGACGAAAAGGCTTATTAACATGACATAGACAGGGAAGGCCCAGGAGGCAGTTTGAAGATGGCTTTCATCTTCGTTTTCAACCACCAGAACTTGGAACATTCTCGGAAGGCATAAAAAGGCCGCTCCCGACAGAAAGGTCAATGCCGCCCAGCGCCCTCCGTGAATCTCTGCCATGCCAATTGCCGACGCATCAATGCGTTGAAGAGTTTCGCTGACCCCGCCAGAGACACCCCAGACCACGAATACACCCACTGCCAAAAGCGCGCACAGCTTGACCACCGCCTCGACCGCAATGGCCATAACAACCCCATAGTGGCGTTCATTCACATCCAGATTACGGGTACCAAAGACAATCGTGAAAAGAGCAAGACCGCTGGCCACCCAAATCGCGGTTGCATTTGAATCCGTCACCGGCGCATCCAAGCCCCCCGCCTCTGCAAAGGCAGCAAATGACAGCGTGACAGATTGTAGTTGCAAAGCGATATACGGTGTGGTTCCGATGACCGCCAAAAGCGTCACGCAGACCGCGAGCAAGTTCGATTTTCCAAACCGAGAGGAAATCAAATCCGCCACCGAAGTAATGCGCTGGCTGCGTCCAATGCGCACCAACTTGCGTAGCACCCACCACCAACCCACCATTACAATGGTGGGGCCCAGGTAGATCGTCAAAAACTCAAGCCCGGATCTGGCAGCATTACCAACAGCCCCATAGAATGTCCAAGCGGTGCAATACACCGAGAGCGAGAGCGTATAGACCAAAGGCTGGCTCATCCAGGCCCCACGACCGCGCAGCGCCGCACGCTCGGCAGCGAAGGCAACAAGAAATAATAAGACCACGTAACTCATACAGACAAGAATGAGCAGATTGAGCGGGGTCAATTATCAGTCTCCAGCGTTTTTTCTATCGCACTTGCGCCAAGCCGCCGTGCTAACCAGATAGCCGCCAGCACCAGCACCATCCAGACCGAAAAGAAATAAATCATCGCCTCAGACGTCTTAACCCCTTCGGTCCACAACAAGGGCACTCCGATTAAGACAAGCCCCAGCACCGGCAGGACCTTTAGGGCCTCAATTACCCGGCGTGTGCGATAACGGCGACGTTCCAGATACACATACTCGGATGCTTTGGATGTCATCATCGCGTTAGGTCTTGCACAGCTGAGAGAATGTCAGCGTTAGAAAAAGGTTTCGTCATAAAGCGACTAACCCCCAGCTTTTCGGCCAGCATACGATCTTTGTTCTGTCCACGGGCTGTAAGCATCAGCACGGGCACCTCTCGGGTATCCACGCTGTCCCGCAAGTCTTTAAGAATATCAAACCCGCTTTTATTTGGCAGCATAACATCCAGAATAACCAGATTTGGACGCTTGCTCTGCACAGCCTCAACAGCCTGGTTACCATCGGCATGAAGGGAGACAGCCCAACCGTCACGCGACAAAATGAAACTCAGCGCCTCAACGATATTTGGCTCGTCCTCAATAATAAGCACGTGCTTTGCCATGTCCCTTCCTTTCCGGATCGCTTTAGGTGCCATCCCGTTTATGTTTTCCCACCCTACAAACAGTCAAAGCCCTTCTGCAAGGATGGAAGGTTCACGACGCGCCGCACAGGTGGCCTCGACACAAAGACGGCAGCTGACCCCCACACGGGTGTGTCGAGCCTTTGCGACTTTTTGGGGCGGTTTGACGTCAGGCTTACCAAGAACCAGCGGTAGGATCAGCATATAAGCGCGCAAAAGCGGCGGCTGATTATACTCGGGCGGTGTAACTGGCACGGCAATAGCAAAGCTTTGATACATTTTACTTTGATCTCCAGAGTGCGTCATCCGGGTCTCAAACAACTGCAGCGGTGCCGATAATGACCGATACAGCGGCCACACTGGACAGCCTGCCCCGAACCTTGGAATCGCAAACCCTTCAACCGGCTTGCGATAAGTTAATGCACCAGAGGCATCACAAATCACCAACCCAACCGGAGTTGGGATACGGTTTTCATCAAGGCTGGCAAGCCGCCGCATAACCAGCGTCACATCAACTGACAGGTCATTTGCCAACTGCAGCGGATCAATACCAAATTCGGCCACCGCCTTGATAAGGCGGTCAGCCGACAGTGCTTGGACATCTCGTCGGTATTGTCTGAGAAAGCCCTCAAGCATATAGCGAGCTGCAGCAGACCGCATCTTATCAGCTTCGACTTCGATCATCCTTTCAGATGAGGTTTCTTTTTCAAAATCGGGGAACCGAAAATTATGGGCCTTCAAAAATGCCTCTACCTCGTCTTCTGGCGTGGTAATACCGGTGCCTGCGTCTTCCGTATTATCAAAATAATTCACCAATGATTGGCTACTCTCAGCAAGGCGTGCACTGTCTTCATTGAGGTTCCGGTGAAACCTGTCACGCCATGCCGGCTCCAACTCGGCGGTATCAGATAAAATGGACGCGGCCGAGCGGATCGAAGTGACGCTGGACAGAACATCATGAAAAGCGGCAGCCAGATAGGGATCATGGGTCAAACGGTCAGAGGCTGCTTCTAGACGTTTTTCCAGCGAAGTGGTGCGTTGAAAACTCTCATCAAGCAGCTGTGACCACGCAGGAAAGCGGTTGGCCAATTCTTCTACCCGCTGCAATTCCGGCACCCCGCTCGCCCGATCTCCCACCGCATCTCGCAACGATGCGATCAGACTGGCTTCGGCGCCATCCGCAAGAACTGCAGGTTTCACATCAAGCGTTCGGGCTATATCTTGCAGAACTTTCCCCCCGATTCTGCGACGGTTATGCTCAATAAGATTAAGATATGAAGCCGAAATACCAGATCGGCGGGCAAGTTCTGCTTGACGCAGTCCGGCAAGCGTACGCCGTTCGCGGATACGCGTTCCAACCAAGGTCTCACGTGGCATATAGAATCCTTATCCTTATCAATGACTTCATCTTGGATGAATATAATTTATTTACAAAAATAATGATACTTTGTTTATTTATTTACAAAATAATCATTTAAAAATAATGCTTTGTTGATAACTTTTCCAAACTAGAGCAAGATGAATTTGCATAAAAATTTGCTGGCGATGCACATGCGAGGACAGCGTATCGCTATAAATCCAATGGGAGGATCAAATGTCCAAGTTAAATCTGACGCGCCGCGGCGTGATCAAAACCGGTGCGGCTGCTGGTACAGCGCTGGCCATGCCAACAATCCTGACAGCTGGTAGCCATGCCGGTTTCACCAATGCTCCGACAGGCAGCTCTGTCACACTGGGCTTTAATGTACCACAAACCGGTCCGTACGCCGAAGAGGGGATGGATGAGCTGCGCGCGCAAGAGCTTGCAGTTCAACACCTGAACGGCGAAGGCGACGGCGGAATGATGAATACCTTCAGCTCGAAAGCGCTGAAAGGTAATGGCATCCTCGGTAAGAAAGTTGAGTTTGTAACTGGTGACACCCAGACAAAATCTGATGCAGCCCGAGCATCTGCCAAATCAATGATCGAAAAAGACGGAGCGATTATGGTCAACGGCGGCTCTTCGTCGGGCGTGGCGATCGCGGTGCAGGGTCTGTGCCAAGAGGCAGGCATCATTTTCATGGCCGGCTTAACCCACTCGAACGACACCACTGGCAAAGATAAAAAAGCCAATGGTTTCCGCCACTTCTTTAACGGTTACATGTCAGCTGCCGCTCTGGCCCCTGTGCTGAAAAATGCTTATGGCGATGACCGTCAAGCCTATCACTTAACTGCTGATTATACTTGGGGCTGGACACAGCAAGAATCCATCGCAGCCGCAACTGAAGCCATGGGTTGGAACACCGTTAACAACGTGTTGACCCCACTGGCCTCGACAGATTTCTCATCCTACATCGCCCCAGTTCTGAACTCTGGCGCCGACGTTTTGGTTCTGAACCACTATGGCGGTAACATGGTGAACTCGTTGACCAACGCGATCCAGTTTGGCCTGCGTGACAAAATGGTCAATGGCAAGAAGTTCGAAATCGTCGTGCCACTCTATTCAGAGCTGATGGCGGCCGGTGCAGGTGAAAACGTGCAAGGGGTGATTGGGTCGATGAACTGGAACTGGCAGCTGCAGGATGCGGGCTCAAAGGCCTTTGTGAAATCGTTTGGTGAAAAATATGGTCGCGCGCCCTCAAACTCGGCACACACCTGCTGTGTGCAGACGTGGCGTTATGCAGACGCCTGTGAGCGTGCTGGCACCTTCAACCCGTGTGGCGTAGGCGAAGCTCTCGAAGGCTTTGATTTTGACGGTCTGGGCAATGGTCCAACATCGTATCGCGCCGAGGACCACCAGTGTTTCAAAGATGTTTTGGTTATGAAGGGCAAAGAAAACCCAACCAACGAATATGACACATTGGAAATCGTCGAAGTGACCCCACGGGCGCAAGTTGAATACGCACCAGATCACCCCATGTTCGCCGGTGGTCAACTGGGTGCTTGCAACCCGGGCGCATAGGCCGCTATCTTATTCTGGCCAACGCCCTAGGCTGGCCGGATTGTTTTGGTGTCCCTGCCTTTTCGGCAGGGACACTTCTTTAAAGACCTCTTACGGTGGATGTCATGGACGCAATCATCCTACAGATTCTTAACGGGCTGGATAAAGGCTCTGCCTATGCGCTCATCGCGCTGGGACTGACCTTAATTTTTGGAACTTTGGGCGTTGTAAACTTTGCGCATGGAGCATTGTTCATGATCGGCGCGTTTTGTGCGGTGACCCTGTCTAAGATTCTCAGTCTCAGCTATGTCATCCTTGACGAAACCCAAACAGACTTTTTAGGCAAGCCCCTTAAAGTCAAAGTGCCATATGCCGAGAGTTGGTTTGGCCCGGAAATTGGGGCGGCGATTATCGACTGGTCGGTACCACTGGCTATTTTGTTCTCAATCCCTGTAATGCTGGTTATTGGCTTCATCATGGAGCGCGGGTTGATCAAACACTTTTACAAAAGGCCCCATGCTGATCAAATCCTCGTCACCTTTGGCCTTGCCATCGTGATGCAGGAAATCATCAAATATTTTTACGGTGCCAATCCGATCCCGACACCGGCCCCGGATGTGTTCACCGGATCTTTTGACTTCGGCGTCCTGCTGGGGTTCGATCCCAATGTGATTATCTATCCCTATTGGCGGTTGGTATATTTCGGGTTTTCAGCCATCATTATTGGCGCCGTCTTTTCGTTTTTGCGCTTCACAACTTTCGGCATGGTGGTCCGTGCAGGCATGGCTGACCGCGAGACAGTCGGTCTGCTGGGGATTGATATCGACAAACGCTTTACGCTGATGTTCGGTATTGCCGCAGCCGTAGCCGGACTGGCCGGGGTGATGTACGCACCGATCAATTCGCCCAATTACCATATGGGTATGGACTTTCTGGTCTTAAGCTTCGTCGTGGTTGTTGTCGGCGGCATGGGCAGCCTCCCCGGGGCTGTCTTGGCAGGCTTTCTGCTGGGAACACTGGAAAGCTTTGCTTCCATGAACGAGGTAAAGTCCATCTTTCCCGGAATCGATCAGATCATCATCTATGTGGTGGCCATTCTCATTCTACTCACCCGCCCCCGCGGCCTGATGGGCCGCAAGGGCGTGATGGAGGACTAAGCCATGTTCGGACTTGAAAAAAAAGATGCTACGTTGCTGGTTATCGTCGCCATTTTGACGCTCTTTGCGCCGTTTTTATTAAATCCCTTCCCGTCCGAGAGCGCCATGGCGCAGTTCAATGCCGGCTATCCGGATCTGATGCAGCGCTTTGTCATATTCGGGATTTTTGCAATTGGGTTTAACATTCTATTTGGCCTGACAGGCTATCTGTCGTTTGGTCACGCGGCCTTTTTGGGTGTCGGATCTTATTCGGCAGTTTGGATGTTCAAATTGCTCAGTATGAATGTGATCCCCGCGATCGTCTTGTCAATTGTCGTGGCCGGCTTGTTTTCACTGTTGATCGGGTTCATTTCACTGCGGCGGTCGGGTATCTATTTCTCGATCTTGACGCTGGCCTTTGCGCAAATGTCTTTCAATCTGGCCTATTCGGTTTTGACCCCGATCACCAATGGTGAGACCGGGCTGCAGCTGACACTTAACGACCCCCGGGTCTTGGGCCAATCAGCCACTGCAGATGGCTCTATTCCAGTAACAAGCCTGTTCGGTTTGGAAATGCGGTCAACGTATGAGCTGGTCATGGGCCCATGGACGTTTCAATTTAATGCTGGATACTACCTTTGCGCTATAATCATGGTGCTGGCATTCTACCTGTCGATCCGGATTTTTCGCTCCCCTTTTGGCTTGATGCTGAGGGCGATCAAATCCAACCAAACGCGAATGAGCTATACCGGTTTGAACCCGAAACCTTATACTTTGGCAGCCTTTGTAATCTCTGGCATGTATGCGGGACTGGCGGGTGGACTAATGGCCTCGATGGATCCGCTGGCAGGGGCAGAGCGGATGCAATGGACCGCCAGTGGCGAGGTTGTGCTAATGACAATCCTGGGTGGCGCAGGCACATTGATTGGTCCGGTGCTTGGCGCGGGCTTTATCAAATACTTCGAGAATATCTTCTCAAAGATCAACGACACAGTGCTGCACAGCTGGTTCAGCTTTATGCCCGACGGCTTGGAAAACCTCGTGGTGATGTTGGTACATCCGTTCATAGGGAAAGGCTGGCACCTGACATTGGGGCTGATGTTCATGATGGTGGTGATCTTTTTGCCCGGTGGTCTGGTTGAAGGTGGGCAACGCATCCGTCGGTTGTTCCGCCGCAAGGATGACACTCCGGCCGCCAAAACCGAGCCTGCAGAATAAGGAAGCGTGATGATGGGTATCCTTGAGGTCAAGAACGTCAACAAACGCTTTGGAGGGTTGCAAGCCCTCGGCGATGTCAATCTCAGCGTGGCAGAAAATTCTGTGCATGCGATCATTGGCCCGAATGGTGCCGGAAAATCGACCCTGCTCAATTGTTTGGTGGGCAAGCTGATGCCCGACACTGGCAGCGTGTTGTTCGATGGGCATTCTGTACTGGGGCGCACCCCGCATGAAATCAACCAGATGGGCATTTCGCGGGTGTTTCAGACACCAGAAATTTTTAGCGAACTGACGGTTCTGGAAAACATGATGATCCCGTGCTTGGCCAAACGTGACGGTAGTTTTCGCATGCATGCCGTTGCGAACATGTTTGACGAGACCGAGTTGGTCGAAAAAGCCGAGCATATGCTGGAAAGCATGAACATGGCTGGCAAACACCATATGCCTGCCGCGGCCATGTCGCGCGGCGACAAAAGGCGGCTGGAGATTGCCATGTGCTTGGCACAAGAGCCACGCCTGCTGTTGCTAGATGAACCAACTGCCGGAATGGCCCGCGCCGATACCAACAACACTATCGATTTACTTAAACAAATCAAAGACGAGCGCGACATCACCATCGCCATTATTGAACATGATATGCATGTGGTCTTCTCGCTTGCCGAACGGATCACCGTTTTGGCTCAGGGCATGCCCCTAGTCGAAGACACGCCCGAAAACATCAAAGGCCACCCGAAGGTAAAAGAAGCCTATCTGGGCGAGGCACATTAGAGAGGCCGACCATGACCGCACCATCAGCTTCTTCGCAGCACGCAAGTACACCCGAGACAGCGCCAGCCTATCTGGCGGTAAATAATATGCACGCCCATTATGGCGAGAGCTATATCGTTCAAGGGATTACGCTTGCGGTGAAAGAAGGCGAAATTCTTGCACTTCTGGGCCGAAACGGCGCGGGCAAAACAACCACACTGCGGACGATTGCTCGGTTAGACAACCCGCAATTGACCCAAGGAGAGCTGTGGCTAGACGGTCAGCGCATCGATGGGATGTCCAGCCATCAAGCTGCGGTTGCCGGCATCGGTCTGGTGCCCGAAGATCGCCGCATCATTGCCGGCCTAACGGTCGAAGAAAATTTGCAACTGGCGCAGATCGCCGAGCCTGTTGGCTGGTCATTGTCACGGATTTACAATCTGTTTCCCCGCCTTGAGGAACGCCGCAAACAAGAGGGCATCACCCTGTCTGGCGGCGAACAGCAAATGTTGTCGATCGCCCGCGCACTGGCGCGCCAGATCAAGGTCTTGTTGCTGGACGAGCCATATGAAGGGCTCGCCCCGGTTATTGTCGACGAGATCGAAAAAACCCTGCGTCTTATCAAGCAAGAGGGTATGACCACAATTATTGTTGAACAAAACGCCGTGCGCGCCCTTAAACTGGCCGACCGCGCCGTAATCCTTGACACAGGCCAGATTGTCTTTGACGGCAGCGCTCAGGACGTATTGGACAATGAGGCGCTGCGGGCAGAATATCTGGCGATTTAACCGCGCCGATAGCAGCGCTATTTGACTTGAATTTAAAGGAGCACCTGCTTTGGTGTCGCCTTGCATTTATCGACGTAAATATCTAGCCTAGCCAAATTCACCCATAAACAGAAGGCACATCATGTCTGAAAAACGTTTCCCGCCCTCCAGTGCATTTGCCGCCAACGCGCATATCAATGCCACAAAATATGCAGAAATGTACGCCACATCCATCGCCGACCCCGATGCATTCTGGCACGAACATGGCAAGCGGATTGACTGGATCAAGCCTTTTTCAATCACCAAAAATGTCAGTTATGCCCATCCTGATGTCTCGATCAAATGGTTTGAAGACGGGGTGCTGAACGTCTCGGCCAATTGTATCGACCGCCATCTGGAAACCCGCGGCGAACAGACCGCAATCATTTGGGAAGGCGACAACCCCGAAGACAGCAAACACGTCACCTATCGCGAAATGCACACGCAGGTCTGTAAAATGGCCAACGTCTATAAAAACCTTGGCGTCAGCAAAGGCGACCGCGTCGTGCTTTACATGCCGATGATTCCCGAGGCCGCCTATGCCATGCTGGCTTGTGCCCGAATAGGTGCCGTGCATTCGATTGTCTTTGCAGGCTTTTCACCCGAAGCACTGGCTGCGCGCGTCGATGGCTGTAAAGCCTCCCTTGTGGTGACGGCCGACGAAGCCCCCCGAGGCGGGCGCAACACTGCGTTGAAATCAAATGTCGACAAAGCCCTGGCCATCTGCGGCGATGTTGCGACGCTGGTTGTCGAACGCACCGGCGCCGATGTCGGAATGAAACAGGGACGTGATCATTCGTTTAACGCCGCAATGGCCGACGCCTCGTCCGATTGTGCGCCCGAGCCGATGAACGCCGAAGATCCGCTGTTCATCCTTTATACTTCGGGATCAACCGGCGCGCCAAAAGGCGTGGTGCACACGACAGGCGGGTATCTTGTCTGGGCCTCAATGACCCATGAAATGGTGTTCGATTACCACGACGGCGACGTCTATTGGTGCACAGCTGATGTGGGTTGGGTGACCGGCCACAGCTATATTGTCTACGGACCGTTGGCCAATGGGGCACAAACGCTGATGTTTGAAGGCGTGCCGACCTATCCAGACGCGTCCAGGTTCTGGCAAGTGTGCGAAAAGCACAAGGTCAATCAATTCTATACTGCCCCAACAGCCATCCGGGCGCTGATGGGACAGGGAAACGAGTTTGTCGATAAATGCGATTTAAGCAGCCTGAAGCTTTTGGGAACCGTTGGTGAACCGATCAATCCAGAGGCTTGGAATTGGTATAATGACGTGGTCGGAAAAGGTAATTGCCCGATCGTCGACACCTGGTGGCAGACCGAAACCGGCGGTCACCTTCTGACCCCGTTGCCCGGTGCTACCACCACAAAGCCAGGCTCTGCGACAAATCCGTTTTTCGGCGTGCAACCGGTGATCCTCGATCCGACAACAGGGGCAGAGCTGACCAGTACCGAGGCCGAAGGTGTGCTGTGTATCAAAGACAGTTGGCCCGGTCAGATGCGCACTGTTTACGGCGATCACGACCGGTTTGTGAAAACCTATTTCTCGGATTTTAAAGGCTATTATTTCTCCGGCGATGGCTGCAGACGTGATGCGGATGGCTATTACTGGATCACCGGCCGAGTTGATGATGTTCTCAACGTCTCGGGCCACCGCATGGGCACCGCCGAGGTCGAAAGTGCGCTTGTGGCACATCCCAAAGTCTCTGAAGCGGCGGTTGTTGGTTACCCCCATGACATTAAGGGTCAGGGCATTTACTGCTATGTGACGCTGATGGCCGGGGAAGTCTCCAGCGAAGAGCTGCGGTTGGAGTTGCGCAGTTGGGTACGTAAAGAAATTGGCCCGATTGCGTCACCCGATCTGATTCAGTGGGCCCCCGGGCTGCCCAAAACCCGGTCAGGCAAGATCATGCGACGCATCCTGCGTAAAATAGCCGAAAACGACTATGGCGCACTTGGTGACACCTCGACGCTGGCCGACCCGTCGGTGGTCAATGAGCTAATCGACAATCGCGCCAACCGCTAGGTTTTCTCCGACCCTGAAACCAGAGCGCGCTCGTTCAGGCGCGCTCTGAGAGCAGTTTTAAGCACTTTGCCGTAATTATTCTTGGGCAGTTCCGCAATCTCTATATAGGTTTTGGGCCGCTTGAACCGCGCGATATGCGCAAGGCAATGCGCCGCAAGCGCCGCATCATCCACGCCATAGCCAGGATTTGCGACGACAAACGCCACCACTACTTCGCCCCATTCGGCGTCTGCACACCCGACCACCGAGACCTCGGACACAGAAGGATGTGTCAGCAACACCTCTTCCACCTCGCGCGGATAAATATTGCTGCCCCCTGAAATAATCATATCTTTGGACCTGTCTTTCAGCGTCAGATAACCCTCGTCATCCAATTGTCCCATATCGCCGGTGTGCAGCCATCCCTCGCCCAGCGCCTGTGCCGTGGCTTTGGGGTTTTGCCAGTACCCCGGCATCACCGCATCACCACGCACAATAATTTCGCCCGTCTCGCCATTAGGCAAACTGCGGCCCTGTTCATCAGCAATTCTCACCTGCACGGCAGCCTGCGGCCGCCCGACCGACGCCAGACGCGCCCGCCAGCGGGGATGGTTGCGATCAGCCACATCCGCCCGCGACAACGCGGTGATGCACATAGGGCACTCGCCCTGACCATAAATCTGGATAAAGATCGGACCAAAGTGATCAACTGCCGCGATGATATCCTCTTGATACATCGGCCCGCCCCCATAGATGACACTGCGCAGCCCCGCCCCGGTCTGACCGGTGGCTTTGGCGGTCTCGGTCATACGTTTGACCATGGTTGGGGCAGCAAAGAGATGGGCCCGTTCAAAATGTCGCGCCAGATCGAAAATTTCCAAAGCCTCAAATCTACCAGAGGGCGGCAGCACGTGGCGCGCCCCGGCGAGTACATGCATTACATTATACAAACCCGCCCCATGTGACAGCGGCGCGGCATAGATTGCCGTATCCGCTGTCTCGACTGTATCGACATCAGAAAGATATGCCAGCGCCATTACCTGCAACATGCGGTGGGTGATCATCACCCCCTTTGGCCGCCCGGTAGTGCCTGAGGTGTAAAACAACCATGCCAGATCCTCAGCAGCACGCACGGCAACATCGGTATCTGCGGCGCAATCAAACAATTCGGAAAACGCTGCTTCGGCCAGATCAATCACCCGCCCAACACCCGCCTGGGCCTGTAGCGGCGCGGCAAGGTCCGTAGATGCAAAGGTCAGCGCAACCCCACCATCCTCGATAATCCAAGCCGCCTCGCGCGGGTGCAGCTTGGCATTGATCGGCACGACCGCCGCCCCCGCATACCAAGCGCCATACAACAGGATCAGATATTCGGGGACATTGGTCAAATACAGGGCAATACGATCTCCAGGCCGGATACCGGCGTCCTTAAACCAGGCTGCAGCCTGCGCGCTGCGGTGTTCAAATTGCCCGTAGTCAGCAATCTGCTGCACCCCGACAAACAGTGCTGGCCGTTGGGGGTAGGCCTGTGCCATCCTTTGAAGCCAAAGCGATATATTCATCGGCCAACCCCGCACAGCCAGTTCGCCAACCCGCTTTGCCACCCCAAAGTAGTGAAGCCCCATGCCAGATGCGCCCTGCGATTGATTGCGAACCTCCTATAAAAAAATTTAGGGGTTTTTGGCCCTTGTGTTACTCGGATACGAATTTTACGCTGCCTGTCCAAGTTGAAAATACCCATGATACTTCTTAGCCGACTTTTCCTTTCGTACCATATATTGTAGTATTGCACTAAGCAGGCAAAAAAGCTGCCGCATACAGGTCTAAAACCAATTGAGGATATAATGACAAAAAAAAATAACGATGATGATGTGATATTCATCCAAGCCCTCGCCACGGTGCTCCGCGACAATGACCTGACCGAATTACAGGTTGAACGCCAGGACGGCGATGATCGCAGCCTGAATATCCATCTCAGCCGGGCGGTCCATGTCCCGCCAGCCGCCGTTGTGGCGCCGGTTACAGCCCCTGTTGCAACCCCTGCGGCACCGGCCGCGGCTGCACCACCGGCAGAAAACACGTCCGACGACCCAGCCAGTCATCCCGGCGCGGTCACCTCTCCAATGGTTGGGACCGTCTATATGCAGGCAGAACCGGGCGCAGCGCCGTTTTCATCAATTGGTGCAAAAGTCAGCGAGGGCGACACCCTGCTGATCGTAGAGGCGATGAAGACGATGAATCACATTCCCGCCCCGCGATCAGGGGTCGTCACCCGGATACTGGTCGAAGACGGAGCCGCCGTCGAATACGGGGCCCCTTTGGTCATTTTGGAATAAGAGATCAGCATGTTTAACAAGATCCTGATTGCCAACCGCGGAGAAATCGCGCTGCGGGTCATCCGCGCCTGCCGCGAAATGGGCATTGCCTCGGTTGCAGTGCATTCCACCGCCGATAGCGACGCGATGCATGTCCGTATGGCCGACGAATCGGTCTGCATCGGCCCTCCGAGCGCCACCGACAGCTATCTGTCGGTCCCAGCGATCATTGCTGCGTGCGAAATAACCGGTGCGCAAGCGATTCATCCCGGCTATGGTTTCCTGTCTGAAAATGCCAGTTTTGTGCAGGTCATAGAAGATCACGGTTTGACCTTTATTGGCCCCACAGCCGAACATATCCGCATCATGGGCGATAAAATTTCCGCCAAAGATTCGATGAAAGAGCTGGGCGTGCCCTGCGTGCCCGGATCTGATGGGGGCGTCCCTACGCTTGAGGACGCCAAACGCATCGGCGCGGAGATGGGCTATCCGGTGATCATCAAAGCCACCGCCGGAGGGGGCGGTCGCGGTATGAAAGTGGCGCAGAACGCCGACGAAATGGAAAGCGCTTTTCTGACCGCGCGCGCCGAAGGCAAAGCCGCGTTTGGCAATGCAGAGGTGTATATCGAAAAATACTTAACCACGCCGCGCCATATCGAAATCCAAGTCTTTGGCGACGGCAAGGGCCAAGCTGTGCATCTGGGCGAGCGCGATTGTTCGCTGCAAAGGCGCCATCAAAAAGTCTTTGAAGAGGCGCCTGGGCCAGCGATCTCAGCCGATGAACGGGCGCGGATTGGCAAGATCTGCGCTGATGCCGTGGCCAAAATAGACTATATTGGCGCTGGGACAATCGAGTTTCTCTATGAGAAAGGCGCGTTTTATTTCATTGAGATGAACACCCGCCTGCAAGTGGAGCATCCGGTAACTGAGGCAATTTTTGGCGTCGATCTGGTCCGCGAGCAAATCCGCGTCGCCGCCGGACTGCCGATGTCGTTTGGCCAAGAAGATCTCACCATCAACGGCCATGCTATCGAAGTACGCATCAACGCTGAAAGACTGCCCAATTTTGCGCCCTGTCCTGGCACCGTCAGCCAGTATCATGCTCCGGGCGGCTTGGGGGTTCGGATGGATTCAGCCTTGTATACCGGCTATGCGATCCCACCCTATTATGACAGTCTGATCGGTAAATTGATCGTGCATGGCCGCGACCGTCCCGAAGCGTTGGCGCGCCTGAGCCGCGCGTTGGGAGAGTTGATCGTAGATGGTGTGGACACCACTGTGCCGCTGTTTGATGCGCTGCTGTGCGAAGCCGATGTCCAGCAGGGGGCCTATACCATTCATTGGCTGGAAAAATGGCTGGACAAAACGTTTGCGAGTTGACTTAGCCCACGCATAACTGAGGACAAAATGGCCTCTGAAATCCTGACCACCAAGATACTGCTGGAGGCTTACCGTTCTGGGGTTTTTCCGATGGCAGAAGATCGTAACAGCAGGAAGCTGTTCTGGGTCAACCCGCAGGAACGTGGGGTGGTCCCGCTCAATCGGTTTCATATTTCTCGCTCGCTGACCCGTCAATTGCGCAAGGAACAGCATCAAATTAAAATCAATCACGATTTTGATGCTGTAATTGCCGGTTGCGCCGGGCGCGATGATACGTGGATAAATCGCGATATTCAGCGTGCCTATCGTCGCTTGTTTGACATCGGCCATGTGCATACGACAGAAGTCTATGATGGATCACGGCTCGTGGGTGGTGTTTACGGGGTCAGCATTGGCGCGGCATATTTTGGCGAAAGTATGTTTTCGCACACAACCAACGCCTCAAAAATAGCGCTTGCTTATCTTGTCGACCGCCTGCGTCTTGCAGGATTTCAACTGTTTGATACGCAGTTTATCACCCCGCATCTGGCCTCACTCGGGGCCATTGAAATAAGTCGGGACACCTATCTGGCAGCCTTATCAGTTGCGGTTAACCAACCAGCCGATTTTACCGCTCCAGCCGTTCCACTGCGTGCTCAGGAAATGATACAGCGCAATACCCAAACATCATAGCGCGGGTGATCCAGCGCGCTGATCGCTGGCGAGGAGGCAATCATCCAACCACGGAAGAAAGGCTCTGGGATACCAATTTCGCGAATATCGAGGTGTGCGAAAGCGTCGCCCGAAGGATTGTCTGCAGGATACCGACATTCTGTCAGTTCAATCTGCAACTTGCCGAGACTATGGCGCTGGTTTGGCACAAACTCAAAATCTGCGGTTCTGCCACTGACTTTATCCAGCGTCCTGATCATCGCACCCTGACCGCTGAGCGCAGCCTCTTGGGCGCTGGTCGCGGCGGCCGCCAAGCTGAGCATAAGCGCACAAACAAAAGGAACCCTCAATCTGAGCTGCCTCCTGAGACAAACTTGAGCAAAAGCGTTGTCAGACTAACAGCACTTTGGGTGTCTTCAATCTGGTCGCCTGAGGCAAAATAAAATGGCGACCCGCCGGGCATAATCTCAACAAAATTGCCCCCTAAAAGCCCCTCGGACGAGATCACCACCGCGCTGTCATCAGGGATTTCAACCTCAGATCCCAGCGTCAGATCGGTCTCAGCGCGATAGGTTTCAGGGTTGAGCGTGACATCGGTTACCGTGCCAATTTTAACCCCCGCCAAGCGCACATCAGTGCCAACTCCCACGCCCTCTAATGACCGAAATGAGGCCGTCAGAACATAGTTGCTTTGGCCAACCCCGGCCCCCACACCAGTCGATTGCGCGGCAAAGACCCCAAAAGAAATCGCGGCGGCAATCACCACCGCGCCGACAAAGGCCTCTATTTTGTTTTCTGACATCGCCAAATCGTCCTACTCCGGTGTCCATGCCTCATAATCTTTGCGATGCGCCGGAACCGCAAGACGCAGAGATCCCGTTGGCGCATAGGCCGCAGATGAACCTGTCAAATTGGCCTGATGGGGCTTTTCCCAAACCTGATGGCGCAGTGGAGCATCGCTTGGCGGGTCATTCCACGTATGGTGCAACCATCCATGCCAATCGGGACTGATCCTGCTTGCTTCGCACTCACCGTTAAAGATCACCCAACGGCGCTTGTCATCGGCGGTATGGTAATACACATTTCCTTGATCGTCGCTACCAACACGCAGGCCTTTGCGCCATGTGAACAACTGGGTGCCTATCGTCTGACTGTCCCACCAGGTCACTGCCCTTAGAAGCGTTTTTAGGATACTCATCGCTGCATCTCCTTACCGTTTATGCGGCATTTATCGAACCCCAAAGGGCTGTAAAACTCTGCCTCAAAGACCGCGCAGACCATTTAATCCCTAAGAGGCCGTCGCTGTTTCCTTGCTATCGTCGGCATAAATCATCAGAGGTTGCGCCTCTGACCTAACGGCGTCGTCATTGACCACCACTTCGTCAACATTATCAAGACCGGGCAGGTCAAACATCGTATCAAGCAAAATCTCTTCGAGAATAGACCGCAAGCCCCGCGCGCCGGTTTTGCGCTGAATCGCGCGTTTGGCAATCGCGCTGAGCGCCTCATCGGTAAACGACAATTTGGCGTCTTCCAACTCAAACAGCCGCTGGTATTGCTTGACCAGCGCATTTTTTGGCTCGGTCAGAATGGTGACCAACGCATCCTCATCGAGATCTTCCAACGTTGCAAGAACGGGAAGACGTCCAACAAATTCTGGGATCAGACCAAATTTCAACAAATCTTCAGGTTCGAGCTCTTTGAAAACTTCACCGACACCGCGATCGTCATTATCACGCACATCCGCGCCAAACCCGATCGCACTGCCTTTGCCGCGGCGGGCGATGATTTTGTCCAGCCCTGCAAAAGCGCCCCCGCAGACAAATAGGATATTTGTGGTATCCACCTGCAAAAATTCTTGTTGCGGATGCTTACGCCCACCCTGTGGCGGCACGCTCGCAACCGTCCCTTCCATCAGCTTCAACAGCGCCTGTTGAACACCTTCGCCCGAAACATCCCGGGTGATCGACGGATTCTCGGACTTGCGCGTAATTTTATCGACTTCGTCGATATACACGATCCCGCGCTGCGCCCGCTCAACGTTATATTCAGAGGCCTGCAACAGTTTGAGGATGATATTTTCGACATCTTCACCTACGTAACCCGCTTCAGTCAACGTCGTTGCATCGGCCATGGTAAACGGCACATCAAGGATTCTTGCCAATGTCTGCGCCAGCAGTGTTTTGCCGCACCCGGTTGGGCCGATCAACAGTATGTTTGACTTTGACAGCTCAATCTCACTGTTTTTGGCCGAGTGGTCGAGGCGCTTGTAATGGTTGTGAACCGCCACCGAAAGTACGCGTTTGGCCAGTGCCTGCCCAATCACATAATCATCAAGAACATCGCAAATTTCCCGTGGTGTGGGCACGCCTTCGGAAGATTTCAGGCTTGATCCCTTGGTCTCTTCGCGAATGATGTCCATACACAGCTCGACACATTCATCACAAATAAACACCGTTGGACCAGCAATCAGCTTTCTCACCTCATGCTGGCTTTTGCCACAAAAACTGCAGTACAGAGTGTTTTTACTGTCGGAACCTGAGCTAGTTGCCATTTTTTACCTTTCGGTCCTTGAGTATTGGAAACTGCAACTCGCACATTTCCCATCTTTAGTTTAGGACAGCCAATCTGTCACCACAACGTCAAATTTCAACAAACGCAAATGGTCAATCGTCTGCCTCATCCACCACGGCCCGATTGGTAACAATCTCATCAATCAAGCCCCACTTCTTCGCATCTTCGGCAGACATGAAATTATCACGCTCAAGCGCGGCCTCAACTTTTTTCAGCGTTTGACCTGTGTGTTTGACATATACTTCGTTCAAACGTTTTTTGAGCTTCAACGTCTCTTCGGCATGGATCATGATGTCTGTCGCCTGCCCCTGATACCCGCCGGACGGCTGGTGTACCATGATGCGGCTATTGGGCAGCGAGAAGCGCATTCCCGGCTCGCCCGCTGTCAAAAGCAATGATCCCATTGAGGCCGCCTGCCCGACGACCAGCGTCGAAACTTTCGGCCGGATGTATTGCATCGTGTCATAAATAGACATGCCCGACGTCACAACGCCACCGGGACTGTTGATGTACATGCTGATTTCCTTGGACGGGTTTTCCGCCTCCAGATGCAACAATTGTGCGACGATCAAAGAGGACATGCCGTCATGCACCGGCCCACTTAGAAAAATAATCCGTTCTTTGAGCAGCCTCGAAAAAATATCATAGGCCCGTTCGCCACGGCTCGTCTGTTCCACTACCATGGGAACCAGCGTGTTCATATATACGTCTATTGGATCATTCATACTCGCCTGCCTGCTGCTGCTGTCGGATTAAGACTAAGGATTTAAACTTACCAGAGTCTTAGTGTCGCGTCACACTCGCTGCAAGGGTCCGCGACACTTTCACCACAAAACTCTGTAATAAATATTATATCGTATTGTGCCCGCAGAGCTCTATCTCACTCTCATAACGCTGGAGCTCAGATGCAAACACTTTCGAATTTTCCCGCCACACGACAAGCGGGCTTAGACTTATTGTCTAAATTTTCACCCCAAGCGGGACCTGACTACGCCCGCGGCCGTAACTTTGATTTCGGTCCAAATCAGCCAAGAGCCGTCTCGGGTCTTTCACCTTTCGTGCGGCGCAGGTTGGTAACCGAACAAGAGCTCATCACCGAGGTCCTGAAACAACATTCAGCAGATGCGGCGGAAAAATTTATCCAAGAGGTGTTTTGGCGCAGTTATTGGAAAGGTTGGCTAGAGTTGCGGCCCACCGTTTGGCAAACCTATCAAACCGGCTTGCGCGGCGCGTGGAACGCCATACAGACTCAGGACGGATTAGAACGCAACTGGCGCACCGCCTGCATGGGAAACACTGGTATCGACTGTTTTGATTCTTGGGCCAAAGAACTCAGCTCCACTGGTTATCTGCACAATCATGCCCGCATGTGGTTTGCCTCGATCTGGATTTTTACGCTGCGCCTGCCATGGGAACTGGGGGCAGATTTTTTTCTGCGTCACCTTCTGGATGGCGATCCGGCGTCGAACACTTTGGGCTGGCGTTGGGTCGCGGGCCTGCAGACCGTCGGCAAAACCTATCTTGCGCGTCCCGACAACATTAAAAAATACACCAATGGCAGGTTTACCCCGACGGGGCTTGCAACCAAAGCTGTCCCGCTCACAGGCCCTGAAAACCCACCCTGCGGGACGCTTGCACCCGCCAACCCAATCGATACGGCGCTTGCCACAGGGCTTTTGATCCACGATGAAGACCTTGATTTGACGCATATAAACATCAAGCGCCTGCCGTTTCAGGCCACGGCGATCCTATCAAGCCACAGCACGATAACCCCGTTGAAGGCGGCAGACCACGTCGTGCAATTTGCTCAAGGAGCGCTGTGCGATACGTTGGGCCGCTTACCCGCTGGAAACAGCGCCCCCCATACCGTGAAAGATGTCTATGACCTTATCGCTTGGGCACAAACGCATGGCCTAAAGCAAATCATCACGTGTTATGCACCGGTGGGACCGATAGCTGACCAGTTGACGCAGGCGCGAAAACTGCTTGCCGAACAAGGAATTTTACTGGTCACCGTCATGGCCCCCTACGACCGGATGACCTGGCCGCATGCCACCCGTGGTTTTTTTCGGTTTAAAGATAATATCACGCATTTTATTGCGCAGATTTCACAACGCAAATAAACTGGATCACAAGAGCTGCTACAGTTTAAAGACTGCTCGCTTGCATCACCCTGCCAATGCTCGTATACGGACCGTTCTTTCCGCAAACGATCAGCAACCGCGTAGTCTCTCGTGGGTAGGGCGGAAAGAGTAGCCTGCCCTATGAAATGCGCCTGAACATAACTGGAGATCACATGCCGCTATACGAGCATGTTTTTATTTCGCGCCAAGACCTGTCCAATACGCAGGCAGAAGGCCTTATCGAGCACTTTTCGACTGTGCTGGCAGACAATGCCGGCAAGGTTGTTGAAAGCGAATATTGGGGCATCAAAACGATGGCCTATAAAATCAACAAAAATCGCAAGGGTCACTACGCCTTTCTGAAAACCGACGCGCCAAGCGAAGCGGTTCAGGAAATGGAGCGTTTGATGCGCCTGCACGACGATGTGATGCGCATTCTGACAATTAAAGTTGATGCCCACTCCGAGGGCCCTTCGGTCCAGATGCAAAAACGTGATGACCGTGGCGACCGCCGCGAGCGCCGTTGATACCTGCTTGATGAAAGGACGCTAAACCATGGCAACCAAACCATTTTTCCGCCGCCGCAAAGTGTGCCCATTCTCAGGCGATAATGCACCTGCGATCGACTATAAAGACACACGCCTGTTGCAACGCTATATCTCAGAGCGCGGCAAAATTGTGCCATCACGGATCACCGCCGTCTCGGCGAAAAAACAGCGCGAACTGGCCCGTGCGATCAAGCGTGCGCGCTTTCTCGCCCTGTTGCCATACGCCGTGAAATAAGGAGGCAGACATGCAAGTTATTCTTCTTGAACGGGTCGCTAAACTGGGTCAGATGGGCGATGTCGTCGATGTTAAACCCGGCTATGCGCGCAACTATCTTTTGCTGCAAGGCAAAGCTCTGACCGCATCACAAGCAAACATCGCGGCCTTCGAAGGGCAAAAAGCCCAGCTTGAAGCGCACAACTTGGAAACCAAAACCGAAGCTGAAGCCATGGGTGACAAGTTGAACGGCCAACAGTTCATCGTGATTCGCCAAGCCTCGGATGCAGGGTCGCTTTACGGGTCAGTCACCACACGCGATGCCGCCGAAGCCGCCACCGCAGACGGGTTTTCAGTCGATCGCAAACAGGTGTATTTGATCAAACCAATCAAAGAACTCGGCGTGCATGAAGTGCGTGTCGTGCTGCACCCAGAGGTCGAGGCCATCATCAGTGTGAACGTTGCGCGTTCGGTTGAAGAAGCCGAATTACAAGCCTCAGGCAAGTCTATCCAAGAACTGGCCGCGGAAGAAGAAGCCGCCGCAGAGTTTGAAATCTCTGAGCTGTTTGACGATATCGGCGCCGCAGCATCGGAAGACATTGATGATGCGCCAGCACCTGCTGCCGCTGATGATGAGAACAAAGAAGACAAAGACGACGCCTAAATCAGGGTTACGTCCGCCCTTTAAAGTCAAGACCGCGTGCAGCGTTCACCTGCGCGCGGTTTTTTTGTGTCCGCAGTTCATAAGTTTCTTGTAATAAACCCAGAAATATGTAACCTTGAGGTTACATAATGTAAGATTTGTTTATTTTAGGAGTTTCAAACATGCTTTCATCGGAAAAAATAGCGCGCCTTCAAAGCTTTTTGTTTGGCGCCACCGGCTTAATCTGTATGCTTTACGCCCTGCTAGTTGTTTTCACCGGGCAGCCAGATCCCATGCCTTGGTGGCTTCCAGGTTCCGTCGGTTTGCTGAGTGCCGTTCTTATTTTCGGCAAATTTCACCGCGCGGACCCAGTCTCGGTACAGCAGGCCACAGACGAACTGTTCAAACGCAACGCTGCTATAGCCCATCGGTTTGGGTTTTGGAGTGCCCTGCTGCTCTATCCGTTTTTCGGTTTTTTAATTGCCACCGGTGTGATCTCTCTCACCTTGGCCTTCCCGATCATGGGCACTTTAACCGCAGCGGCCTATTTGCTGTCATTCGCGATCTTGAGCGAGTGGCCCAGTGCCGGGTGAGTTACAAAACAATTTGAAAAAATATCGCACTGCGGCTGATTTAACCCAAGCCGCACTGGCAGATCAGGTCCGCGTATCGCGCAAAACCATAAATACCATCGAGAACGGTGTGTTTGTCCCCTCAACCGTTTTGGCGCTTAGGCTGGCGCAACACCTAAAGGTGTCAGTGCATGACTTGTTCGAGCTGAGACTTTAAATCTATGCAGCCAGAATCAGCCAAACAATGAAGTTGCGGCTCCCAAGGTTCCTGCGGGCCTTGGGTCACACCAACGAAGGCAACCAAAGTACGATCTGCGGAAATGTCACAAGCAGTGCAATTGTCACGGCATCCGCTATGAAAAATGGCATCACACCTTTGAACACATCCTGAACACTGAGATCATCTCGTACGCCGGCAACCACAAAGCAATTCAACCCGATAGGCGGCGTAATAAGACAGAATTCGGCCATTTTCACCACCAAAATGCCAAACCAAATCGCGCACATCGTGCCGGACATACCAAAGGCACTGTCTGCTGCAGAGACAAATTCGCCGCCGTTTAATGCCATAACAGCCGGATACACCACCGGCAGCGTCAACAGCAGCATGCCAATCGCATCCATAAACATGCCCAGCACAGCATAGCCCAACAGAATACAAATCAGTATTAACATCGGCGACATTTCAAGCCCAGTTATCCAATCAGAAAACGCATCTGGCAATTTGGCAAATCCCAAGAAACGCACATAAATCAGAACACCCCAGATGATGGTAAAGATCATCACAGTCAATTTTGCGGTTTCCAGCAACGCCTCTTTCATTTGTTTCCAACGCATACCGCGATAGAGCGCCATCACAAAAATGATAAAGGCCCCGATCGCCCCACCTTCGGTGGGCGTGCCCCAAGCATCGCCAAACGGATTATAGACAAAGAAAATAATGATCACCACGACCGCCACAATTGGCAGAGCCGGCGGCAGGCTTTCAAAGCGCTGTTTCCAGGTAAACCCAGACACCGGCGGACCAACAGTTTTAAACGTAACAGCAATACCAATGATCAAACCGGCATAGACAACCGCCGAAAACGCTCCGGGAATAAAACCCGCCAACAGCAGTTTGCCCACATCCTGCTCGACGATGATCGCATAGATCACCAAAATAGCCGAAGGCGGGATCAATGAGGCCAACGTGCCTCCGGCCGCCACAACACCGGCTGCGAATTGCTTGTTATAGCCAATTTTCAGCATCTCGGGGATAGCAATACGCGCAAACACCGCCGCGGTGGCCACCGACGCCCCTGATACCGCCGCGAAGCCAGCTGTTGCAAACACGGTCGAGACGGCCAACCCGCCCGGCACCCAAGCGATCCAGCGCTTGGCAGCTTCGAATAATGCAATGGTCAGTCTAGCGTAATAGGCCAGATAGCCGATTAAAATAAACACAGGGATCAAGCTTAGCACTTGTGCACTGACTTTTGAATGTGGGGTCAAACCGGCCACTTTCACACTGATTTGAAACGCTTTCCAAAACTTTTCCGGCGCATAGTCAAACCCGTTCCAGCGCAGCCATACAAGACCGACAAACCCGGCCATACCAGCGGCAAACGCCACCCGCATCCCCAGCACGACCATGACCAGCATGCCACCGCTGACCCATAAGCCGATTGAAATACTGTCCATTAGTCGGACCCTTCCAGCACACGCGCTTCATGCGCGGCCTGTTCTGCCACGCTGAGCGTCAGCGGCACGGCCACCGGGTTCTCCAATCCCAAGACAAGCGCCCGTCCGTAACCCGCGGCTTGCAACATAAGCCGCAAAGCCAAAACGCCAAACGCCACCGGCACCACCAGTTTGGACGGCCAGATGGGCAAGCTGATATCAACCGAACTATCGCGACTGCACAGGGGGCGCGCACAATCGAACGAACGGTCAAAGTGTTCCCATGCGCCCCAAGTCAACGCAAGGATCAGCGCCAGAATCATCAAAACTGAAACCAGCTCGAACAACCAAAGAATCCGTCCCCTCAAAGCTGAGACAAGCATGTCCATGCGAATATGCGTGCCGTCGCGTTGAACATATGACACCCCCATAATGGCAATAACCGGCATCGCTGCTTCGATATAGTCGACATATCCCGCCAATGGGGACGCAAAAAACTTACGTCCCGTGACCGAATAAACGGCCAAAAACATCAATGAAAAAATCGCGATGCCGCTGATCAAAGCGCAAACCCGCTCGATCGGCAACAAAGCCCGGTCCAATCTGCTGAGCAGACTTGAATCCTCCAAAACCGCAGCTGATCCTGCCATCGCCCGCCCTCTTCGGTCTTGTAAGAAAATGAAGAGCCGTCCCGGTGTGGGACGGCTCTTATTTCTTAGTTGGCCGCTTTGGCCTCTGCCAGTGTTTTAACCACCAAATCATACAGTTCCTGACCAGGCAGGCCCTGAGCTTCCATGTCTGAAATCCAAGCGTCCCGAATAGGATCTGCCGCTTTGGCACGGAATTCCGCAATCACTGAATCAGCAATCTCGACTTTTTTAACACCCTTTTCGGCCAGAACAGTATCCCAGCGCGCCAGCAAATCGGCATAGTTGGCTAGATAGTGGTCCAATGCGGCGGGGATAGAGCTGTCCAGTGCCTCACGATGGGCATCAGGCAGCGAGTCATAGGCATCAATGTTAACCACGACGGGGCAGTTTACAGTCCCGGGGTTGAGGTTTGCGGTCCACCAGTCTGCCTGATTGATCGTGCCAAACGACAAATGCGCATGTTGTGCAAACGCCACTGTGTCAACAACCCCCGATTCCATGGCCTGATAGGCTTCGGTCGCGGTTACCGATGTCGGCACACCGCCGACAGCAGCAAAAGCTTTGCCCAAGCCACCGGTGGCACGCACCCGCATGCCTTCAAAATCTGCCAGAGTGTCGCGTGGATCGCCAGTACCCACAAGATTATACTGCGGCATGGGAGAGGTCATAAGCAGCTTCGCATTCCATTGCGACATTTCTTCAGTGGCAGCTGGGTGTGCATAAACTGCCGCTGAAACAGCGACTTCCTGAGCGAGGTTTTCGACGCCAAGGAACGGCAGTTCCAAAACGGTGACGACGCGGTTCTTGTCACGGTGATAACCGGCGCAGAACTGAGCCATCTCAAAGGCTCCGATCGAGATGCCGTCGAGGTTTTCTTTGTTTTTCGAAAGACCGCCATAGCTGACATTCATCGTGAACTCGCCATTGGTCTTCGCGCTTACCAGTTCGGCCAGTTTTTCAACATGCTCGGTAAAGGCGCGACGCTTGCCCCAGACCGATACATTCCATTCGCTCGCAAAGGTCTCGCCGGCGAAAGATGCGGCCAAAGCCACAACTGCCAGACGCGATGTCATTTTTATCATAATACTCTCCCAAATATTGCGTATATTCTAATCGTATCGTATCTGCTTTTATTGCTCTGAACAACTGCTCAGATCCATCAAAAAGCATATTAATCAGGGCGTAATCTTTTCACTGACACTCTCACTTTGACTTGAAAATCCTGATAATAACCGACGTGAATAACAATCCTGAGCCCCGCTCGGAAAGCAATGTCAGCATAAATTCAGTTTATCCCTTTATCTGATAACATGTGAAAAATTTGCGCTCTGGTGATGTTTCTGGCACGCTGGCCCCATGAAATCAGTGCGCCTTCATCTTCTGGTTCTGGCCCTGCTGCCGTTGGTTGTTTTGATCCCAACGCTGTTGACCTTCGGCATGGCACGTTGGACTGCCAGTTTTAATGCGCTTTTGATCACCAATGTTGCAAGTGACCTGCGGATCGCGGAACAATACCTCCAGCGCATCATGGCTCAGAGCAGCTCTGACATTCAGGCCATCGCGGGATCAGTTTCCTTTGCGCAGGCGCGCAAAAAACCTGCTGTACTTGAGCGCTATCTCGATGAACAACGCCAAAGACTAGGGTGGGATTTTTTGTACCACCTAACCAATATCCAGAGCAAGGACGCCGCCGCACAATGGCCAGTCATCGCCACCGCTGCGGCTGGTGGCAGCCAAACCTCAATCGATATTTTCCATGCCGAGGACCTTAACGCCCGCTCGGCAACGCTTGCGCGTCAAGCCTCATTGCCGTTGATCGCCACCGAAGCTGCGGTCCCAACCCAGCGCAGTTCAGAAGACCGCGGCATGGTCGTTCACAGCGCCACTGCAATTAAAACCCAGCAACACGCTGGTGTCCTGGTTGGCGGCACCCTGTTGAACCGCAATTTGAACTTTATCGACACGATTAATGCTCTTGTTTACCGGGCAAAGGGCAGCGACAGGCAGGGCACTGCGACGCTGTTTTTGGAGGATGTACGCATCAGTACCAATGTGCGTCTGTTCGAGGACGTCCGTGCGCTTGGGACCCGCGTTTCGGCGGCTGTGCGCAGCCGGGTGCTTGACGACGGCCTGACCTGGCTCGACCGGGCCTTTGTGGTCAATGATTGGTATATCTCGGGGTATCAGCCAATCACCGACAGTTTTGGTAATCGGGTCGGCATGCTGTATGTCGGGTTTCTTGAAGCGCCATACCGGGCCACCATACGCTCGGCCTATGTGATCAGTTTTGGCGCATTGCTGTTTGTCTTAATTCTGACAGGCCCGCTATTTTTGCGGATGGCCCGCGATATATTTTCACCACTCGAACGTATGACCCGCACCATGGAAAAAGTAGAAACAGGCGATCTGGCAGCCCGAATCGGGCCGGTTGGCGCGGACAATGAAATCGGCGAGGTCGCCGCGCATCTCGACGCGCTGCTTGATCAGGTTCAGGAGCGTGATAAAGCCCTGCGATCTTGGGCGGACGAGCTCAACAAAAGGGTCGATCAGCGCACACAAGAATTGCAGAATGCCAATCAAAAACTTGAGGCCACGTTCCAGCAACTGGTGATGTCTGAAAAGCTTGCGTCCATTGGCGAAATCACCGCCGGTGTCGCGCATGAAATCAACAATCCCGTGGCGGTCATACAGGGCAATATCGACGTCATTCGTACTTTTCTTGGGAAAAATGCCGCAGATATATCGACAGAACTCAACCTAATTGATCAGCAGGTGCTGCGCATAGATGCCATCGTCGGAAAGTTACTGCAATTCGCCAGACCCAGCGAATTTGGAACATTTGAAGAAACCAGCAACCTCGGACAAATCGTGAAAGACAGCTTGGTGTTGGTCAACCACGTGATATTGAAAGACGGTATCAAAATAGTCTGTGACATCACCGAATGTCCAGATGTCAAAATCAGTTCAGGCGAACTGCAACAAGTGGTTGTCAATCTGATTATGAACAGCCTGCAGGCCATGACGGGCCAAGGTGTGCTGACGATCTCAAGCCATCCTTGCGATCGCAACGGGATTGCCGGCGCCTCTATCATCGTTGCCGATACCGGAACTGGCATCCCTCCAGACAAGATTAAAACCGTGTTCGATCCGTTCTACACCACAAAACTTGGCGACGGCACCGGATTAGGCCTCTCGATCAGTCAGACATTGATACAGACCGCTGGCGGGCTTATCACCGTGCGCAATCTATCACCCGTGGGGGCTGCATTCACAGTCTGGCTCCCGGTTTAGACGTCCCAGCTACTGCATTTTCGATCAATAGTTTTGCGCGATACACCAAGGCGGCGCGCAGCTTCGGCCCGATTACCGTTGCAACTGTCCAGTACGTTCACGATGTGGCGCTGTTCGACCAGCTCAAGCGTCTCGATTGCCTCGACGCCGCTGCGCTGCCCGGTGCCAGCAAACTCGTCCGGGAAATGGCCCAGAATGACCGATCTTTCTATTAGGTTACGCAATTCGCGTACATTACCCGGCCAGTCGTAGCGGCTGAGTTTCAACAAGACCGCATCGTTCAAATCCAACGCGGGCAGGCCTAAAATCCGCGAGAAATGATCCATAAACAGCGTGGCTAACTCAACAACATCTTCGGTGCGGTCCCGCAGGGGTGGCATTTCAATCGCCACAACATTCATCCGATGGAACAAATCTGCACGAAATTTACCAGCCGCAACCGCCGCTGGCAGATCTGCATTGGTTGCAAACAAAAACCGCAGGGTCAATGGGATTTCCCGCTCTGCCCCGGACGGCCTGATACGATGGTCTTCTAAGACTCGCAGCAAGGTCGCCTGAACCGACTCGGAAAGCTGTGCAACCTCATCCAGAAACAGGGTGCCGTCGTTTGCGTGCAACAGCAATCCATCGTGTCTTGATGTGTCACCATCGACCACTCCGAAAAGTTCCTGCGCAATTCGATCGGGCGCTATCGCCGCGCAATTTACCGCGACAAAGGGTTTGGAGGCGCGGTTAGACATGCCGTGCAAAGTGCGGGCGGCAATTTCTTTGCCAGTCCCGCTTTGCCCGGTAAACAGCACAGGCGTCGGCAGAGGCGCCAATTTAGTCAACATCGTCCGTACCGATTGAATACTCGCCGAGGCCCCCAACAGGCGTCCGCGCGCAGCTTCGCTTTCAACCGACAGCGCGTGCCGCAGCAAGTAGTTGTCCCGCTGCAGAAATTTCCGGTCCAACACACGGGCAGCTGCAGTCAAAATCTGATTGGCACGAAAGGGTTTAAGGACAAAGTCCGTCACCCCAGAGCGCAGTGCCGTAATCGCCGTCTCAAGATCTGCATAGGCAGTGATCATAATAATATCTGCGTAAAGCCCAACTTTTCGCTGCTGACTCAGCCATTCAAGTCCCGTACATCCCGGCATAATATTATCAAGGATAATCAGATCAAAATGCGCGGTGTCCAAAATAATCGCCGCATCCTTGGGACACGCAGCTTGCGCAACGCGCTTGCAATGCGGCTCAAGCGTCTTGCTGAGAAAATTGCGCATGCCGGGCTCATCGTCAACGATCAGCACTGAGGCATGACTTAAACTCTCGCCATAGGCATCGTGCTTGGACATCGCTTCGGTATCACGATTAACCTGCGACATTAATCTTCAGTTTCGTTCAACCGCACATCCGAACCACTGTGTACCGCTTGGCTGGAAAAGCCGGCAGCCATCAAAATTGCGTTGGCAAGGAACGCGATCAGAAAAACAGTCGCAAAGGCGTGTAACATGACCCTCATATCAAACCTCGTATTTCTTCTCTGAGGGCGTTTATACCAGTGGCAAACACAGGCAAGCTTGTGTGTTTGCCAAAATGGCCCAGACAACCCAAATTGTCAGACTTTAATCGTGGATCCGGCATAGGCGAAAGGTCAGTCAATGATTTTGAAACCGACGCTGGCAACATGGACATCACACTATTCACCCGCAACCGTGTGTGACTTCGGTTTTCCTGCTTCAATCTCGTCAAGCCAAAGCGAATGATGTTCTCTGGCCCATTGCTCTTCCACCTCTCCCGACCCCATAGCGTCATACGCACCTTCCATGCCAACCGACCCAATATAAATGTGGGCGATAATAATCACAATCAACACGCAGGAAACAATCGTATGCCAAAGCTGCGCCAGTTGCATTTCCTCCTGCGGCGCCAACACGGTGCGCAGTGGCTCCATGCCAAGCATCTCGGTTAAGCCCAGCGCATTCATTTTGGCAAAAGTCGCAGCAAACATCGGCATCTCAAACGGGAACAGCAGCGACAGGCCCGAGGCAGAAATAGACGCCCCTAGGACAATCACTGACCAGAAAATTAGCTTTTGCCCGGCATTGAATTTTTTCGCCGGAGGATGCACACCCTTTTTGAAAATACCACCGCCCATCGCCAGCCACTTCAGATCTGTCCGATTGGGGAGATTATGCGCAACCCACATGAAGAAAATAACCACAAGCGCAATCATAAACGCCCATGAGACATTATTGTGAACCCATTTGGACACCAGCGCTATGCTGGCAAAACTCTCTTTGCCGAACAGCGGGATCAGCACCATACGACCGAACAGCGAATACAGCCCGGTCAAACCCAACAGGATAAAAGACCCCGCTAATACCCAATGCGCAAAGCGCTCAACCGCTTTAAAGCGCGTTACGGTGCGACCGGTTTTTTCGCCATCGATACGGATTTTTCCCCGGAGCAGGTAAAACAGCACCAGCAGTGCAAGAATCCCGCCCAAACCATAAGCGGCATACTCTGCTACCGGCCCGTTGCGCATCAACAGCCAGCGCATACCGCCGTCCTGCACCAGCACGGTGGCAACCTCGCCGCCCGCTGAAACGCTGATGTTGGCAGTGCCATAGCGCAATGCGCGCCATAATTCAGGATCAGACACCCCGCCCAAAGTGCCCAGCTGCTGCTGAAGGTCAGCCGCGATGCTCGGGTCGCCAGTAGCGTTGCGTCGAAAATCATCTTGAACGGCTTCGCCCTTTTGACGCGCCATTATATCGCTCAGGGTCTGAGCCCCACCAGTGGCAGACCGATCAACTGCGGGCTCTTGCGCCAATAAGGGCAAGCTCAGTACGAAGGACATCAAAATTGCCATAAACAGCCGGATCATCGGAGGGTTCCCTTTTCAAGTCATTTGAAAATTGCGGGCAGGGGCGGCACTGAATGCCCGCCCCTGCCCTATCATGCTGCAATTGTCTTAGCCGCCTTTTTGGTTATAGGCTGTGCCCCAACCCCATGCGCCCGAACCAAAGCCACGCGCCACGACACGCTCGCGGTAGATCGCCGAAACGATGTCGCCATCGCCCGCCAACAGCGCTTTGGTAGAACACATTTCGGCGCAGATCGGCAGTTTACCTTCAGCAATCCGGTTGCGACCGTATTTGCTGAATTCCGCGTTCGAATGGGTTTCTTCTGGACCACCGGCGCAGAAGGTACATTTGTCCATCTTGCCACGGCTGCCAAAGTTGCCGGCCTGAGGAAATTGCGGCGCGCCAAAGGGACACGCATAGAAACAATAACCGCAGCCGATACACAGATCCTTGGAATGCAGAACCACGCCTTCCTCGTTCTGATAGAAGCAATCCACCGGGCAGACCGCCATACAAGGCGCATCTGAACAATGCATACAAGCTACCGAAATCGAGCGTTCTCCGGGGCTGCCGTCATTGAGTGTTACCACCCGCCGACGGTTGATACCCCAAGGCACTTCGTGTTCATTTTTACAAGCTGTGACACAGGCGTTGCATTCGATGCAGCGTTCGGCGTCACAGAGGAACTTTGCTCTTGCCATTTCTCTCTCTCCTTATGCTGCAAAAATTTTGCAAAGTGTGGCTTTGGTCTCTTGCATCTGCGTAACCGAGTCATAGCCATAGGTTTGTGCCGTATTGGAACTTTCACCCAGCACAAAAGGATCTGCACCTTCTGGATAGTTACCACGCAGGTCCTTGCCTTCCATATGCCCGCCAAAGTGGAACGGCATAAATGCCACGCCCTCTCCAACACGCTCAGTGACCATCGCCATTACCTTGACTTTTGCGCCTTCCGCACCTTCGACCCAAACCTGTGCGCCGTCTCGCAGCCCGAGATTATTTGCATCCCGAGTGTTGATTTCAACGAACATATCCTGTTGCAGTTCAGCCAGCCAAGGGTTTGAGCGTGTCTCATCACCACCCCCCTCGTATTCAACCAGCCGTCCAGAAGTCAGGATCATCGGATACTCTTTGCTGAAGTCCTGTTTTTGGATCGAGGCATACATCGTCGGAAGCCGATAAAATTTACGATCCTCATAGGTTGGATAATCAGCCACAAGATCACGACGGTTTGTGTAGAGCGGCTCGCGGTGCAGAGGTACCGGATCAGGAAAGGTCCACACAACACTGCGGGCTTTGGCGTTGCCAAATGGCGCACATTCGTGCTTGATCGCTACCCTCTGAATACCGCCTGAAAGGTCAGTTTTCCAGTTGGTCTTGGGTCCCGCGACTGCATCTATCGCAGCGCGTTCTTGATCAGTCAGATCACCGTCCCAACCTAGATCCATCAGCATCTGCATCGTGAATTCGGGATAACCATCCTGAATTTCAGATCCTTTGCTGTACACACCTTCGGCCAACATATTGTCACCATTGCGCTCAACACCAAACCTTGCCCTGAAGGTCAAACCACCCTCGGATACACGTTTGGACATATCGTACAAATTTGGTGTCCCGGGATGCTTCATATCTGCTGTACCCCAACATGGCCATGGCATACCGTAGTAATCACCATCTGCCGGACCACCCACTGCCTGAAGCGTGGTACGATCAAACGTGTGCTGGTTTTCCATGTGCAGCTTTATCCGCTCAGGGCTCTGACCAGTATAGCCCACGGTCCACATGCCCGCATTGATCTCACGCGTCACGCTTTCGATATTCGGCGTTTCGGCGTCATCCATTTCAATGTTGCGGAAGAACCTATCAGCCCAGCCAAACTTATTGGCAAACTTACCAATAATAATGTGATCAGGGAGAGATTCAAACAGGGGCTCCACGACCTTACTGCGCCACTGAATTGAACGGTTCGAAGCAGTTATGGATCCTCGCGTTTCGAACTGCGTCGAAGCTGGCAACAAATAGACACCGTCACTCCGGTCCTGCATCGCCGCCGAGACTGTTGGAAACGGATCGATCACGACCAGCATATCCAGCTTTTCCATGGCGGTTTTCATTTCCTTCATGCGGGTCTGCGAGTTTGGCGCGTGGCCCCACAAAACCATAGCGCGGACTTTGTTAGGATTATCCATTTTATCCGGATCTTCCAATACGCCATCAATCCAGCGCGATACAGGAATACCTGTCAAGTTCATCAGGTTCTTTTCTTTACCATCGGCACCTGTGGTCTTGGCAAACTGGCCTTTCATCCAATCGAGGTCTTCACCCCAAACCCTCGACCAATGCGCCCATGCGCCCGCTGAAAGCCCATAGTACCCAGGTAGTGTATGAGACAAGACACCCAGATCAGTCGCACCCTGCACATTGCAATGGCCACGGAAAATGTTGGTGCCACCGCCAGACGTGCCCATGTTCCCCAACGCGAGTTGGAGTACGCAATAGGCGCGAGTGTTGTTGTTACCGTTGGTGTGCTGCGTGCCACCCATACACCAGATCACCGTACCCGGACGGTTGTTGGCCAGTGTACGAGCAACGCGGCGCAGCTGGCTGCCAGGTGCTCCGGATACGCGCTCAACTTCCTCGGGTGTCCATTTCGCAACTTCCTCACGAATTTGATCCATGCCCCAAACGCGGGTACGGATAAACTCTTTGTCCTCCCAACCGTTTTCGAAGATATGCCACAAAATACCCCATATGAGCGCTACGTCGCTCCCTGGCCGGAGCCGCACATATTCGTCAGCGTGAGCGGCCGTTCGGGTAAAGCGAGGATCGCAAACTATCAAGGGCGCGTTATTCTGCTCTTTGGCTTTCAGAATGTGCAGTAGCGACACAGGATGCGCCTCTGCTGGATTGCCGCCAATCAAGAAGATCGCCTTGGAGTTATGGATGTCATTATAGCTGTTGGTCATGGCGCCATAGCCCCATGTGTTGGCCACACCGGCCACCGTTGTCGAATGACAAATCCGCGCCTGATGATCAACGTTATTGGTTCCCCAATAGGCCGCAAATTTGCGGAACAAATATGCTTGTTCGTTGCTATGTTTCGCACTGCCCAGCCAATAAACGCTGTCAGGTCCGCTTTCTTCGCGGATGTTCATCATGCCGTCGCCGATTTCATTAATCGCCTGATCCCAGCTGATGCGCTTCCATTCACCACCCTCTTTTTTCATCGGGTATTTCAGTCTGCGCTCACCATGTGCTGTTTCACGAACTGCGGCACCTTTCGCGCAATGTGCACCAAGGTTGAATGGGCTATCCCATCCGGGCTCCTGACCAGTCCAAACGCCATTTTGAACTTCTGCCACAACCGTGCATCCGACTGAGCAATGTGTACAAATTGTCTTAATAGTTTCTACTGCGGCACTTGCAGCTGTTGCTGCGCTTGCCTTAGTAACAGTCCCCCCTGTCGCGCTTATCGCGGCCAGACCGCCAATGGCTAGTCCTGAACCCCGTAAAAAGGCACGGCGGTCCACCGATTTTTCGGCAACCTCTGACAGGATACCAGATCGCTGGGGGCGTCGCGCAACCCCGTTGGTCTTTTTCCTTAACATATTATCTCTCCCTAGCTGGCTCCGTTTATCTTTCGGGCTTGCTTGGTTTCATAAAATCAGCCTCAGGGCGTCACGCAACCTTTGGCCGTCGAAAACATCGTCCGGATTAGAACCGGGCGCTGTCAAAGTATGCGCGGGTGTGCGCTGTGTCTTGCATCTGGCCATCGTCGGCCATTACAGCAGCTTGCACTTGCGTCCCGCTTACAGCTACGGCAACGGCCGCAGCTGGGGCAGCGGTACCCGCCAGCTTTAGAAAATCGCGGCGGCTGGTCGCCTCCTCGGTCTTCTGTGTCATCGGGGGTCTCCTCCCTGTTGGTTACGGCAGCTCGCGCCACCCTTAATGCGGATCATTCCGCGCTCATCCGGAAGCTTTCAGCCTCGATTGCCATAAATGCCTTGCCGACTGCGCCGACAGAGGCGTAGAGCACCGAGTTTTTGGCCGCTTCCAAATCACTGAAAAAATGTGCAGCCCAAGGGCTGATGTGTTTATTGAAGAACTCCCTTTGGTCGCTCAATGTGGCAGGCGCACCGAACCGTCCAACCACAAGCCCCCCCATCATTTCGAGTAGCGAAGCAATATTATCTTCTGGCTCATAAACGTTCTGCGCCCGCGTGATGCCGCGCACTGCCATATCGCGGCGCAACGTCGCCAAAGGCTTTTCGTTCAAAAATCCCGTCAGATAGTAACTCGCATAGGGCAACAGCTCTCCGCGGCCCAGACCAATAAACAGAGCGTTAAACTCGCTTTCAACCGAGGCGGGTTTGCTGACCTTTGCGACCCGCGCAAGCGACGAGATCGCCTGCCCCAAATCGGTATCGTCTCCGGTGAGATCTGTGGTCTGGTCCAGAATCATTTGACTGGCCGGCCCTGACAAAATTAATCCGAGAAAGTTATACAGATCAGCCCGCAGCCGGTCTTCCACCGCAACCTGAGCGGTGGATGTCGATCCAATTTTCGGCGCAGTTTCCGACGTGGCTGTCGTCTGTCCCTCTGGGGTCATAATTGTGGTTCTTTCATGTTATCGAAATGGAAAGTCATGCGCCGTTTGGGCAGAATGGCAGGATCTAAACACTCCGTCTCTATATCATCATAAGCAAGTAAGATTTCGGCAGTTTGACTGGCGTCGTGGGTTTCTGGCGCAGGCTCCATCTGCTCGGATTTTGACGGCTCAGCCCAATCGTGCTGCCGTTTCTGGTCGGTGCATCCAACAGCCTGTGCAGCTTCCAAGTCATCGGTCGCCTCTCTGGAAATCAATTCGTCGGCCTCCGCTGCCGCCCGCTGCTCAGCAGCCTCTGCTTCGGCCTGACGCACCATTTCAAGCACGTGTTCTGTCATACCTTTGCCCACCTGATAGGCCGTCTGCAAATTTTCGACGACCGTGGCACTATCGGTAAAATCCTCGCCGTAATCCAGCAAGCCATCCAGATTGGCCAGCGCCGGATTTGCCAGCCACAAGCGGCGCAGCGCGCGACGGCGCAGCCTGTCTGGCACGGCTTTTGACATAAACGCTGAAAAATCATCGCCCATCTTCATGTCGTCGGGGTTCGGCAAGTCCAGTTCCAACAGTAATTCTTCGTCGGTTTTTTCAGCTTGCTCCGCCTGCAATGCGGCTGTCTCTTCTGCATCCTTGATCTGCAGGGCAATCTTTTCTTCCGTCTCCACGCCGGCTTTGCGCCGTGACCAGAAATCCGTGCCGCCCATCAGTTCAGCCTCGCTTTTTTGGCCAGCGTTGGGGCGCGATAAACATCCGCCATCTGCGCAATACGGGAATCGCCGATGCCGTCTTCCTTCAACCCAGTATCTGCCTTGTCCCGCCGACGTTTCTTGAAAGCTTCGTGTTCGTGGTGCAGGCTGACAAAGGCCTCAACCCAACCTGTTATTACCCGCGGCATCCGAACCTTCTCTACCAGTTCCTCGCCGCTGTCGGTGTAATCCTGCGCCTCATAGGGCGACGCAGTGACCAACAACACGTCAAGCGGGCGCGTCTCGCTGTCTAGATTTTCTCGTAGCACAACGTAAATCGACGGCTCCTGCGCCGTCAGGCCATGGAGATAGGCCTCGGTGTCGGCACCGTGCAATTCAAGCATCGGCGACGAGGCGTGATATTCCGTTCCTTCGGGACCGTCGGACAAGACCAGCCAATCTGCTTGCGCCGCATGCGGCAGCACCGCCACCGCCTGCCAAGACCACAGAGCCCAACGCGTCAGGCCCGGTCGGCGTCGGATCACGACCCCAAGCGGCATCGACTGATACATGTGCGGATTATGAATCAAAAACCCTCCCAGCGGTTTGTCAAACTAGCACAGGAGTAGTTTGAGCAAAATTTGGGACTGTGCAAAGGGAAAAACCTGCAGTTTCGCGATATTGCCAGCTCAGCGGACAAAACGAACCGAAAACTAGCCTAATTCACTCAATGACGGACTTTTTGTCCACATCCAGAGCGACTCTGTCCCGTTCGAAACGTCTAAAAAAAACGTTCAAATTCAACGGAGATTACCTTACGATTCTGATAGGAATTCAGAATAAAATAATTCGAATTTATATTTACGCGGCCTACAATCTATGTCTAGTTGGAGCACAGATCGATCCCAAAAACAGCTAATGATACCCATGTTTGTGATAGGAATACAATGGCTAAGAACTTGGTTTTATGTGACTGTCTCGGCAGTCAAGAGATTGACCGAACCGGACTGGAGACCGCTACCAATTTGAGCTGTTCGCCGGTCTTCAACAGTCTTTGCACGACCCAAATCAAACAGGCATCAGCCGCTTTGACACAGGGAGATGCAATCATTTGTTGCGGTCAGGAACAACGCATTTTTGAGGCGCTTGCGGCCGAAATCGACGCTGAGCAACCCGGCTTTTTGGATCTGCGCGATCGCGCTGGATGGTCCGCGGACACGGCTCCAAAACTACCCAAAATGGCCGCTTTGGTCGCAGAGGCGACCCTCGCCGCCCCATCATATAAATCGCTGGATATTGCCTCTGAAGGCCTGTGTCTTATCCTCGGTTCAGCGGATGTCGCGCTGGCAGCCGCGCGGGATCTTGCAGAGCTGCTCAGCGTGACAGTTTTATTGACTGATGACCCCGAAGCTCAGCCCGACGAACGCGGCTATGATGTGATCCACGGTAACCTGAAAACTGCGCAGGGATCATTCGGACATTTCACTGTCAAAATTGACCAATTACAGCAAAGACAACCAGGAGGGCGTGGCCAACCCGGATTGACCGAACCGCGCGACGGCGGACAGTCTCAATGTGATATTTTACTGGACCTGACAGGAGCCGCGCCGCTGTTTGCCGCCCACGAAAAACGTGACGGCTATCTGCGCGCAGATCCGGGCAACCCGGCCGCTGTAACGAAAGCTGTTTTAGAGGCATCGCAAATGGTCGGTACGTTTGAAAAACCGCTCTATGTGCAGACAGAGCCTCTTCTGTGCGCCCACAGCCGCGCAGAACAATCAGGTTGCTCAAAATGCCTGAACGTCTGCCCAACCGGAGCGATCGTGCCGGATGGCGATCACATCAGCATCGATCCACTGATTTGTGCCGGCTGCGGAGCCTGTTCGGCAGTCTGCCCGTCAGGGTCGATTACCTATGACATGCCGCCTGTTGACCTGATCTTCCAGCGGCTGCAAACACTCGGCCAAGCCTATCGCAAGGCCGGCGGCATCGCCCCGCGGCTTTTGGTACATGACACGGATCATGGCCGCGAGATGATTGCGCTTGCAGCCCGGTACAGCACAGGATTACCTTCTGATGTTATCCCATTGGAAGTCAGTGCTTTATCTGGATTTGGACATACAGAAATGTTGTCTGCACTGGCCTGTGGTTTCGCACAGGTCTCAGTCCTGATGGCGCCGCGCTCGGATCATGACGTGCTGCACAGCGAACAGGCTCTGGCGCAAGCCATCGCACCGGCGAACAGCCTGCATCTTCTCGATATCAATGACCCTGACGAGCTCTGCGCCCTGTTGTCGGCTCAAGAAATCCAACCGGTGGTTGGTACGCCGGTTTTGCCGATGGGGACGCGGCGACAAGCCACCCGATTGGCGGCGAAATCGCTACACCCCGAGGGCGGCGAACTGCCGCTTCCTGAAGCTGCGCCCTATGGAGCGGTTTTGGTCAATACCGATAGCTGCACCCTGTGCCTGTCCTGCGTGTCGCTATGCCCGTCAGGGGCATTGGGTGAAAATCCGGACAAGCCACAGCTGCTGTTTCAGGAAGATGCCTGTCTACAATGCGGGCTCTGCGCCAATCTGTGCCCGGAAAAAGCAATTTCCCTAGCCCCCCGCATGAACCTCGCTGATGAAGCCCTGTCACAAGTTGTGCTGCACGAAGAAGAGCCCTGTGCCTGCATCGAATGTGGTGCATTATTCGGGGTCCAGTCCACCGTCGATAAAATCGTCGAAAAGCTGGCCGGAAAACACTCAATGTTTGCGACCAGCGACGCCGCCCGAATGATCCGTATGTGTGACGATTGTCGCGTCAACGCTCAGTTTCACGGCCAAAACAACCCTTTCGCAGGCGCTGAACGTCCCAGAGTGCGGACCACCGAAGATTACTATTCAGAGCGCAAGGATCACTGATGGACCAAAGCAGAGCCAAGATCGGCGGGGGGCAACCCGTCGACATAGGCGACAATGGCCTCAAGATCATCGAGCGTCAGCTCCATGGGAACGATCGGCGACGGCCGAGACGGGTCAAAAGGCTCGGTGACGTCAGCGACCTGCGTGAAGGCGGGGTGCGGGTTGAGCGCGTAGAAACTCAGAAACCGGCCGTCCCAATCGGAAAAACTGCGCAGGATAAAAAACGACGGCGTAGACCCGATAGTGGTCATGCGCGTGGCTTCGGACACCGCGTGGCAGCGACTGCAATGCTGCTTGGACAGCTGCGCACCCGCGATTGCATCTCCGCTGAAACTGGCGGCTTGCTCCACCACGTCTTTTGGCGTTGCCACCTGAAACAGCGACACCCCGTCAACCTTAAAGCTAACGATGGTACGCAGCCCAACCTCGGACCGCAGCCAAGTTGTAAACCGCTCCACACCGGGATGGGCGGTCTCGGTATTACTCAAATACCAAACCCTCTGCAGGCCCTCGAAAAGCGCCGGACCCTGTGGCGTTTCGGTCATCGACAAATCCGCCGCCTCATCAGATGTGACAACGGTAATGCGCACGCCAGTCTTCAGCGAAAACCGCGGCAAGAGATGTTTCAGAAAACCGCTCTGTTGCAGCGCGGGCGGCACTTGCAAGACAAACGCTTTGCTGTCGGATATTGCGGGATTGGCTGTGAGACTGATCGCAGCGGTTATGACAGAAAAAACAGCAACCGATCGCAAGCCCGCCGAAAATATGCGCTGCGCATTCCGTTTGAACTGTTGTCCCCAACCCGCCATACTCTTAGTAAAGACCAGTTTCACTGTTACGTCAACGCAGACCTGAGGAAAGAGAATCATGACCGAAGAATTTAATATGTCGATGCGCAAGTTCCTAAAACAAGTTGGCGTGACGTCGCAAAAGGCCATCGAGGATGCGCTGCGCGATGCCGGCAACACAGAGGGGCAAGCTTTTGAGGCAAAGATGGTACTAACGCTCGATGGGGTAGATATGGAACATGTGGTGACCGGAACCATCAAGGGGCATAATTAACGTGACCCTAGAAAGAGACAGCGTCCTAGAAGCACTTAAGCAGATCACGGATCCCGCAAGCGGATCAGATATCGTCACCGCAGGTGTCATGCGCGCCCTGAGCATCGAGGACGGCACCATACGCTTTGTGCTCGAAATCAATCCCGATCGGGCCAAAGAATATGAAGCAGTGCAGGCTCTGGCCGAAGCCGCTGTAAAAGGGCTGGATGGGGTGGAGACCGTATCGGTCGTAATGACCGGACATTCAGCCCCCAAGCCCCCACCCGACCTGAAGACCAAGCGCAAGTCAGAAAGTAAGGGGCCAGAGCGGATCCCTGGCGTTGAGCACATCATCGCGATTGCCTCGGGCAAAGGCGGGGTCGGAAAATCAACTGTGGCCTCGAACCTTGCCTGTGCACTAGCGGCCGAAGGTCGACGGGTTGGTTTGCTGGATGCGGATATCTATGGCCCGTCACAACCCAGAATGCTGGGCGTGTCTGGCCGGCCGGCCTCCCCTGACGGCAAAACCATTCTGCCACTGCGCAACCACGGGGTGACAATGATGTCGCTCGGGCTGATGACCAATGAAGGGCAGGCCGTGGTTTGGCGCGGGCCCATGCTTATGGGCGCGTTGCAACAAATGCTGATGCAAGTGCAATGGGGCGCGCTTGATATTTTGATCGTGGATTTGCCGCCTGGCACCGGCGATGTCCAGATGACGCTGGCCCAAAAAACCGAAGTAGATGGTGCCATTATCGTAAGCACGCCCCAAGATGTGGCACTGATCGATGCACGTAAAGGCATCGACATGTTCAACCAACTGAAAACGCCAATTCTTGGTATGATTGAGAATATGTCGACCCACATCTGCACGAAGTGCGGCCATGAAGAGCATCTGTTCGGCCACGGAGGTGTGGTTGCCGAAGCAGCCAAACTCGGGGTGCCGGTTTTGGCTGAAATTCCGCTGGATCTCAACATCCGAATCGCCTCGGATGGCGGGGCACCAATCGTTGTGTCCGATCCGGAAAGCCCCCAAGCTCAGGTGTTCCGCAAAACTGCGCGCGCCTTGGTCGCTCAGGGCGTGGCATGACCCAAGCGAGCTTTCCTCCGCTGTTTATCGGGCAGGCCGTCACTGGCGCGCTAAATCCGTTCGACAAGGCCTGTTCCCAGGCGATGCTGGGCTGCGACGCTGGTCTGGTGGTGCATAATATATCGCCCGATACGCTGCGCGCCGCGATCGTCTTTGCCCCAGAAGTCACGCTGGAAGAGGCGATGGTGATGCTGCCGACCTGCGGCATTGGTTTTCAGAACGCGCTGGGTGCCTTGGCGCCGCCGGAAGTTGCGGTGCATTTGACCTGGGATGGTCTGATCTTGATTAACGGCGCCCGCTGTGGGCGCTTGCGGGTCGCGGCCAGCCACCAAAAACCGGGGGCGGTGGCGGAATGGCTAGTTGTCGGACTGGAATTGCCACTTTGGCCGGCTTCAGACAACCCCGGTGAGACACCCAACGATACTGCGCTTTATGCTGAAGGCTGTGCCGACGTGGATGCTGTGCACCTGCTCGAAAGCTGGGTACGCCACAGCTTGGTCTGGATAAACCGCTGGCAGGACGAGGGCGCGTCCCCGCTGCATACAGAATGGCGGGGTCTGGCGCATGGCGTCGGCGAGACGACCAAACAGAACGGCCAGAACGGAAAATTTCTTGGCACGGACGAACGCTTTGGCATGTTGTTACGCAGCGCAGAGACCACCCATTTAATTCCCCTATCCACTCTGCTGGAGACCTGACCCATGCAACTTGCTCGTGCGATACATTTTGACGAAAGCGACTTAAACGTTTTTCACTGCCCGGCACGCACCGGCGAATGGTGTTTGTCAGGCGGCTTTGAGTTTTCAAACTGGAGCGAAGGGGACCTAACCGGCAAGGCCCGCCAAGCCTTTGCCAATGGCTGGCTCGGGCTTGAAACCTTTGGGCGGGTGACCTTTGTTGCAGTCACTCAGATCGAAGAGACCGAATACAATGATCAGATAGAGGCGCTGGCACAGCATTTCGTCACACTATACGGGGCACCCGATCTTGAGGCCGCCCGCCCCGTTGCCGCCGAAGAATTATCACAGATGGCAGAGCTTTGCGCAGATCACACCGCCAACACTCTTTTGACCGTTTCGCGCGAATTGACGCCCAATGGTGTCGCCGAAGCCTTTCGCACAATCGAAGCCCAGGCCGCTGGAATCGAGCAGTTTGCCATCCATGGATCGCTGGATGAATGAACTGGAAGATAAGAACACAATAAATTGATTTAAAACATATAATTTAATTTCATTAGATGATTTTGATACACCGAGGTGTTTAAGTGGCAGGGCCTTCATACGTCTGAAATGCCTCATAGAAAAATTACTTTTATTGAATTATTCCAATAAGTAACGGGCCGGTTTGGAGTAAATTTATGAACATTCAGGCGACCTGCCAAAGAATAAGTATAACAAAACCCGCAAAGCCATAAAAATATCAAGGAACTGCACCTGCGAAAAAACAATAATTTATGCCTAAAGATTGTGCCAAACCAGAGTTTAATGCCTGAGGGTGTCACCCGCCACTAAACATCCTATAAATTTTAAAAAAATTTATATATATCATTTTATTATCAGATATTTCTAATGTTAATTCTTAGCCTCTGATTGAAAGTCTACATTCAAGCGCGGGGTCAAGGCCCGAATGCGGTCCAAAATAACATCCCGCACCTCGCCACCGCGTGGCGGGTCGCGCAAAGTTGTGAGCAGCGTTTGCTCTGGCGCGGCGCGACGCGGCCAAGTCAGCGCCGCAAGTACCGAACGCGCGGCTTCCGGCAAAACTTCTGGAATCGGAAACCCGTTGAGAACCGCCCAGACACCGCTCCACAAACGGCCTGTGGCCCAAGGATTATAGCCGCCGCCACCCAGCACCAACAGCCTTGGCGTCATCGTTTTCAATGCCGAAACAACAGACCAATGCGCCATGTTGGACAGAGCAAGCCGCGACAGCGGGTCTTCTAGAACGGCGTCTGCACCGCATTGCAAGACAATCGCCTCTGGCCGGTGGCGCGCCACCGCAGGCAAAATTATCCGGGTAAGAATAGCTTCAAACTCGCTGTCATTCGTACCTTTCGGCAGCGGGATATTCAGCGACACACCGCCCGCACGATCAGTCAATGCCCCGGTAAAGGGCCAGCGGCGTTCCTCATGGGTCGAAATGAGTAACATGCCCTCCTGGCCGGAAAACGCCGCCTCGACACCATCGCAGTGATGGGCGTCAATATCCACATAGGCGATCCGCTCAAGCCCCTGCCGCCGCATTGCCAACATCGCCAAAACTGGATCATTGAGATAACAAAAGCCGTTGGCGCGATCTGGCATGCCATGATGGGTGCCTCCGCCCGGATTGAACACACACCCACCCTGCCGCAATAACTCTGCCGCCAATAGGCTACCGCCTGCCGCAGTGGCCGGACGGCGGTACATTTCCGCAAAAACCGGGTTTGTGACCGTACCAATATGATAACGCAAGCGCGTTGCGTCCGACACCTGCCCCGCCTGTTCGGCCGCTTGCAACGCTGCAATATACTGTGGGCAATGAAACGCATGCAACGCCGCAGGCTTGGCACGCGGGCTGTTGCGGTATTGCGCCGGCGGCAGCCAATTAAGGGCGTGACAAAGATCCATCACTGTGCTGACCCGGGGGATCGCCAACGGGTGGCGGGGCCCGTAACTTGACCCGCGATAGATCGCAGAGCCGATAAATAACGGCGCAGCATCAGCGGCCATCAAACAGCGGCCATTGCATGGACAACGGAAAATAACATAGGGATGAGCTAGCGCACACTTGTGGGTCCGGCAAGACCACTCAACTGCGGGTTTAATCTGCGCCTAAAGCGCCCCTTATAAAAACTCTGGAGCTACGATGCCAAAGATGATTGATTTTTTGCGCTCTGCCCGGACGGACGTAACAGCGCTTTTGTTGGGCTGTGGCGCTATCGGTGGATTTATTGCCAGCCTGCTGCATATCCCTATGCCCTGGCTCACCGGAAGTCTGGCGCTTTCGGCTGTGGTCGTACGCTGTTCCAGACATAAATTACCGCAAAATTTTCAGTTTCCCAACAAAATACGCGAGATTTTCATTGCCGTCATTGGGATTATGATTGGCGTACAGGTACATCCCGCATTTCTGCAGGACCTGCCACTGATCGCGCTCAGTCTAACGCTGATGACGCTCTATGTTCCGGTGGCGCATACCATCAATTATCTGATTTACCGCCGCGCCGGGGGCTATTCCCCAGAAACTGCGTATTTTGCCGCCGCACCGGGCGGGCTGATGGAGAGTTTGGTTATTGGCGAAAAGCATGGTGCCGATCCAATATTACTGGCGTTACAGCAATTCCTGCGGGTCATTTTGGTGATAACGGTGGTGCCTGTGGCAATCTCACTCTGGATCGGATCACCGGTTGGCAGTGCGGCCGGTCTTGCCCAGCAGCTGCCCACAATGAGCCTGCCGCTTTGGCAGATGCTGCCTCTGCTGGTGATCACTGGCGTGGTGGGGGCGATGGTCGGGCAGCGAATCAAACTGCCCGCGGGGCATTTAACCGGACCTTTGATCGCTGCCGCTTTGGTCAACATTAGCGGCCTGGTCAGCTTGTCGCTGCCGGTCTGGTTGGTCGTGGCGGCTCAGATTGTCATTGGGGTTAGTCTGGGAATGCGCTTTCTGAACATGGGTGCGGCGCTGATTATGCGGGGTATCGGGTTGAGCGCGCTGTCGGTCAGCGCCATGCTTGGTCTTGGCATGCTCTGTGCGCTAAGCCTCGGATGGGTCACTGGCCAGCCATTGGATGTATTGCTGATCTGCTTTTCGCCGGGCGGGGTGACAGAAATGTCATTAATTGCCCTGAGCTTGGCGGCCAACCCGGCCTATGTGACGCTGCATCATATCTACCGTATTTTTCTGACGGTGATTCTAATGGGGTTTGGGGCTAAATATTTGACGCAAGACAGCTCAAGTAGCTAATTTTTCTTCCAGATTGATCCAGTCTTCTTCGGCGGCGGCAAGGGCGGTCTGCCGTGCGGTCAATGCCTCGGTGGCTTTTTGAAACTTGACTGGCGCAGCGCGATACAGGTCGGGGTCCGACAGTAACGTCTCAAGCTTAGCAATTTCTGCCTCTAGCCGTTCCATCACATCCGGCAAGCCTTCCAGGCGGTGCTGTTCGGTGAATGACAAGCCGGTTTTGCCCGCCGGACTTTTACTCGACTTTGATTTAACTGTCACAGGTTTGACTACCGCTCCAGCAGTCTCAATCTCCCTTTTTTGCGCCTGATAGTCAGACCACCCCCCGGCATAAACCGTCGCGGTGCCAGTCCCCTCCATCGCCACAGTCGTCTTTGCCACACGATCCAGAAAATCGCGGTCGTGGCTGACCAAAAGCACGGTACCATCATAATCATCCAGCAGTTCCTGCAACAGATCCAACGTCTCAACATCGAGATCATTGGTCGGCTCGTCTAGTACCAAAAGATTGCTTTCACGCGCCATAAGCCGTGCCAGTAAAAGGCGGGCTTTTTCACCACCCGACAGCGAGCGTACCGGCGCACGCGCCTGACTGTCATCAAACAAAAACTCTTTGAGATATCCCACAACATGGCGCGGTTGGCCACGCACCAATATCTGGTCTGCCTTGCCCGATACCCGCATTTCAGGATCACCGGTTAGGTTTTCCCAAAGTGTCCGCTCCGGATCGAGCCGCGAACGGGCTTGATCAAAAACCGCAGGTACCAACCCGGTGCCAAGTTTGACCGTGCCCTGATCTGGCGCAATCTCGCCCAACAATAATTTCAGCAAGGTGGTTTTACCTACACCGTTAGGGCCGACAAAAGCCACGCGGTCGCCTCTTTGAATTTTGATAGAAAAGTTGTTTAGAATCACTTTGCCGTCATATGTTTTTGAGATCGACGTGACCTCCGACACTTTCTTGCCAGATTTTTGACCAGCCTCCAGCACCATGCCTGCTGCACCCTGACGCCGGATCATCGACGCGCGTTCGCTGCGCAAGTTTTGCAATGCGCGTACCCGGCCCTGATTGCGTTTGCGTCTGGCGCTGATGCCCTCAACCGCCCAGCGGGCCTCGGATTTAATTTTGCGATTGAGCTTGTGGCGCTGTTGATCTTCATCTTCCCAGACCTTGTCGCGCCAGGCCTCAAAACCACCAAAGCCAATTTCTTGCCGGCGCGTCTGACCGCGATCAATCCACAGCGTTGCACGGGTCAACTCGTTAAGAAGCGCTCGGTCATGGCTGATCATCACAAAGCCGGCCCGCGTCGAGCGCAGCTCTTGTTCGAGCCAGCCGATGGCGTCGATATCAAGATGGTTGGTCGGTTCGTCCAACAGCATCAGACCGGGGGCCTCAGCCATCAGTTTGGCCAGTGCTGCACGCCGTCGCTCGCCCCCCGACGCAGTACTGACCGGACGGTCGGGATCAAATTTCAATTTCTCACCCGCCCGTTCGACACGGTACATCTCGCCGGGTTCAAGCGCACTTATGGCGAAATCACCCAAGGTGGCAAAGCCGGTCATGTCAGGATCTTGCTGCATATACCCAACACTGCAACCAGGCGCGACGAAACGCGCGCCACGATCGGCCTCAACCAGGCCAGCCATAACCTTCATTAAGGTTGATTTTCCACTGCCATTGCGCCCAACCAACGCCAGCCTGTCTCCCGGTTGGACCACAAGATCCAGCGCATCGAACACCGGATCACCGCCAAAGGTCAGAGAAATGTCATTGAGTTGTAACAAAGGAGTGCGTGCCATAGCTTCCGCTACCGCGCTGGACAACAAAGGTCAATGCGGCGTCTTCATGGCACCATTGCACGCAATAACCGCTTGCGCGCGGCCGGAATCTTCCCGATTTCCACCCCGGTAAAGACGTGCAATGTGCCCATCTGGTGATCTACCACAGCGTGATCACTGACCCAGCCTCCCATCATGAGGTAGGTTTTTAACAACGGCGGCAGCCGGGCCATTGCCAATTTGATATCGAGGCGATCAAGTCGGTTGACGAAATGAAAAACATCAGATGCCTTTTTGCGCGGACGCCAGCGCTCCGGCGCGAGATAACGGGTTTTCAACAGCGCAAAAACGTCGAGGTAACGCGCGGCATCCAGACCGGCAAAAGAGCTGCAGCCAAACAGAAATCGAATGTTATTTTGGTCGACATATCGGCTCATAATCGCCCATGCTAGGCGCAGAATATCTGGATCCTTGACCGCAGGGGAGACACAAAAACGCCCTATCTCAACCATTCGACCGTGGAATTTTTCTAATGCTGAGAGGTGATAGAACTGGCCCGAATAGCTGTCGGACAAGGGCGCAGAATCACAGATAGGCAGTATCCTAAAACAGCACACCAGCCCGCCACTTACCCGATCTTCAATCAGTATGTGCGTACAGACCAGATCATAGCGATCCCGATCCAGCGCCTGCGCATCCGTCGGCCGCCCGACTTGCGTGAAGGCCCGATAGCGCAGCTTTTGGGCCGCTTCAATATCACGACTGTTCGTTGTAACCCGCGCACTATAGCGGCCTTTTGAAAAAGCTTTCATAGGCAATTACCCAACACCCGATCCTGACAAACCCGGGGTGCCCCGGTCAAAATCGCATCGTGGGCTACCCGCTTTTTATTCTAGAAGGCTGCCTGCTGAAATATTGCCAATATTGGCAAACAGCTGGCGTAATACGCCTTTGTTGACATCACCACTTTTGGTAACCCGCCGACTCAATGTAATCACTTTACCATCTTTCAGACTATAGCGCCCGATATTTGTCAGTATATCTTCGTCATCAAAGCTGATTGCCACGACATCACGTTCAATCACCACCGGCTCTTTATACGTCATATGTCGGACACGGGTGTGGATATAGTAATATCCGCCGGCATCTTGCATCCCCGACATCACCGGGACGCCAAAGGCCTCGCTAACCTCATCCCGAGTATTCACTCCGACGACCAACGTTGCCAACTCAGTTTCATCCGGCACATAACCATGATTGCGAAACTGAGGACTACAACTGCCCAGCGCGAGCAAAGCCAAGCCAGTGAGTGCCGATTTCAATCCGAATGATCCTGCTGACACAGTCGTCCCCTTGCGTTGGTTCATGTCGCCAACTATCTGGGTTACAGAAGCTTTGCGATCAGTTCAAGAAAGGACACCCACCGCTGATGCCCTCTGATTACCAGACACATACACTGCAGATCGCAAATTTAAAAGATCATGCAGACAACGCGTTCGATCTCAGACCCGATGCCGAGACTTGCAACCGAATCGCCAGCGATCTGAGGCTGTTATCGCTGCGCAAACTATCCATAAAGGGCGGTGTACAGCCAGATGGACAGAGAGGTTGGCGCTTGTCAGCCCGGCTTGGCGCAACCGTCCAACAAAGTTGCGTAATCACTCTGGACCCAGTCACCACCCGACTGGAGGAGAGCGTGATCAGGGTTTATGTGCCGCTGTCCAAAGAACCCGGCGAAAACATCGAAACCGAAATGCCCGAGGACGTAAACGTTGATCCTCTGGGCCGTGATATCGACTTGATCGAGCTCATCAGCGAATCTATTTCATTGGCCTTACCAACCTATCCAAAATCGCCTAATGCCACACTTGGTGATACACGGGTGACCGAACCTGGCAAGACGCCACTTACAGATGAGGACATCAAACCCTTTGCCGGTCTGTCGGCTTTGAAGGCCGCTTTGGAAAATCCCGACTGAAGCCGAGAGATATAAAGCTTGCTTCTGATAAAAAATCTTATATTTAGGGCTCCTTGTTCACTTATGGGGTTGTCAGCAAGCGGCGTTCGAGAATATGACCGCGGCAACACCAATCACCCGCGCCACTGGCGCCAAAAACGAATTTGAGGTTGAGACATGGCCGTCCAGCAAAATAAAGTCTCCAAGTCACGCCGCAACAACCGCAGAGCACATGACGCTCTGGTTGCTGCAAATCCAAACGAATGTCCGAACTGTGGCGAATTGAAACGCCCGCATCACGTCTGCGGATCATGTGGCCATTATGCAGACCGCGAAGTGGTTGCAATGGTTGACGAGATTGATCTGGACGAAGACGCAGCGTAGCACCTTAGATTGCCCCGCATGACAGCGCTGACAAACCAGACAGAAGCGGGTAAAAAGACCACTATCCTGAGCGTAGATGCAATGGGTGGGGATCTTGGGCCTTCTGCTGTTGTTGCGGGCCTTTCAAATGCGGCATCACAGAATCCTGATCTTGGCTTTATTGTGCATGGTGACCGCGCCGAGCTTTTGAAACTAATCTCCCAGAACAAGTCCTTGGACGGGCGTTGCGACATTCGCGACGCCAAGGACGTTGTCAGCATGACCGACAAACCCAGCCAAGTCATCCGCACAGGTAAAAACACGTCGATGTGGTCCGCACTCGAAACAGTGCGCAGCGGCGAGGCCTCGGGTTGTATCTCATGCGGCAATACAGGTGCATTGATGGCGCTTGGAATGATTCGCCTGCGCAGGTTACCAGGCGTGAACCGTCCGGCAATTGCGGTGTTATGGCCCTCGAGGAACCCGCAAGGTTATAATGTCATGCTGGACGTCGGGGCTGATATCCGTGCAGACGCCGAGGATTTGATGCATTATGCGGTTATGGGGGCCTGCTATGCCCGCAACGGGTTGGATATAGACCGGCCAAGGATTGGCTTGCTAAATGTTGGCGTCGAAGACCATAAGGGGCGCGCTGAATTACATGCCGCGCACAAGCTGATCGCGAGCGGAACCAAGAGCGGGAACTACGACTTTCTTGGCTTTGTTGAAGGCGGAGACATACCCGACGCGTCGGTGGACGTTATTGTAACCGACGGGTTTACCGGCAACATCGCCTTAAAAACTGGAGAGGGCACAGCCAGCTTGATTGGCGATTTTCTCAAACAGGCCTTTAGATATTCATTCTTTTCACGAATCGCCGCGCTGTTGGCACGCTCGTCCCTGCGACGCCTCAGCAACCGTATTGACCCACGCTACGTCAATGGCGGTGTTTTTCTCGGGCTAAACGGCACCGTGGTAAAGTCACATGGATCGGCCGATGCAACCGGGGTAGCAGCCGCCGTCAATTTAGCATTTCAACTGTCAAAATCTGATTTCAATAATGAACTGGCAACACGGCTTGCATCATCGGCTGACGCATCGCAAAGTGCCACAGCGATAGAAACTGAGCTTAAGATCGATATGAAAACATGACAACGCGTGCCGTAATTAAAGGGGTTGGGCACTATCTGCCGGACCGGATAGTCCCTAACTCTGAATTTGCCGCTACATTGGATACCTCCGACGCCTGGATTAAATCCAGATCCGGCATAGAGCGCCGCCATTTCGCGGCAGAGGGTCAGGGAACGTCCGACTTGGCCTCGCGTGCCGCCATCGCAGCCCTGCAGGACGCAGGGTTCAAGGCCAACGATCTGGACACAATTATTGTGGCCACCTCAACGCCTGATTTGACTTTTCCTTCGGTTGCCACGATGGTTCAGGGCTCGATCGGCATGACCCGAGGCTTTGGCTTTGACATTCAGGCAGTCTGTGCCGGATTTGTGTTTGCTTTGTGTAATGCCAACGCTCTGATTGCGTCGGGCCAAGCCAAACGCATCATGGTCATAGGTGCCGAAACATTCTCTCAGTTGATGGATTGGACGGACCGGTCCACATGCGTCCTGTTCGGCGATGGGGCTGGTGCCCTGATTCTTGAGGCTGAAGAGGGCAGTGGCAACACTGCAGATCGTGGCATACTGGCGACAGATCTAAACTCTGACGGCAGGTACCGTGATATCCTATACGTCGATGGCGGGGTCTCTAACCAGACCGTCGGGCATCTGCGCATGGAAGGCAAAGAAGTCTTCCGCCACGCGGTTGAAAAACTTTCTTCAACGGCACAACGTTCAATGGAACGCGCAGGTATCACCAACAGCGATATCGACTGGATTGTGCCCCATCAGGCCAATATTCGGATAATCCAAGGCATTGCGCGCAAAATGGGCGTGCCACTGGATCAAGTGATTATCACTGTACAGGATCATGGGAATACTTCAGCGGCCTCAATTCCGCTTGCAATGTCAGTTGGCAAGAAAAGCGGTAAAATTAAAACCGGTGATTTGATTGTTACCGAGGCGATAGGCGGCGGCCTCGCCTGGGGTTCAGTCGTTCTTAGATGGTAACAATGGTACGAATTTCAATCAAATGTTGTGCGATTTCGTTCAAGCTGCTAAGCTAACTTTATTTCATGAAACAAACGGGTTGTTATTGACTCCGAAATTCCTGTGGACCTACACTGGAGCAAACTAAGGTGAGAATGATGGTAGAAAAAACTTTGACCCGAATGGATCTCAGTGAAGCGGTCTTTAACGCCGTTGGGCTGTCAAAGAACGAAAGCGCCGATTTGGTGGAAAATGTTCTGAAACACATGGCAGATGCACTTGTTGACGGGGAACAAGTTAAAATCTCCTCCTTTGGTACTTTTAGTGTCCGCAACAAGACAGAACGTGTTGGCCGCAACCCGAAGACCGGCGAGGAAGTAACGATAGAGCCGCGGCGTGTCCTGACGTTCCGTCCCTCTCATCTGATGAAAGATCGGATTGAGACAGGAAACAAGCGCTAAGGAGACAGCGCCGCTATGGTGAAATCTGCAGACGCCTTTCGAACGATCCGTGAAGTGTCTGATGTCCTAAAAACACCGGCACACGTGCTGCGATTTTGGGAAAGTAAGTTTTCCCAAATCAAGCCACTCAAGCGGGCCGGCGGGCGACGTTATTATCGCCGTGCTGATATAGAGCTGATATCAGGTATTAAGAAACTACTGCATGACGATGGGGTTACGATTCGTGGCGTGCAGAAAATCCTGCGAGAACAGGGTGTAAAACACGTTGCTGCCCTACAAAGTGGGCTTGACCAAGAAACCGATGTGCCGACGGTACCATCCGAAAAGGTAACAAAAATTGCCCAGCGTCTCATCGTCGAACACGATGCGATTAAATCCAATGATATCAACAAAAATAAACAAAAAAACATCCCTGAAACTGTTGAAACCAGCACTCAAATCATCCCGGATTCCGGCACTGACACGGGTCGTAACACGGGCACCGGATCAGCACCTCGCAACACCGAGCCCGTAACTGAGATTGGCAGTCAAATTTCATTGTTTGATGATTTGCCGCTGTCCCCAAACCCGACTGCGAAGGGGGAAAAGAGCAGCCACAGAAAACCTGCCGAGCCGGTTGTAATGACATCAAGCGGACCGGACACCAAACCTTTGAATGACAACGAACTGGTGCCTGAAATCGCAGCACAACTGGTCCGGAACACACCCGGTGAAAATAGTGGCGAAGCGGCAGAAACACCCAAGCCAGATGCCACAGGAGCCACGGGCACAGAACCCACATATGCCGGGGCCGGCCCCTTACACTATCTGGCTGACATCAGCGATTTGCGGCCGGGGCAGGAAGAAGCCCTGCCAAAACTGCGCGACCGGTTGAACGATATTTTTCCCAATGCCGAATAATGGTACCCGGGCATAAGGTTTTTGATTTAGCGCTTGCCACCTGCCTCAAAAGCAGTACAACCCGTGCATCGTCGGGCTATAGCGCAGCCTGGTAGCGCGTCCGTCTGGGGGACGGAAGGTCGCAGGTTCGAGTCCTGCTAGCCCGACCACTTTTCCGGTGGCAACCGACGAATCTCACGTTTACCAAAGCCGTATTTATTCAGCCAAGTCAGCGGTGATCTCGGATCTTAGTGTTGTTTGCGCCCTTAATTGCGCGAATACAACGCGCAAATTTCATCTCTAACGATAAAAATTGGATCCAAATGCAATTATCTGGCGGACCGACCCTCCGGGCCTTGCGATTGATTCGGCACCGCTCGTCCTATCTTGAAATCTTCAATTATACGGATTGGGCCCGATCCTGCTTGCCTTCTTTCAGCACCTATGTGCCGGCAAGAGTTTCGCTTTTCGGCTTAGTGAAAACCGATATAGCATGTTTTATATTTGCTCATCTAAGACACCTTTTATCTTCACAATCCAAGGCTGATGACCCGCAGCTTTCTAAAATGTGCAAATACGAGCCTGTGGCAAATCCAAAATAAAACGATGAACAGCAAGATTGATTTCTCCAAAAAGGTGCAACTGGCACAGTCAAAATTTGACTGACAAAGGCTTTCAAATTCTCGGCAGAAACACGGTCTGTCGCAGTATCAGATGCTTGACCAGATCTCTTAATGGCACGCGCCGAGTGATTTCACCCTCCTTGCAAAAACCCGTTATGGTGTCTGAGCCTTTAACTGTGGGCAAGAGTATCCAGAGCCACGCCCTGCAAATCATGTGGCGCTGCGCAGTCCAGACTGTCGGTGGCGCAACCCGCTTAGATACCCCCCTGCAAATTCCAAACATCAAATTGTCAGCGTATGAGAAGGGCGAAATTGTTTGGAATTTAACCAGCTAAGCGGCCTTGGTTTGAAATATGTCTTTCACTTGTGAAGGATCGTAAATCAGCTATACACTTTTGAGAATTATCTCAAATCTGATGGCAAATGCATCATCCCGAACTGCAGAGAGAATTTTCTACCGGGACAACAGGTGCACAAAACAGTGGTCAAAAGGGCGTGATAGGGACTTATGATGGGACTATTAAAACTGCCCGACCAGTCAGACAGACCGTGCCGCAAGGCATGGGATTTTTACTTTTGAAAGAGACCGTAATGACCGGCGTTTTACCCAGCCAAGACTTAAAGACAATGATTAAAGAGGGCGTGATCAATGCCCAGCCACAGATCATTTCAGAACAAATCCAACCTGCCAGCTTGGACCTGCGCCTCGGGACCCGCGCCTATCGCGTTCGCGCGTCTTTTCTTTCGGGTGAAAATCAAACAGTTTCTAGCCGCTTGGCAGAGTTCCAGATGCATGAAATTGACCTGCATCAAGGGGCCGTGTTGGAAAAAGGCTGTGTCTACGTCGTACCTTTGATGGAGCAGCTCGATTTACCTGCGGGTACACATGCTGTCACCAACGCAAAAAGCTCCACCGGCCGGCTTGATCTGTTGACCAGAACCATCTCTGACTACAGCACCGAATTTGACCGAATTGCGCCGGGTTATCGCGGCCCACTCTATGCCGAGATTTGCCCACGGTCGTTTTCGGTGCTGGTACGTCCGGGAATGCGTCTCAACCAAATCCGCTTTCGTGCTGGCCAAGCCATTCTCACCGATGCTGAATTAGATGCATTGCATAAGGCCGAGCGGCTGGTATCGGGCGAGGCGGTCATCGGCGACGGGCTTGGATTTTCAGTTGATTTACAACCCGACGGAACCGATCTGGTGGGGTTTCGCGCCAAACCGCATACCGGCGTGATCGACCTCGATTGCAAATCCCATTACGACCCGAAGGATTTTTGGGAAGAGATTCGCACGACCAGTGGACAGATCATTCTCGATCCCGGGGCTTTTTATATTCTGGTCAGTCAAGAAGCCGTGCATATTCCACCCGCCTATGCGGCGGAAATGGCGCCTTATCTGGCGATGGTTGGCGAATTTCGCGTTCATTACGCAGGCTTCTTTGATCCCGGGTTTGGTCATTACGCTGCGGGCGGCAGCGGATCGCGCGGAGTGCTTGAAGTGCGCTGTCACGAAGCGCCTTTCGTGCTTGAGCACGGTCAGGTGGTGGGCCGTCTGGTCTATGAGCGTATGCGCGCCGAGCCGGATCAGCTTTATGGCGCGGGCATCGCGTCAAACTATCAGGGTCAAGGTCTCAAACTGAGCAAGCACTTCAAACCCTTGCCGCCGCCCGCAGCCGCGACTTAGCAGACGCATCATTCGTCTTCGAACATATCGCTTTGGGCGCTGTCGTCGTCTTCATCCTCAATGTCCGAGCCAGACATTATCCCCGGGGGCACGCGGCTCTCCAAAAGCCCCGCGGCCCGCAAATCTTTGAGGCCCGGCAAATCTTTCGTGGTCTCAAGTCCAAAGTGATCAAGAAACGTCTGGGTCATGACAAAGGTCACTGGCCTGCCGGGTGTCATCCTGCGGCGACCAAAGCGAATCCAGTCCATTTCAAGCAGTTGATCCACGGTGCCACGCGATACGCTTACACCGCGAATTTCTTCAATTTCGGCGCGGGTCACGGGCTGATGATAGGCAATAATGGCCAGTGTTTCGATCGCCGCTCGGCTTAGCTTGCGGCTTTCAACCGTCTCTTTCTGCATCAAAAATGACAAATCGCCCGCAGTTCTGATGGCCCAGGCCGCGCCCACTTTCACCACCTGCACGCCGCGACCCGCATAGCGTTTGCGCAGATGCACCAAGGCCTCGGTCGCCTCGCATCCATGTGGCATCCGACCCTGAAGCTCGGCAACGGTTACCGGCTCGGCCGAGGCAAACAGAATAGCCTCGACCATCCGCTCTTGCTCGGCCATCGGCGGCGCCTCAAAAAGACTTTCTTCTTTTTGTGGTACGGGGTCGGGATATTCGACGCTCATGGGGTTGCCTTTCTGCGCAACTGGATCGGCGAAAATGTTTCGGATTGGCGCAGCTCTAGCTTGCCCTCCTTGACCAATTCCAAAGCTGCGGCAAAATGCGACGCAGTGGCCGAACGGTGCCGCTGGGGATCCACGCGCCAGCCTTCGGGAAGATAGCTCGCAATATCGGTCCAGTCACCCGCGAACCCAATCAATTCCCGCATCCGCTCAAGCGCACTCTCCATGGTAAAAACATTTTCGCGGTCCATCACAAATGGCCGGAACTCATCCCGGGTGCGAATACGAGCATAGGCCTGCATCAAATCCAGTAAGCTCGCCGAAAACGTCACGCGCCTTTTGCGCTCAACGCTTTCGGGAATCCCTCGCTGAAAAAAGTCTCGTCCCAGCCTATCGCGCGCCATCAGACGCGCGGCAGCGTCCCGCATAGCTTGTAACCGCTGCAACTGAAACGCCAGATGCGCCGCAAGATCCTCGCCAGACGGCCCCTCCTCGCTGGGATCTGGCGGTAACAGCAATCGCGATTTTAAAAACGCCAGCCAGGCCGCCATCACCAAATAATCTGCAGCCAGTTCAATTCGCAGGGCTTTGGCGCGCTCAACAAATTCAAGATATTGTTTTGCCAGATCAAGGATCGATATTTTCCGCAGATCAACCTTCTGCGTTCGCGACAGCGTCAATAACAGGTCTAAAGGCCCTTCATAACCATCAACATCCACGATCAGAGTTTCGGCGGCGACCCGTTCCGCGACGATCTCGCGGTGATTATTTTCAAAGATATCCTCAGTCATAGGCCTGCTTTCCAACTAGGATCGCAAGCTGCGCGTCCAGATTTGAAATGTCAACTGACCCCCCGCTATTGCGCTGTGCAAGCGCGCCCTCCGCCCGCTGTCGCGCTGTCATCCCCATGCGGCCCACCACGTGGGACACTGCGATCATTTCCTCCAGCACACCACTGCAGTGCAAAACCACATCGCACCCTGCTGCAATAGCAGCCTGTGCGCGGACATCCAGTTCACCCGGCAGGGCCTGCATGGAAATATCATCGGTCATGATCAAACCTGAAAAGCCGATCTGATGGCGCATAATGCCCAGCATACGACCCGATACCGTGGCCGGCAGGCTGTCACATGCAGAGTAGACAACATGAGCTGTCATGGCCATTGGCAAGTCATTTAACCCCTTGAAGGCGGCAAAATCGTCTTGTTCCAAAGCGGCGGCCGTGGCTGTGACTTGGGGCAGCGTGTGATGACTGTCTACCGCTCCGAGCCCATGTCCCGGCATATGTTTGACCACCGGCACCACCCCACCATCCAGTAAGCCATCTGCCGCCGCGCGAGCCAGGCCCACCACCTCTGCGGCGGTGTCACCGTAACAGCGATTTCGTAAAAACGGATGCGTGTCAGGCCGGGCAATATCCGCAACCGGGGCACAGTTGACGTCAATGCCCAATGCTTTCAGCTCTGCGGCGATGATCCGGAACCGCAGATACATCGCCCGACGGGCCTGTCCCCCGGCACGCTGGCACTGTTCAAGTGGTGGCAGAAAATCTCGCCCTAAAGGCGGCCGCAAACGCTGTACGCGCCCCCCCTCTTGATCGATTAAAATAGGGGCATTCCAGCCGACACAATCGCGCAGTTCATCGCATAGCGCTTGTATTTGTGGACCCGTACTGATGTTACGAGCAAACAGAATGAACCCTAAAGGGTGGTTTGATGAGAAGAAAAGTCTCTCTTGAGATGTGACGCGTAATCCGCTGCAGCCCAGAATACATGCCCGAGTGCTCTGGCCAAAGCTCACCGCGCCGCGACTCGAATACAATCCGTATTTTCCGCTTTTAACGCCGAACAAAACCGCCGCGCCGCATCCATATCTTCAAAGCCAACCGCCCGCAGCCTGTAAAACACTTTACCACCGCTCGTGGCCCGGCGCTGTACCACCCGACTTTTGCCGTCAAAGAAGCTTACAAACCGTTTGCTGATCCGCACCCATTCAGACTTGGCAATGCTGACGCTGTCAAAGGCACCAAGTTGTACCATCGGCGTATCGGCCTTCAGATTGGCCGCGTCCAGATCAACCACTTCAGCAAGCACCGGGGCCCGCGCGGTCTGAAACCATTCAGGACGAGTTTGTGGACGCAAGGAGCGACTGACACCGCCAAGCGATTGTGGGATAAGATCCAAAGCGACCAGAGGCGCGGCCTCACGCAACCGACCACCGGCGGGAACAGGCTCCTCTCGGCCAGATGCAATGCGTGCCACCAGATCTTCGATTGACCCGGGCGACAACTTGACAACCGCATTGCTGTTTTCTTCCGTCAGCTTAATTTCGAGCAGCTGACTTTCAGAGACATCCTCTTGAGGCAAAACAAAAGGTCTAGGGGCCAAAGTAACACTGTCGGCCAACGGTGCCGACTGGCTATCGCCCGCCACAGAGTTCACCGAAAACCCTTGATTTTCCGCGGGCGTACCGCCGGGATCAAGCGGGGCAATCCGCATCGGATCCTGCACTGCGCGCACCACGGGGATGCCGTTTACATCCCGCATCACCACCTGGTAGCCCCAGATCGTAATGCCAACCAAAAGCATCAACGAAACGCCCGCACCAAGCCAGCCTGCTAGGGAGCCACCATGTGCCTCTTCCGCAGCACCAAAGCGCTCGTCTGTTGAATATTCAGCCATCGTCGCCTCACGTCCGTCGTGGTACATTGCCACATCGGTATTTAGACTGCTGTCACCGCAAGACGTTTTATTTAGCGCATAACATCCATTGGTTTCACACCCAGAATATCAAGACCTGCGGAAATAACAACCGCAACAGCTCTTGCAAGTGCAATTTTTGCTTGCGAAGTGGTCGAATCACCCTCTTGAACAAACCGCAAACTGGGTTCGTCGTGGCCTTTGTTCCACAAACCGTGCAAATCAGCCGCCAGTTCATACAGGTAAAATGCGATCCGATGCGGTTCATTAGTGCGGGCTGCGATCTCTACCAAACGCGGCCACTCGGCCAGTTTGCGCGCCACCGCCAGCTCTGCTTGGTGATCCAGCTTTGACAGATCTGCCGCCGACAGGGTCGCGTCTGAGACCTCGATATTCACCTCTGTGGCCTTGCGCAGCACACTGCAGACGCGGGCGTGGGCATACTGCACATAGAACACCGGGTTTTCGCGTGATTGCTCCAGAACTTTATCGAAGTCAAAATCCAACGGCGCATCATTTTTGCGCGTCAACATTACAAAGCGGGTCACATCAGGGCCCACTTGATCCACGACGTCGCGCAAAGTCACAAAGGTACCGGCGCGTTTCGACATTTTAAACGGTTCGCCGTTTTTGAACAATTTGACCAATTGGGTCAATTTGACATCCAGAGGCACGGTGCCGCCAGACAGCGCCGAAACCGCTGCTTTCATTCGTTTGACATAGCCACCGTGATCCGCCCCAAATACGTCGATCAACAGATCATAGCCGCGGTTCACTTTGTCATAGTGATAAGCGATATCGGGGGCAAAATAGGTCCAGCTGCCATCAGATTTCATCACCGGGCGATCGACATCATCGCCATGCTCGGTCGATTTGAATAGGGTTTGTTCGCGCGGTTCCCAATCTTCGGGTTTTTTGCCCTTTGGCGGGTCTAGATAACCTTCGTATATCAACCCCTTACCACGCAGGTCCTCGATCGCAGCCTCAATTCGCCCGGTGCCGTAAAGCGATTTCTCGCTGTAAAACCGATCCATTTTGATCCCAAGCTGCGCCAAATCGGCACGGATCAGCATCATCATCGCCTCGGTGGCAAATTCGCGCAATTCCGCCAGCCAGTACTGTTCCCCCTTACCGACGAAGGCATCTCCAACCTTATCTTTCAGCGCTTGCCCAACTGGAATCAAATAATCGCCGGGATAAGTGCCATCTTCGAACGCAACCTCTTGGCCGTGCGCCTCAAGATAGCGCAGATAGACCGAGCGCGCCAAAACATCGACCTGCGCGCCGCCATCGTTCACGTAGTATTCGCGCGTCACCTCATATCCGGCATAATCCAGCAAACCCGCCAAGGCGTCGCCGAACACAGCGCCTCTGGTATGGCCAACGTGTAGCGGTCCGGTGGGGTTCGCACTGACATATTCCACGTTCACCCGCTTGCCGGCCCCGATCGAGGACCGGCCAAATGCTGTGCCCTGTTCGAGAATGTTTTTAACAAGCCCTTGCCAGACGGTTGGGGCAAGGCGCAGGTTAAGAAATCCAGGGCCTGCCACATCAGCGGTGGTGATCCGCGGATCCTGCATCAGATGCGCTGCCAACTTATCAGCGATATCGCGCGGCTTTTGTCGCGACGGCTTGGCTAAGACCATAGCTGCATTGGTTGCCATATCACCGTGAAGCGCGTCGCGCGGCGGCTCGACCGCTACATTTTCAAAGCTGAGACCTTGGGGCAGTTGCCCTTCGGTGATCATCTTGTCCAGCGCCACAGTCACCAGAACACGCATTTCGGCAAACAGGTTCATCCGTCGGTATCCTTGTTGTAAGCGAGCGGTGTAGCATGCACAGAGCCAAGGTCAATCTGACTTTAAACCCAACTCAATAAATCGGCAACGCAGAGGTGTATAAAATTGGAAGACTTCTCTCAATTAAATCAACCAATGCAAGCATATCAATCGAAAATCATGTGAAACCCGTCATCCAGATAAAAGCTGTATTCTGTTTTCTCGCCACCGTTTGTGCTGCTCACAACAAAGGCAGAACCCCCTGTCACCTTGATCGTCGCGGCAGTGGCTGCGGGCGGGACCGCATGATGTGCAACAAGCGCATACCGATCGCCCCTGAAGCTTTCGCATCCCGCCGACGCATCGCGATCTGAAATTGGAAATGTCAGACTTCCAGGCAGCGTTTCAAGACGAATGCGACCCTGTCGCGTATCAACATAACAAAATTTCATTTTGTCAGGATCCAAATAAAAATTGACATTAATTTCGCCATCTCGATGGCTGGTCGAGGCCATATCGGGCATTTTATCACGATTGGACCCTGCCAGAGCCTTGGCACTGTGCATCGCCAAAGCGATTGGAAAGCCGATTTGCTCGCAGCCGGTCAAGCTGAACATAAGCGGCCCAACCAAAAGTAATCCTCTAAAAACATGCATAATAATTCCCGTCAAAATCAATTTTATATAAATTGGCGCAAGTATGAGATGTCTGCCACTGTCAAGCCTGTGACGCCCCAAGAGATTGGGCGCTGCACATAACTTACAGCACAAAAAAGCTAAACCCAAATACGGCGCAATTTACGAAAACCGCGTTCTGACCACGAAAAAGGCGCCCCAATGCGGTCTCATCTGGCACATCTCGGCGCATGCCTGCGCTGCCCCGTGGGTATCTGGCTTAAATCTCACCGTTCTCCGAGAGCCTTTTATGCTCCTGCAACGCGAACCGGTCGGTCATACCTGCAATGTAATCGGCCACAATGCGCGCCAGTGTAACCTCATCTGTGGCTGCAGCTACATCTTTCCGCCATTGTTTCGGCAGCAGGTTGGTGCGTTTCATAAACAGCGGAAACAGGCTTTGCACCACATCCGTTACTTCATGGCGCATCGTCACCACCGCCGGGGCGCGGTACATCCGCTCAAACAAAAATGCCCGTATGGTTTTAAGATCGGCCCAAACCGGATCGGAAAACCGCACCATTGGCCGGCCTGCATGGCGGATATCGATGACGTTTTGCGGCGCCAGCTGCGCCAGATTTTCCTGTGCAACAGCGATAACATCTTCAACTAAAACCCCAAAGAACCGGCGAAGCGCCTCATGGCGGCGGCGATAGTAATTCAAACCGGGATACAAGACATCGACAGTGGCGAAACATCCCTTCAGCAACGGCAGTTCGGCAATTTCATCGGTGGAAAACAACTCGGCACGCAGCCCGTCATGCAGGTCATGATTGTTATAGGCGATATCATCCGACAGCGCCGCAACCTGCGCTTCACAACTGGCATAAGTGTCTATCTCAAGATCATGCACCGCATTGTAATCGGCCAGCGCATAGGGGACGTCACCGCGCACTGGGCCATTGTGTTTGGCAATCCCTTCGAGTGTTTCCCACGTCAGATTAAGCCCATCGAAATCAGCATAATGACGCTCTAAATCAGTCACAACACGGATGGCTTGTGCATTGTGGTCAAAGCCCCCGTAAGGCGCCATGAGAGCATTCAATGCCTCCTCTCCGGTGTGGCCGAACGGGGTATGGCCCAAATCATGGGCCAGTGCGATCGCCTCGGTCAACTCTGCGTTCAAGCCCAGCACACCGGATATGGTGCGAGCGACCTGCGCCACTTCGATCGAATGGGTCAGGCGGGTGCGGAAATAATCCCCCTCATGTTCAATAAACACTTGCGTCTTGTGTTTTAGCCGCCGAAACGCACTGGCATGGATAATCCGATCCCTATCGCGTTGAAAGCACGAACGGAAAGTACTTTCTTGTTCACAGATCAAACGACCCCGAGAGCGCCGGTGATCCGATGCAAATGGCGCTGACATTTTCGAAGCTCCTTGTTCCCTGACAGGTTCACACCTATATTACAGCCCAAAGATAAATAAAACTGCCGGAGTTTGGCGAATGCAAATGCCCCCCATCGTGACAGAGCGCGCTTTTGAGCGTTTGGCCGAAATCGGTGCCAGCGGTCAGGGTATGGGACTGCGGGTCGCGGTCGAGGGCGGCGGGTGTTCGGGCTTTCAGTATGACATCAAACTCGATCAGGCCGCAGCAGATGATCTGGTATTGGAAGGCAAAGGTGAAAGCGTGATTGTCGATCTGGTCTCGCTGCCATTCTTACAAAACGCGACCATTGACTTTGAAGAGGAAATAATCGGCGCGCGGTTTGTCATCAACAATCCCAACGCCAGTTCCTCGTGCGGCTGCGGTGTGAGTTTTTCGATGTAGGCACAGCACGACTGCCCTGTCGGCCCGCAACATCACATTCAGCACAACACAGCGAAAGACGTCCGCATGAAAATAGCCACATTCAATATCAACGGCATAAAAGCACGGCTTCCCGCACTGACCGACTGGTTGGTCGAGGCGCAGCCCGATGTCGCGCTGTTGCAAGAAATTAAATCCACCGATGAAACCTTTCCCCGCACGCATTTTGAGGATCTTGGGTATCAAGTGGAAACTCACGGGCAGAAATCCTTTAACGGCGTGGCAATCCTGTCGAAGCTGCCGCTCGAAGACATCAGCCGGGGCCTACCCGGTGATGATGAAGACGCGCAGGCCCGCTGGATTGAAGCAACCGTGGTGGGCAAACAGGCCGTGCGGCTATGTGGTCTTTACCTGCCCAATGGCAACCCCTGCCCCGGCCCGAAATACGACTATAAACTGGCTTGGATGGAACGGCTTTATACCCGGGCCAAGGATCTGATTGTGGATGAGATGCCCGCCTTGATGGCCGGAGATTACAATATCATTCCGCAAATTGAAGACGCCGCCCGTCCTGAGGTCTGGCGCGAGGACGCGCTGTTTCGACCCGAGAGCCGCGCGGCATACCGCCGGATCTTGAACCTTGGCTTCACCGAGGCCTTCAGGAGCTGTCATCCCGCCCCCGGATTCTATAGTTTCTGGGATTATCAGGCCGGGGCCTGGAACCGCAACGACGGCATTCGAATCGACCATATCCTGCTGACGCCAGCCTGTGCCGACCTGCTGCAAGACTGTCAAATAGATGCCGATGTCCGCGCCCGCGAAAAGCCCTCTGACCATGTGCCGGTCTGGCTGAGCCTGAACAATTAAATCTCGGCCTCGGTATGTGTCGCACGCGCTGGTCCGCCTAGCGGTGCTTGGTTACATCATGTTTATACAGCCAATCAAATTGACCCATTAGATGCTGTGGTGCCTGACGGCTAACAAATCGCAGCGCGGCATGTGCCGCCAAACGCAGCGGCGGAAATCTCAGATGATACTTCCAAGCATTGCGTCCCGAGACCGCAATCACCCGCCGCACCCGCCGCTCACGACGGCTTTGGTACCGCGCCAACGCGGTGTTTGTGGTCTCAGCATTGGCAAGACAGTCTGCCAGAACCCAGGCGTCCTCGAGCGCCATATTCGCCCCTTGCGCCAAAAATGGCAGCGTCGGGTGGGCCGCATCCCCCAACAGAACGGCATGATCTTGATACCAGTTACGAGCAACGGGATGGCGCAATAACCCCCATAGATGCACATTATCCACACTGCGCAACAGGGCCTGCACATCTGGAGAAAAATCTGCAAAAGCCCTGCGCAAATTTTGCGGATCATCGCGATGCTGCCAGCCCTCGGCCGCCCAATTAGCCCTTTCTTGCACCGCAACCACATTCACCAACTGTCCGCCGCGCAGCGGGTAAGTCACCAAATGGCGTCCTGGCCCCATGTAAAGCTGCACCTGCGCCAGCGCCTGAGATTGGCGCGGCACCAGCGCTCGCCACGCCACTTGGCCGGTAAAGCGCGGGGCAGCGGTTTGGTTTAGAACCGGTCGCAAGCAAGAATGCAAACCATCTGCGCCAACCACCAGATCTGCCATAATCGTTTGACCATTCGTCAGAACCACCTGCGGTATCACCGAGGTCTGAACCTGTTTTACTTTGTGTTGCAGCCGCACCTGAACCCCAGTCTGTCTGGCCGCGCTCAGCAGACAGGCAACCAGATCCGCCCGATGAATAAAATAGTAATTCTGTCCACCTTTCCCGGTCGAAATATCAAGTGTCGCCACCGTCGCCGAATCGCTATAATTGCGCAGGACCAAAGAAGTTGCCGCCATTGACCGGTCAATCACGGCGTCGCGCAACCCCAGCGCATCAAGTACCGCAAAGCCGTTTGGGCTGATCTGCAGCCCGGCCCCCATGTCAGAGATTTCAGCGGCTTGTTCAAGCACAGTCACCGCGGCGCCTAAGCGGGACAGCGCCAGCGCCGCGGCAAGACCGCCAATCCCGCCACCAATCACGATGATTTTTTTTCCAGAAATTCGCATGCGCTATCCTGAAACCGAATCCGTCAAAGCATCTGACCCGATGATTGTCGAATAAGCCTCAACTATAGGTCTTAGTCATCGCGGTGGACTTTTTCCTTGCGCTCATGGCGTTCCTGCGCCTCGAGGCTCATGGTCGCAATCGGTCGCGCGTCAAGCCTTTTGAGCGAAATCGGCTCACCGGTAACTTCACAATACCCGAATTCACCCTCTGCAATACGCTGCAAGGCCGAATCAATTTTGGTTACCAGCTTACGCTGACGGTCCCGCGTGCGCAGTTCCAGTGAACGGTCGGTTTCTTCACTGGCACGATCCGCAGAATCAGGAATGTTGCGCGTCGTCCCCTGAAGACCTTCCAGCGTCTCTCTGGTTTCAACTAAAAGATCCGCTTTCCAGCTCAACAATTTGCGTTGAAAATACTCAAGCTGTTTTGCGTTCATGAAAGGTTCATCTTCGCTCGGTTTATAGTTATCGGGCAGAATCACATCTGCTTTCATTTCGAGCTCCCCACAAGATTAATGTTTTTCAATTCGGCCAAACACACGACCCCTCTGGCTGTGCATTACCCCATGACCCGTCGGTTGTCACTAGCTGTTAGGAGCCGATTGCGGTGTTTTTGTGTTCGCGGTAGTGTCAGCGCAAATCACTTACACAATTGGAACGACCGATGAAATTTACAGGCACCCAAGAATATGTGGCCACAGACGATCTGACGGTTGCTGTTAATGCGGCCGTAACGCTCGAAAGACCGCTTTTGGTCAAAGGCGAACCGGGAACCGGAAAGACAGAGTTGGCCCGTCAAGTCGCCAAGGCTCTGGGTCTGAAGATGGTTGAATGGAATATTAAATCCACAACGAAAGCCCAGCAGGGGCTCTATGAGTATGACGCCGTTAGCCGCTTGCGCGACAGCCAGCTTGGCGATGAAAAAGTTCAGGATGTGCGCAACTATATTCGCAAGGGCAAGCTTTGGCAGGCGTTTGAGGCCGATGAAAAACTGGTGTTATTGATCGATGAAATCGACAAGGCCGACATCGAGTTTCCCAATGATCTTTTGCAGGAGCTCGATAAGATGGAGTTCCATGTCTATGAGACCGATGAACTGGTAAAAGCCCGTCAGAGACCCATTGTCATTATCACGTCAAACAATGAAAAAGAACTCCCTGATGCGTTTCTGCGGCGGTGTTTTTTCCATTACATCCGGTTTCCCGATCTCGAAACGATGCGCCGAATTGTCGAGGTGCATCACCCCGGGATCAAAGACGCGTTGCTGACCACTGCACTCACCCAGTTCTATGAGTTGCGCGAACAACAGGGTTTAAAGAAAAAACCCTCAACTTCCGAGGTGCTGGACTGGCTCAAGCTGCTGCTGGCAGAAGATCTCACAGCCGAAGATTTGGCGCGAGACGGATCAAATGCCTTACCTCAATTGCATGGGGCGCTGCTGAAAAATGAACAAGATGTGCATTTATTTGAGCGGTTGGCCTTTATGGCCCGCGGCGCTAGGTAACCCTCTAGGGCATCGGGGCGCCTTAACCAGTCGCTCAATGCGGCACAAAACGGGGTTGGTTTGACTGGACAGCGCCGGTCGAGCCAGATACCAAAACGTCGACTAGTTGCGGCGGCGCGACGAAAAAACCATCTCGTCAAGCTCAAGCTGTGCGGGAAAAATTAGGGAAACAGATGCTAATAATATTGGGATTGATCTGCGGCGTGTCGTTCGGAGGCTACACAGCCCACCGCCGCAAAGGCCGCTGGCCCGACATTCTGCATTATGCCACCAGCTATGGCATCATGTTTATGCTCGCGGGTCTGGTCTTAACTTTGATCATCCACCGGACAGCAACATAGCAATGTTTCTGCCGTTTTTTGAAAACCTGCGCGAGAGTAAAATTCCTGTCTCACTACGCGAATATCTGACGTTTTTAGAGGCGGTAAAAGCCGGCATTGCCACCTATGATATTGAGGCATTTTACTATCTGGCGCGCAGTGCAATGGTCAAAGACGAGCGCAATATCGATAAATTTGACCGGGCATTTGCAGCCACATTCAAGGGGCTTGAGGATATCACGCTCGGCGAAGTGATGGAGGCGGTGGACATTCCTGCAGATTGGCTGGAAAAAATGGCCGAAAAGCATCTCAGTCAGGAAGAGCGCGACGAAATTAAATCGCTTGGTGGCTTTGAAAAATTGATGGAGACCCTGAAAGAGCGCCTTAAAGAACAAGAGAAACGTCATCAGGGCGGCAGTAAATGGATCGGCACCGCTGGTACATCACCGTTTGGCGCCTTTGGCTATAACCCCGAAGGCGTGCGGATCGGCCAGAATGAAAGCCGGCATAGGCGTGCGGTAAAGGTTTGGGACAAACGCGAGTTTAAAAACCTTGACGATACGGTTGAGTTGGGCACAAGAAACATCAAAGTTGCGCTGAAACGTCTGCGCCAATGGGCCCGCGACGGGGCCGAGGATGAGCTTGACCTTGATGGCACCATCAAGGCCACCGCCGAAAACGGCTATCTTGACGTGAAAACCCGCCCAGAGCGGCGCAATGCCGTCAAAGTTCTGCTGTTTCTAGATGTTGGTGGGTCTATGGATTCTCATATCAAGGTGGTTGAGGAATTGTTCAGCGCGGCGCGGACCGAGTTTAAACATCTTGAATACTATTACTTCCACAACTGTCTCTATGAGGGGGTTTGGCGTGACAACACCCGGCGCTGGGATGCACAAATTCCAACAATGGACGTTTTACACACCTATGGACCCGATTATAAATGCATCTTTGTCGGCGATGCGAGCATGTCACCCTATGAGATTGCCTACCCCGGTGGTGCCAACGAACATTGGAATGCAGAGGCCGGTCAAGTCTGGTTGCAGCGCGCACAAGACCAGTGGCAAAATCACCTCTGGCTTAATCCGGTACCGGAGAAATACTGGGGTTACACACATTCCATCAGTATGATCCAAGACCTTTTTCCCGGCCGGATGGTTCCGATGACACTGGCTGGGATCGAGCAGGGCATGCGACACCTCGGCCGCTAGCCGACAGGGTTGCACTCTGTAACCCGCGCATGCTTGTCACCGAGTAGATCATACCCCATATATGTTTAATGCTGCAATTTTCACCCATACTTCTGGCCCTTGTTTACGGCGTTATCATGTACCGGTTTTCGGTCTGGCGCACCAATCGGGAGCTCACCGGCCAGTCGCATGAATTGCTTGACCCAAAGTTAAAAGTGTTAACCGACCGCATGGCCAAAGCGCTTGAGGTGTCTAAAATTCGCGTCCATCTTTATGAAATTGACCCGGTCAACGGTCTGGCCGCACCCGATGGTAAAATCTATATCACCCGGGGGTTTTATCGCAAGTTCACCGATGGGCAGGTCACTGCAGAAGAAATGGCCAGCGTGGTGGCCCATGAACTGGGGCATGTGGCTCTTGGTCATTCACGCCGCCGCATGATCGATTTCTCCGGTCAAAACGCGCTCCGAACCGCGCTGGCGATGATCCTGAGCCGGGTCATTCCGGGCATTGGTGGCTGGATCGCAAATATGCTGACAACGCTGTTGGCCGCACGCCTGTCGCGCAGCGATGAATATGAAGCCGACGAATATGCCTCGGCGTTACTGATCAAATCAGGCATCGGCACAGCACCGCAGCGGGAGCTCTTGGCCAAGCTTGAAACCTTGACCAGATCAAACGGTGGCACAGCACCGGCCTGGCTGATGAGCCATCCCAAGACCAAAGACCGGATTGCCGCTATCGAGAAAAACGACGCACGCTGGCGCAAGTGAACCGCTAGCTTTGGCGCCGTCCACGCCAACCCCCACGCCTGCCCCGCGCAGGGCTGGCCTCCAACCCTTCTTTCAGCACATGCGTCATCGGATGATCGGGGTGTGCGCTGCCGTATTGGTTCAAAATCCGCGAGATCACCGCCATAGGTTTCTCGTCGGCCGGCACACCCAGCGACCAGGCCAGAAAAATAGTGCGGCATTCACCATAGGTGATCCCGGCAATATTATACCCCTCTCTTATCAGGGCTTTGGGGTCGTCTATATCGCCCTTCATGGGCCGTCCTCCCTATGGGCTGGCAAAGCCTTGGCAATGCGATCTGCTGCCTGTCGTGCCAGATCGACCAACCGCGATTGCAAACTATCCACATCGCGCACCCCGGTTATCCTAAGCAAGAAATCTCGCCCCGCCTGACCCATGCCTGACACTTCCAAAGGATGTTCCGATACCAACCTTGCCGCCACTTGTACCCGCCAACAAAGATCGTAAACTTGATTTAAAGCTGTCAAATCCGCGTCATCCAGCCAGCCAATTGCGACAGCACCACGCAAACCAGACGCAACATCAGTCGCAGGCAGCCCTGCCAAAACAGCGCCAGCCTGTGATACCAGTTCCACGTCCAGTAACCGCCCCGGACCTATTTTGACATCCAACGGTCCCACCGGCGCTTTCGCTATAGAAATACGCGCGCGCATATCCGCCACCTCTTGCAACACCATCGCGCGGCGCTGGTCTTGCCCCAGCAAACCAACACGGAAGCTCTCGACATCTGCGGCCAATGCAGAATTTCCAACGATGACACGCGCCCGGCTGAGCGCCAGATGCTCCCAGACCCACGCCTCGTCGCGTTGGTAGGCACGAAAGCTTTTCCAACTGGTGGCAACCGGTCCTTGATTGCCCGAGGGCCGCAATCGCATATCCACCTGATAGACCCGCCCCTCGGCCATAGGCGCTGTCATTGCGGTCACCAATGCCTGGGTCAGCCGCGCGTAATAAAGACGCGCCGCCAGCGGTCTGCGGCCCTCAGAGGCATCCGCGCCATCTGCATCATAGATCACGATCAAATCCAGATCAGAGGCTGCGTTAAGACGCCGTGCCCCCAAAGACCCCATCCCGAGAACAACCGCCCCGCGACCGGGGGGAGCCCCGTGTTTTTCGGCGAATTTCGCCACCACTTCGGGCCAGAGTGCCTTGAGCGTTGCGCCCGCTAGATCGGCATATTGTCGCCCGGCTTGCGCTGCGTCTACCAACCCGCGCAAAGCATGCACACCGACGCGAAAATGCCACTCTTTGCCCCAGCGACGCGCAGCCTCGAGTTTTCTTTCATAGTCCTGCTCTGCCGCCAAAGCGTGAGAAAGCTCAATTTCCAGTCCATGCTCTGCGGGCCAATCTGCAAAGAAATCTCCATCAATCACCGCGTCGAAAACCGCCGCGTTACGGGACAGGTGGCGCCCAAGCGCCGGCGCCGTGGTAACGATATCTATTAATAAATCGATCAATTGCGGATTTGCTTCAAACAGCGAAAGCAACTGCACCCCGGCAGGCAGACCAGCCAGAAATCCGTCGAAGGCAATCAAAGCCTCGTGTGGTCTCGCCGCCGTCTGCAAACGGGCCATAATTTCCGGTTTAAGGCGGTTGAAAATCGTCATCGCGCGCTCTGAGCGCAACGCAGGATATTGTGGCCACTGCTCGGTTACGTCGGGTGTATCGTTCTCGAGCACCGCAACGTTAGTCGCATCGGGGGCAAAAAAACTTTCTGTCAACTCATGAACTTCGGCCAGACGGTACATCAAATTTTCCTGCAACTGCTTCACGTCCTGCCCCATAAAACATGCCAAACGTTGAAAATGTTCCACAGCATTAGGCAAACTGTGCGTTTGGGCGTCATTAACCATTTGCAATCGGTGCTCAACCTCGCGGTGCGCGCGATAATGATCGCTCAGCTTCTCCGCTGTATCCTGTCCAACCCAGCCTTTATCTGCCAGAGCCGCCAGTGCGGCCACTGTACCACGCGGGCGCAGAGTTGCATCCCGACCACCCGCAATCAGCTGTCGGGTCTGGGTGAAAAACTCGATTTCACGGATTCCCCCGCGCCCCAACTTTATATGGTGTCCCGGCAGAGTGATTGGCCCGTGCAGCCTTTTGTGGCTGCGGATGCGCAACCGCATGTCATGCGCATCCTGAATTGCGGCAAAATCCAGATGGCGTCGCCACACAAACGGTCGCAAACTTTGCAAAAACTGCCCACCTGCGGCCAGATCACCTGCCGCAGGGCGCGCTTTGATATAAGCGGCCCGTTCCCAAGTTCGGCCTTGGCTTTCGTAATAGCTCTCGGCACCCGCCATCGACATGCACACCGGTGTCACGCCTGGGTCAGGGCGCAATCGGAGATCGGTCCGAAACACATAACCTTCACTCGACAAGTCGCTCAACACCGCAACCATCCGTTTGGTCGCCCGCACAAAAGCCGCCCGCACTTCGGGGTAATCACCACGCTCAAAACGGGTCTCATCAAACAGACAGATCAGATCAATGTCTGACGAATAATTCAACTCGCCAGCGCCCATCTTGCCCATGGCCAAAACCACCATGCCCGCCCCGCTTGCCAGATCACCCTCCGTGACGCCGGGCAATTTGCCACGCTTCAATTCCCCTTCAAGTCCCGCGCGAAGTGCCAGCGCGCAGCTGACATCTGCAAACTCGGTCAATATTGAAGTCACAGTCTCCAGCGACCAGACACCAGCCAAATCCGCCAACCCAGTGATCAGCGCAACACGCCGTTTGGCCTGACGTAATGCAACAGAGAGCTTCGCCACAGAGCTCCTGTGCAATTCTGTCAATTGCTCGGCCACCGCAGCTTCGGGATCGTTTAACGCTGAGACAAGCCAATCAGCCTCTTTTTCGACAAGCGATCTTATATATGGGCTGCACCCGCCCGCACCCGCCAATAGTTTGGCCAAATCCCCGTCGGCCTGCGGCACCAATAAAGCTGTTTCCGCCCCCCTTTCGGCTTCAAAAGCCGTGGGCAGACGTGTGATACGCGTACTAAAATCCATATCCCCAAATGGACTGATCCGGGGCGGCAGGTCAATGACCCAGATTGTGCACAGAGAATTTGGCTTCGGCCTGTCAGCACGATTTGGCACCCTGTGGAAGTCCGGAGCCTTCCCGCGCATTGCTCCGGTTTGGTTCTAGAGAGACCGCTTAGCAATGAAAACGCCAGATCCGAAATGCCTTGATCCATATACACCAGTACTGCGATTGTTTGGGGTTGGCGCAATGGCTTTGGATTGTTATAATACTACTTAATCCAGAGTAGGACAGTATGCGTCATTCGTTACCGATCGCTCCGCAGTTTTATGTGACTGCGCCCCAGAGCTGCCCGTACCTTGACGAGCAGATAGAGAGAAAGCTGTTCACTGCCCTGCAAGGTGACAATGCCCAAGCGCTGAATGATAGCCTGTCAAAACAGGGTTTCCGACGCTCACAAAATGTCCTTTACCGCCCGTCTTGTGCCAATTGTCAGGCCTGTGTTTCGGCACGTATCGACATTTCGAAATTCGTCCAGTCCAAATCGCAACGGCGCTGCAAAAAACGCAATCAGAGACTGATCCGGCGTGCAACATCCCCATGGGCCACAGAAGAGCAATACGAACTGTTTCGCAGATATCTTGTCTCCCGTCACGCCACTGGTGGCATGGCCGATATGGACGTCTATGAATTTGCGGCAATGATCGAAGAGACCCCGATAAAATCGCGGGTGTTTGAATATACTGACCCGACCGATAACAGCCTTGTTGCGGTTTGCCTAACCGATGTTCTGGATGACGGTTTGAGCCTTGTTTATTCGTTCTATCAACCTGAAAAATACCGAGACAGCCTTGGCACCTATATTATCCTGGATCAAATTGACATTGCCCGGGAAATTGGGTTGCCCCATGTGTATTTAGGCTATTGGGTCAAGGGCAGTGATAAAATGGGATATAAGGCCAGTTATTCCGGTCTGGAAATCTATTTTGAACACGCCTGGCATCCAATGCCAGACGCCGAGAAATTCCAGCACAATACCCAGATTGCCCGCTCAGATCCTATTGCGGAACAAGTTGGTAGGATCAAATTACCAGGCAGTAATCCCATAGGGTAGTCAAAGTTCGCATCCGCTTATGAATGCATCCAGACTGTGATAAAACCATGCGCCATTTCTATGCCTTCAGTCTTCTTGTGCCCAGCTATCAAGCCGGTCTGGATTTTTACGTCGGCGTTCTAGGGTTTTCGGTTATGGAAGATCACCGGATCAACGCATACAAACGGTGGCTGGTGATTGCCCCTGAGACCGAGTGCACAACAAATATCATCCTCGCAAAGGCCACGACTGAGGCACAAATAAGCGCCATAGGTCAACAGACCGGCGGTCGGGTCGGTTTTTTTCTAAACAGCGATAACTTTGACGCCGATTATGCTGCCATGCGCGCGGCCGGGGTGTTGTTTGAGCAAGCCCCCCGTGAGGAATCTTACGGCCGGGTTGCGGTCTGGCAAGATCCGTTTGGAAACCGCTGGGATTTACTCCAGAGAAACAAAGCGTGACCCGCACCAAACGGGTCACACACCTTACAAAGGACTGCCAGAACGGTATCAGTTCGGGATAAGCGAAGGAATAATGGTTACAATCGACGGGAAGAACCACAGCAGCGTGAGTCCAAGGACCTGAATCAAAACAAAGGGGGCAACCCCGCGATAAATATGCCCCGTCGTCACCTCTTTCGGTGCAACCCCGCGCAAATAGAATAACGCAAAGCCAAATGGCGGCGTGAGAAAACTGGTCTGGAGATTGACTGCAACCATAATCGTCACCCATTTGGGATCAAAGGTACCGCCATAGATGACCGGGCCCACGATCGGGATCACAATGTAAATGATCTCAAGGAAATCAAGCACAAATCCAAGTACAAACAACACCAGCATCACGATCAGGAACACCTGAAACTCACTATCATAGCTTTTGAGGAATTGTTGGATGTAATGCTCACCCCCAAAAGAAATCACGACGAGGTTCAGCAGTTGCGACCCAATCAAAATCGTAAACACCATGCTGGTCACCTTGGCCGTCTCACGCACAACAGGCGACAACACGCTCGTGCGGTAAAGCACCCAACACGCATATAAAAGTCCGAACCCTGCGTAGAGATAGGCGGCATAGGCCAAGAAAAACGCCGCCCAGCTTTCTGCGCTGACTTCAGTGGTATTGATCCGCAGATCAAAGTTGATGCCGATCAAGATCATAATCACAACCGCTAGGGTCGAATTGATGATAACCTTGCCTGATCCACCCTCATCGTGCAGTTTTCGATACGCCGCAAGCATGATAGCCCCGGCAGCGCCGAGGGCAGCGGCTGGTGTCGGGTTTGTGATGCCGCCCAAGATCGAGCCCAAAACGGCAACGATCAGTACCAGCGGTGGAAATACCACCCGAATGAGTTCGTTCGAGGCCAGTCTTTGAACAGCTGTGCGGCACCCGTAAAGCGCAATGGCCGTCGGAATCGCCATCAGAACAAAGGTTGCCGTAGCACTGGAAACTGGAGAGATGAGCAAGATATCGGTCAGAATTATCAAAGCTGTGCCGATCAAACCGATCATGATAGGTCTTTGATTGGCCGAGGGGGCAACGCCTCTTGCGGTTGTCAGCATCAAGGCCAGGACAACCGCCAGAGTGGCAATACCAGATCCGACAGGCGGCGCGTTGTTTACTTTGTCCGATATCGCGTCTGCTAACTCGTCTTCGGACAGTTTGCGGCTCTCTTGCGTACCGCCCGATGATTCTATTTCTGCAGTCTGCTGAACGGCAACATCCCACGCAGCCTGACCATGCAACTCAATCATGGATTCCGCGCATTCTTCGCTCACATTGGTCCGTAATGACGCGCCTTCCCCGACATCGGTATAGCTATCTACCTCAACACTCTGGCTGCCAATCATCCCGACCATGCCCAGCAGAATTGCGCCACCGATCAAAGATACTGGCACGCCCAAGAACCAAGTCAACGCCTCTTGTGACGAGATTTTTTCCCCTGAGTCGTCTCCCATGGCCACTGCCGGTGCCTTGCTCGGGTTCAGCAATGCGTACCCAAAGGCATATGCGGCGTATAAAAACGCCAGCATGATACCCGGAAGGAGAGCCGCCTGAAATAACGTTCCAACCGAAACCACAGCCGGCTCACCCAAAAACGTCAGGGCATCCGTGCACCCTGCAGCTTGCGCGCGCGCCTCTTGCGCCGCCGAATATAAATCGCCGGCAAGCGTACCAAGCAAGACGATCACAATCGATGGCGGGATAATCTGGCCCAATGTGCCGGAAGCCGCAATCACCCCCGTAGACAGCTCGGGGGAATACCCGTTGCGCAGCATGGTCGGCAGCGACAACAGCCCCATGGTAACAACAGTCGCCCCCACAATGCCTGTGGACGCAGCCAAAAACGCCCCAACAACCACAACGGATACCGCAAGACCGCCCGGTAGCGGACCAAACACCCGCGCCATAGTGGTCAGTAGATCGTTGGCAATCTTGGAGCGTTCAAGCGTAATCCCCATCAGAACAAACATCAGCACTGCAAGAAGCGTCTCGATAGATTGCCCAGCAAGCACACGCTCGTTCATCCGGTTTACGATAAAAGAAATGTTCCGGTTTAATGCCGTTTCCCAGCCACTGGCAAAGACCGCCTCTGCCACCCGCGGCAGATCGGGATATCTAAACACAGACACTGAGTCGGGTTTCACCCCGCTGTGAACCAAATCCATGTAGACCTGAGACGATGTATCAATTGCTTGGTGGATCAGCAGACCCGCGCTGTCGAGCGCAGCAATGATCGCAAAAGAGATCACCCCGGCCCCACCAATCGCAAACGCAACCGGAAATCCCGAAAGAATGCCGCCAAAGAGGCACATAAACACAATTATCAGGCCAATCTCGACGCCATCTAGTCCTAGTATCATCGTGCAATTGCCCCTAAATTAGTGAGTGCCCTCATAGGCTTCCTCGCCCTCGCCCAATGTATCGCGGTCAAGGTATTTGTTTTCGCTCTCTTCACCTTCCTTGCGCTCCAGATACGAGCGATAGAAAAAGGCGATAGATTGCAAGAATACCATTGCGGCAAATGCAACCAATAGTATCTTGAACAAGAAATAGGCCGTGAACCCGTTGGGGGAAAACCCGATGGTTTCCACATTCCAGCGCATCGCGCGCGACTTCATCAGCAAGCGGTCCAACGCATCACTGGCAGACGGCTTTGGTACGATCAGGTGCCGCCACAAAAAATACCAGCCGTACATCCACATCAGAACAGCGGTGGGCATCATAAACGCCAAAGATCCAAACATATCAATGGTTTTCTTGGTGCGGTACCGCACCGCAGCATAGACCAGATCAACTCGAACGTGGCCGCCCTGCACAAAAGTGTATGTTGCGCAGAGACAAACCACCAACGCATTGTACAACTTAAGCTCTTCCGCGTACCAGCTGATATCAAACTGTAGCGGCACTCCGAAGCCGAAAACAATATCCGGTCTGGTGAAGATTCGTTGCATGAAAACAATGATTACCTGCTGCAGAACCATCAAGAGCCCGGCCCAAGCAAAAAATCGCCCCACACCATTAGCAAAGCCTTCGAGCACCCGCACGCAAAGCCACATAAAGCTATTTCGCCAAAATCCGACCGCCGTGACGATCAAAAAGGTCGTAAAAATCACAAAGAAAAATTCGACAGAACCGCCATAATACACAAAGCGCATGACAGCTTGTTTATCCGACCAATCCAGCCAGAGCTGAGGGTGCAAGACCGCATAGCCAAAATTGTAAAACGACATGACAATGTTCTGTGCCAGCCATTGTACACCGTGTAAGAGCGTCATAAGCGCGTCAAACAAGCCAACTGAGCCTTCTTCTTGCATGATCTCTCCCCAGCACGCCCGTTCGCGGATCTTGGCTTTATCGTAATGTTATTTCGGAAGGCCCAGCCTAAACTGGACCTCCACATTTTACAACAGCTTTGGTTACCCGCCCAAAACGCGATTGCGCTGCTCGACGTAGTAACCGTCGGATTTGTTGATCCAAGACGATGAAGTGG
>ERZ802830.113-NODE-113-length-77555-cov-13.3918_pt1 | contig 77555 bp, 80 predicted proteins | sample MGYA00345654_ERZ802830 | MGnify/ENA primary metagenome ERZ802830 (study PRJEB30503, sample SAMEA104212375) | marine metagenome | biome: Westerlies Biome; feature: [SRF] surface water layer (ENVO:00010504) within the epipelagic zone...; material: water...
TAGGCGCCTCATTAATATTTGTAACACTTACGGTAAAGGCCTTAGCATAATTATTAGCTCCATCATTTACATTGATGTAAATATTATAACTAGCCTTTGTCTCATAATCGGGTGAGGAGTTTAATATCAAACTTGTTCCACTAATGGTAAAACTTCCATTGTCATCATCACTGGTATTTCCACTTGAAGCAAGAGTAAATGTATTAGTATCATTTGAATCTAAATCCACAGATGATAGCGTTCCAATAACTGATGGTGGAGAAGCATTTTCACTAATTGTATTAGAGGTAAGACCGATATCAGTTGGAGCTCGATTAAGATTGTTTACTGTAACTTGAAGAGCTTTCGTAAAACTATTATTGTCTCCATCGGAAACCTGAACATTTATATTCAATAGGGGTGTGACATCATAGGATATAGTTGAACTTGCAACAAGCAGTTGAGTCCCAGATACTGTAAATAATGAATTATGCTGATCGTTAGTTCCGTTCCCATTTACAAGAGAAAAAGTAAAATTAGTAGTGTCAGTATCTGTGGCAGTGAGTGTAGCGACTCCAGTTCCTACTGCTGAACCCTCGTCAAATGAGGTTGAAGTTGCAGTTCCTGAAGCTGAGTTTCCAACGCGAGTTAGACCATACCTCTCGGCGAAGAAGTTATAACTTTCCTCAACTTCACTTGAAGTAATGGCTCTGTTGTAAATTAAAACCACTGGTATATGGCCATCAAAAAGATTTGCAGCGTCACTATGAGCCGCAATTCTTACTGTGCCATTTCCAGTATTAACTTGAGTATTGTTGTTAGATGATACTTCAACTCCATTATAATACATTTTCCATCCAGATGCATTACTAAATGTAACTGCCCCAAAATGCCAATTATTAAGCATACTGCCTCCTGGTGAGTGTGATATTCTCTCCCATGAGCTATTATGACCTGAATATATTGTAGTGGATGTCCCTTTCATCCAAAAAGCGTGACCGGCATCGTTTCCTCCACTTATAATATTTCTAGTGCCTGATTCAGGATAGAAAAAGGCTATTTTGGTGTAAGTATTATTGTTAAGTAAAGAATTTGAATTTGACTTAGCGTAATCATTAGATTCATCAAAATTTAATACACCTCCGTTAGTATTTGCATCAAATGTTGGAGAGTTATAAAGAGTAAAATTATTACCATTTCCACTTAAATCGTTCCATGTATTACCCGAGCCAGAATATGAATCAGGGTTTGCGGAATCCAAATATGCCACTAGACCATTGGTAGGTACTGATAAAGTTACAAATGATAAATCAGTAGGAGGAGCTTCATACAGGTCAGAAACACTCAATGTAAAAGCCTTTGCATAATTTGCTGAACCATCACTTACATTTAAATAAATTTTGTAGGAAGACTTTGATTCATAATTCGGAGATGAATTTATTTTAAGATTATTTCCATTAATTGTAAAGCTTCCATTGTCATCATCACGATCATCACCGCTACTAGCAAGTGAAAAAGTATGGGTGTTTCCACTATCAGGATCTGTAGCTGAAAGTGTAGCTACCGTGGATGCAGATGCAATATTTTCATTAAAAGATATTGAGGATAATGTTATATCTGTTGGAGCACTGTTAGGATTTATTATGGCTGTATAATTTTGGGAGAGTTCATTTGATGATAAAGCGCGATTATATATCATGGCAACTTTTATTTTACCCCTCTGATATTCAGAACCATAGGTTTTGGAAATCTGTATTAATGAGGAATTTACGTTGTGACCACTTGGAGTATCCTGGCCTGCAAGTACTCCATTGACCCATACAGATCTAGTGGTACCATCAAACTTAGCAACAATATAAAGCCAATTGTTAAGAGAGGCCTGATTAGAATTTACATTCATATCATTACCCCACCAATAATGAACTAAATTTCCAAGTCCACCACTCCTAATTCTAAGTGCATTAGATCGATTGCCAGATCCAAACCCACCGATTGATATAAATCCATTACCATCTTGCCACTGTGGTTGATTAACATAAACGATCATTGTATAATTACTATTTCCAGCAGGTATATTTGTCCCAGAGGCCCTACTGAAATAACCATTTGCTCCAGTATTAAAAAATTTATTCGACGAATCATAACTAATGCTTCCCGCATTTTGCATTGTTACGTGATTACCATTTCCGCTGATATCATCCCATTGCGTTCCAGAACCGTCATAAGAACTTGGGTTGCTAGCATCAAGATGTAATACTAGTCCATTAGCGACTATTTGAGATTGAGCACAAAAATAGGGAAGGGTAATAGAAATTATGAAGAGACAATTTCTAAAAACTATTGGGTTGATTTTTTTTAAGAATTGGAAATTCACTGATAAGGTTTATGGTATAACCAATTTATAACAAAATCAACTACAAGCTTAATTAATTTAATTAAAATTTAACTTATTTAACCAATATCTTTTGATTTTAGATATAAAACTCTAAAATTTTCATTTTTAAACAATTAAAATGATTTTTTAATAATTTTTTTTTCACCCAAAATGTGGATAATTAGTAAATTTTATAACTTTTAAAAAACAGAATACATTTTTAAATAGGTCTACAATATTAAACAAATCAGTACGTATGTGTTGTGTAAATATTTTATATTTGCCTCGCAAAAGTTGATTGTGGTATATGATTTATTAAAAAAGAAACCCCTATTATATCGTATTCTTTTTTATCAATTATGACCAGACTTTTGGGCGCGTAGCTCAGTTGGTTCAGAGCACTTGGTTTACACCCAAGGGGTCAGGGGTTCGAATCCCTTCGCGCCCACAAAGAATTCCTCTGGTGAAGGAAAAATCTGCTTTTAGCAGTAAACAGTAATCGGAGGTTTTTTTTGGAAATTATTTTGTAAAATAGGCCTAAATTCGGAAAATTTAGAGAAAATTATAGCCCCCCCAATTCTGACTCTTCAATCTCAAATTCTTTCAACTTTATATCATCCAATCCTTTTTGATCAAATGGGTTTTCGATAAAATTTTGGACATTGAACAGTGCCATTAAAATGAAACTGATAAATACTGAAAATGTAATAGCCATGTATACACTGTAATCTTGACTTAGAGATTCAGTGTCTTGAATAAGTGATGGTGTGTAAATCCAGGGAAAAAGATAAATGAAAACCAAACAATAATTCCTCAATGAAATAGGAGTTCCATGTGATTCCAAAGCAGTTAACAATTCTATTTTTGAAAAAATTTCGTTTTTAACAACAAAAGATCGATTCTTCTCAATTTCTGATAAGTGTTCAATATTATTGATTACAAAATCATAGATTTCTTTAGAACGACGTCGTAAAATGTATTTGTTAGTCTCCTTTGAGCTATTACTCAAAGTAATATGAACTTCTTTATGGGTTTTTAACAATAACTGATTAAATGTTTTCTTTTTAGCACTTGGAATCTCTTTAACGGCAGAAAAAATATTACTAAGTTCAATAATTTTAGTTCGTATTAAAGAAAAATGAGCAAGTGATTCTTGCCTTTTGTTATATGCACTTGTAATTGTAAAGACTAATGGAAAAATAATTGCAATGCTAATGATGTATAAATCAACCATCATTTTTAATTCTAAAGCACTATAGAGCCAAAAAACAAAAAGTGCATCAAAAATTACGATAGCTACCCGTCTATTTATTACAGAAAAAATCGATTGTTTAAACATTTTTCTCTAAAATTTTCTTAAAAATTATAGATTACTTTGAGGAGAAAATTTTATCCATTTTTTCTTTTTCTTCTGCTGCAAGTTCAGCATCTACTAAAATTCTACCACTATGTTCGTCAGTGATTATTTTTTGTCTCGAAGCAATTTCCATCTGAATTTGAGGGGGTATTGAGAAATACGAGCCTCCAGAGGCCCCTCTTTCGATTGCAACAATGGCTAAACCATTTTTGACATTTGTTCTTATTTTTTTGTAGGATTGAAATAGGTGCTCCTCTATTTTTACCTCAAATTCCTTTGATTTCTTGGCCAAAACCGCTTCTTCTTTTTCGGTTTCTTTCAAAATTTCTTCTAACTCTTCATTCTTAGCTTTAAGATGGGTTTTACGCTCATTTACTTTTTCATTGAGCTGTTCAATGGCTTCTTGTTTAAGTTCTTTTTTAGCTAAAAATTCTTTTATGCGTTTCTCTGCCAGCTGGATTTCAAGTTCCTGAAACTCTTGCTCTTTAACAATAGAATTATATTCTCTATTATTTCTAACATTTTTGAGATTTTGCTCATACTTTTTATGCTCTTCTTTGGCAATCTCAATTTTGTTTTTCTGTTCTTTAGTTTGGAAATCAAAATCACTAACCTCCTGCTGGAAATTTTCTAAACGACTATCTAAGCCAGCAATTTCATTTTCAAGATCTTCCACTTCAAGGGGTAATTCACCTCTTACATTCCTTATTTCGTCTACTCTAGAGTCAATGAGTTGTAAATCATAAAGTGCTCTTAGTTTGTCTTCTAGGGTTACTGCGGTTTTTTTTGCCATTTCAAAGAATAGTTTACTGGGTTGGTTATTGATTCAGATAAAGCGATTGCAAAATTAGGTAATTTTTTAATAAGATTATCGTGGATTAATTTTTTTGTGAATTGCTCAGTTTCGTAATGACCTGCATCAATTAGTAAAATTTTATTTTCTGCTTGAAAGAAATCGTGGTACTTAAGATCAGCAGTGACAAATACATCTGCATTGGATCTAATTGCTGAGCTTATTGCAAAGCTTCCAGAACCTCCTAGAACAGCAACTTTTTTAATTTTTTTCCCTATTTTTTTTGAATGCCTAACCATTTTGATATTCAATTTATTTTGTACCAAGTTTAAGAAGTCATCCTCATCCATTTCATTTTCTAATTCTCCAAGACTACCCATTCCGATAGTTTGGTTTTTATTTTCAAGGCTAAATACCTCATATGCAACTTCTTCATATGGATGAGTTTCGAAAAGAGTATGAAGGATTTTTTGTTGAGAATGTAATTCGAAGATTAAATTTATTTGAACTTCATCTACCTCTGTTTTTTCACCTTTTACTCCTAGATTTGGATTACTGTTTTCATTACCTTTAAATGTACCTTTACCTGAGGAGATAAAACTACATTCCTTGTAATTACCAATTTTACCAGCTCCAGCTTCATATAGCTTTTCTAATAAGACAGGTGCTTCATTTTTTGGAGCATAAGTAGTTAACTTTCTGATTGTTTTCTCTTTGGGCGAGAGAACTTCTATATCATACAGACCTAAATTCTCAGCTAAAGCATGACTTACACCAAATCGATGGTTGTCAAGCGCTGTATGTATTGCATAAACGCAAATATCATTTTTGATGGCCTTGGTAACTACTCTTTCAACATAGGTTGATTGCGTTAATTTTTTTAATCCTGAAAATATGATTGGGTGAAAGCTTACTATAAGATTAAAGTCTTTTTTAATACATTCTTCAACGACGTTTTCCAGGGTGTCGTGGGTTACTAATACTCCTTTACATTCTAACTCAGGATTACCGATGATAAGACCAACATTGTCAAAATCTTCCGCATAGGCAGTAGGGGCCCATTCTTCAATGACATCAATGAAATTTTGAATCCTCATTGTTGCAAATATAATATTATCTTTCATGCCAAGAAACTTCATCCCATTAAGCAATAAGGAGTTTTTGTTTTCCTAAATTTGGTTATCAATAAAAAAATAGTCTTGTTAAAATATCTTAGGTTACTTCTTTTTCCTTTTGCATTATTATATGGTGTAATTGTTCAGCTGAGAAATTTATTTTTTGATATAGGCTTTTTTAGTTCCAAAAATTTTAACACTCCGAGTTTGGGTGTAGGAAATCTTTCAATGGGAGGCACTGGAAAGTCTGTGGTGGTAACCTACTTAATCGATCTTCTTCAAAAAACTAAGACTCTTGCAACACTTAGTCGAGGGTATGGCAGAAAAACTAAAGGATTAAGAATTGCTGATATTAATGACACTGCTGCTACTTTGGGTGATGAACCTTTTCAGTTTTTAAATCGTTATTCTGATCTTAGAGTAATTGTTTCCGAAAACAGACTTTTGGGAATGGAGGCTCTTAAGCTATTAAATCCAGTTCCTGAGGTAGTCATTATGGATGATATTATGCAACATCGTTGGGTTAAACCAAGTTTATTAATAATGACAACCGATTATAAAAACCCCTATTTTAAAGATTATATTTTTCCAATAGGTGGGTTAAGGGAGTTCAAATCAGGAGTAAATCGAGCTGATTTAATTTTAGTTACCCGATCACCAAGTAACCTATCGATGGAAAAAAAAGTAAATTTTTTAAAAGGGATGAAATCAAAAATCCCTGTTTTTTTTACAACAATTAAATATGCTCAGTTCCTCCACAAAAAAAATCAGTCTATATCTGATCTCGAGTTAAATAGGGGTAACTTTATTTTGGTAACTGGTATTGCAGATTCATCAAAATTGGTTGATTATTTAAAAACTACGTTTGGTGGCTTCAAACATCTCAAATTTTCAGACCATCATCACTTCTCAAATAATGATATTCATAGAATATTAAATGCTTCAGAGGGTAAAATTATTGTGACTACTGAAAAAGATTATGGAAGACTTTCCCCTTTAATAAGTGACGAGAAACTATGTTATATTAAAATCTCACTTGATTTTATTTTTGAAAAAGATCAAAAACAATTTGACAGAATTATACTAGATGCAATCTAGTGAATGTGCTTGTGCGCTTTATATGATGAGCGAACCAGTGGGCCACTTTCAACATGTCTAAACCCAAGATCTTTTCCAATTGCCTCATATTTTTCAAAGGTTTCTGGGGTAATGAAAGATTTTACAGGTAAGTGAGTTTTGGTTGGCTGTAAATATTGTCCAATTGTTACAATATCCACCTCTGCTTTGCGAAGGTCATGAAGTGTTTCAAAAACTTCTTCCTCTTTCTCTCCCAGGCCCAACATTATTCCAGATTTTGTTCTATTTACCCCCATCTCTTTTAGATAACGTAAAACATCTAAACTTTGGTCATACTTGGCTTGAATTCTTACTTCTCTTGTCAGGCGTCTTACAGTTTCTACATTATGGGAGACTACCTCAGGGGCAGCCTCAATTATTCGGTTAATATTCCTTTGATTACCTTGAAAATCAGGAATTAGGGTTTCTAGAGTTGTTTCTGGGTTCAATCTTCGAATTGCTTTAATTGTCTCATTCCAAATGATAGAGCCCATATCTTTTAGATCGTCACGATCAACAGATGTAATAACCGCGTGTTTAATTTTCATGATTTTTATAGATCTTGCTACCTTTTCAGGTTCTTCCCAATCTACATTTCCAGGTCTACCTGTTTTTACGCCACAGAATCCGCAAGATCGTGTACAGATATTACCCAATATCATAAAGGTTGCAGTGCCCTCAGCCCAACATTCTCCCATATTAGGACAGCTTCCAGAGGTACAAATGGTATTTAATTTATATTGGTCAACTAACCCTCGAAGTTCCGTGTATTTTTTACCCGTTGGGAGTTTGACCCTAATCCATTTTGGTTTACCTAATCCATTATTTTTCTTTTCTATCGTCTCCAAAACTTTACAAAGATACTAACTTAATTTACAGACTCAAAAGGTAAATTATTGAAAATCCAGAAAGAAATATAATTCCTGATATACTAAGTATTTTAGTCTTGAAGCCTGGTCGATGTTTTTCAGGCATATGGTTACTGTATATTAATTTATAATTAAGTAAGGCATAGAAAGGGGCAGTTAAAAAAGATAAAACAGTTGCGATTTGAACTAAAAGTCCCATCTCTGTAAGTAGAAGTAAAAAAACTAACGAGGTTCCAACTGCAAGAATTGAAATCCATAGTAAGTAAAAATCTTTATTTTTTTTATTCAAAATTAATTGGGAAGTTTTAGACATAGCTCTTGGTGAGGCATCTAGGGTAGTTATAGTTGTGCTAAACATAGTTGTAAAGGCTGCTATAGCAATTACTAAATATGTAGCATCGCCTAAGTTTAAGGTATATAGATCAATTAGCTGTCCAGCAAACTCACCACCTTTATTCGAAAAAGTTAATCCGGAATCATGCATTACAAGTGCGCCTAACCCTAAAAAACAAATTCCCAAAACTACCGTAGTAAAATATCCTATATTAAAATCAAATAACCCATCTTCAACGGACAGCTTATTGTTAAGGGTTTGTTTTTTTTCTAACACCCATATTGAGTGCCAAACGGATATATCCATTGGAGCTGGCATCCACCCCATAAATGCTATCACGAATAACAAATCACTGCCATAAGGAAAAACTTGAGTAAAACTTATAGAACTATCATTATTAGAGATTGCAATAAGTAGTGCTAGGATAGTACTAATTGTTAATAGAAGGATTATCCCCTTAATCACCTTGTCCAGTAATTTATACCTCCCTAATAAAAGAATTATAAAACAAATGACAGTAATCGCAATGCTCCAATAAACCATATCCGTTGAAATTCCAAATAGGTTTGATGCTAGGCCTGCAGTAACTATTGTTACTGCCGTTTGGATAGTAAACATCGTTGCAAGATTTAAGAAAAAGTAAATCCATATGTAACTTTTACCTAACTTGTTATAACCCTCTAGTAAACTTTCCCCTGTAGCAAGGGCGTATCTTGGTCCAAATTGAAAAAAGGGATATTTAAATAGGTTTACTAAAATAAGTGCCCAAATTAGACCCCAACCAAAGTCGGCTCCAGCTCTTGTTGATTGTACCAAATGAGAAACTCCTATTGCCGCGCCTGCAAACAACAAACCTGGGCCAAGTTTTTTTAAATTATTCAATATCTTTTTGGGTTTTTTCCGTCAAAAGATTTTTTGCCCTAAGTAGTTTAACTTTTATGGTATTTATTGGTTGGTCTAATTTTTTACTAATTTCTTTATAACTAAGATCTTCAAAAAAACGCAATTTTAAAATTTTTCGGTAGTCTTGTTTTAAAGTTTTAATGTTACTCAGAAGAGTCTCAATACTTTGGTTGGTAATTAGTATTTCTTCTGGCGAGGGATGAGTATTTTTATTCGATGCTTCATAGTCGTCGTCTATCGATATTGTTTTAATTGATGATTTTTTATTTTTCTTTCGTATAAGGTCGATTTGGATATTTTTGGAAATTGCTGAAAGCCAGGTCTTAAAATCATAGCTACTGTCAAAAGTTTCAATTTTATCAAATGCTCTGGCGAATGCCATTATAGAAATTTCCTCAGCTAATTCTTTATTAGTAGTTCTTTTTAACTGAAAGTTGTATAGATACCCCCAATATGAATTAAAAATTTCATTAAAAGCTTTTTGTTCTTGATTCTTAGCCCTTTTGATAGCAAATTGTAAGTCTTTCATTGTTAAAATTTGAAAAACATTAATTGTGCTGTGGGTTGGGCTCACGGCAGTCTTGCTCAGAGGGGAGCTTTCCGCAAAAACCACATGGCTCGTTTTCTTTGTTTAGGAATGGGTTCTGACTAGCACATGTTCCCGAAAATTCTCCACCTTTTTTTGCCCAAATTTTGATCGCGATTCCAGCAATTGCTAATCCAAGTAGAATAAATGTTATTAAAAATAATTTCATAAAGAGTTAAACAAAAATAAAAAAATATGCGTTAAGTTATACTTTAAAAAATTAGTGTTTAATTTTAATAAAAGGTGATGCTTTTTATGAGACATTAACTTTTTTAAATCAACGACTCGATTTAACACATCTCAGGGAACATAAAACCGTTAGGCTTAACTTGAATATTTCACACCATTTTTTAATTACATTAAAAAATTTCATTCCAATTATTCAGAATTATTTTAACAAACTTAATCGTAAATACAATTCCCAAAGATAGCTTTAACAGAATTCCTCCAATATAGCCAACCAATGTTCCTATTGCTGCTTTAAGTGCAATTCTTGTATTAGACTTATTTGTGGACAATTCTCCAATAAATGCTCCCAAAAAGGCACCAAATATAATTCCCATTGGACCAAATAAAATAATTCCAATAACTGTTCCAAGTGTTGAGCCAATAACTCCTGTTTTAGTGCCACCAAACTTCTTGGCACCAATTGCAGGTATAAAATAATCTAAGATAAAAATGGAAACAGCAATGAATAATGTTACCAAAAGAAAAGAATAGTCTAAATTTAAAAATGAGGTTTGATAAAGAACCAATAGTCCAAACCATCCTGTGATAGGTCCAGGCATAATTGGCAAAAAACTTCCTATTATTCCGGTCAATATCAATAAAAATCCAATAATAATTATTATTAGATCCATGTTATTTTAATTTATTTATAATTTATAATATTTAAAAATCTAAATTCACTTTTAAATTAAAAGTTTGTAATTTTAATAAAAAGTTCAAATATTACTTAAATGCATCTTAAAAAATTATTTTTACCCTTCGCATTAATTTTCATAATTTCTTTAGGCTCTTGTGAGCTATTTTCATCGACTAAATTGTCCAGTTCAGAGATTAAGAAAGCTTCGAGCTGGTCCTCAAAAGATCAACCGCCGAGTTTCCCCGAATGTGAGGGAGTTGAGAAAAAAAATCAACTAAAATGCTTTCAAAGTATCATTTCAAATCAATTGACATTAGCTATTTCAGATATTGATATAATTGCTATTGAGCCATTGAATCATGAAATATTTATTCAAATTAAAATAGATAAAGAGGGTGTGTTTAGCCTTTTAGAAGCAAAGATTCCAAATACCGTTAGAGATGCTCTACCCGAGCTTGAACAGGTTCTAAATCAAGCTGTTGCTAATTTACCTTTAGCTCTTCCTGCAACAAAAACAAATGTAGGAGTCTATGTTGATTCACAGTTAAGCATGCCTGTTCAAATAAGCGCTCAACCTCTTTAATGAGTTTGAAAGATAAGATCATATTGGGAATTGATCCTGGAACCACTATCATGGGCTTTGGTTTGATTCGTGTAAATAACCAAGCCATGGAATTAATTCAATTGCACGAGCTACAGCTTAAAAAATACAATGATCATTATCTTAAACTTCAAAAAATTTTCAATTCTACGATAGCAATAATAGATGAATTTCATCCTGATCAAATTTCTATTGAAGCCCCATTCTTTGGAAAAAATGTTCAGTCAATGTTGAAGTTAGGAAGAGCTCAGGGAGTTGCTATGGCTGCAGGATTGTCAAGAGAGATTCCAATTACTGAGTATTCCCCAAAAAAAATTAAAATGTCAATTACCGGTAACGGAAATGCCACAAAGGAACAAGTTGCTAAAATGTTACAAAGCCTTTCGTTGATTAAAGAAATACCAAAGAATCTTGATGCTACTGATGGTTTGGCTGCTGCCGTTTGTCACTTTTATAATCAAGGTAAACCTCAGATTTCGAAAAGTTATACTGGCTGGAAGGCATTTATTAATCAAAATCCAAAAAAAATAAAGACGAGCTAATGGCTGGTATTTATTTTCATTATCCTTTCTGTAGCCAGGCTTGCAATTATTGTAATTTCCATTTTTCTACCCAAACTAAATATAGACAACAAATGCAGCAGGCTATGAAGAGTGAGTTGTATTTGAGAAAAAGTGAACTAAAAACCCCAATCGAAAGTATATATTTTGGGGGAGGGTCTCCTTCTCTTTTACCAGCCTCATTTTTTCATAAAGTGATTAAATCTGTGAATGATTGTTTTAAGTTAGGTAATGATATAGAAATTACTTTGGAGGCTAATCCAAACGACTTGACCCTTCAAAACTTGAAGGATTTAAAAAAATCAGGTGTGAATAGAATTAGTATAGGAGTTCAGTCTTTTCATGATTATGAATTGAAAATGATGAATCGAATTCACAATTCAAATCAGGGTCTAAAAGCAATAGAGTGGACTTCAAAGGTGTTTGATAACTTTTCTGTAGATTTAATTTATGGGCTTCCTAAAAGTAATATTTCTACTTGGGCTCACAATTTGGATATTTTAACTTCTTTCAACCCTCCACATATTTCAAGCTACGCATTGACTGTTGAGCCCAAAACGGTACTTTTCCGTCAAGTAGATAAGGGCGATATCAAATTATTAGATGAAGAAGCTGTTCAACTTCAGTATGATCTTTTGACCTCTAGATTAGAGAAGGAAGCATATATAAATTACGAATTTTCAAATTTCGGAAAGATAGGCTTTCATTCTGTAAATAACAGTAACTATTGGAATGGTAAGCCTTACCTAGGTATTGGTCCGTCGGCGCATAGTTATGATGGTCACAGGGTCAGGAGTTGGAATATTTCTAATAATTTAAAGTATTTAAAATCAATAGAAAATGGGTGTTTGTCTCAAAGAAAAGAGGTTTTAAAAGATCACGAAGTTTTTAATGAATACGTAATGATTGGTTTAAGAACTGATGGAGTAAAAATTAAAAGAATAAATGAGTCTTTTGGATCTAATTATGGACTTTATCTAGAGAAACAAGCGAAAAATCACCTTTTGGATCGTCGACTTTTTTGGGATGGAGATGTTTTAAAAGTCAGTAGACAAGCAAGGTTTTTATCTGATGGAATTGCTTCAGATCTTTTTATGCTTAAAAGTTAAGTATTTTCTAATTTATAGAAGTGTCCGTAGAAGAGGGAAATAGTTTCAATTCCCCTTAAGAAGTTATCTATTCCATAATGTTCATTAGGTGAATGTATCGCATCACTATCCAATCCAAATCCCATAAGAATTGTTTTACAACCCAAAATTTTTTCAAACATGGGTACTATAGGAATACTTCCACCATCTCTTTTCGCGTGAGGAACAACTCCAAAAACTTCATGATAAGCCATTTCAGCCGCCTTGTAAGCTTTATGTCCATCTGGTGTTAGATAGGCATCTCCTCCATGATGAGTTGTAACCTGAACACTAACACCCTTTGGGGTAATATCTTTAAAATGTTTTTCAAATAATTCACTAATCTCCTCCCAGCTTTGATTTGGAACTAATCGCATTGAAATTTTGGCATGTGCTTTACTAGGTATTACTGTTTTTGCCCCTTCTCCAATATAACCACCCCAAATTCCGTTAACGTCCAGTGTCGGTCTAATAGATTTCCTTTCTAAGGTGGTATATTCCTTTTCTCCTACTGAGGCACTTATAGCTATGGATTTTTGGAATTCCTCCTCTGGAGTATTATTAGTATTCATTTTTTGACGTTGGCTTTTTGAAATTTCAATCACTTTTTCATAAAACCCAGGGATATTTACTTTTTTATTTTGATCGTGAAGTGAGGCGATCATTTCACAAAGGGTATTTATTGGATTAGCAACCGTTCCTCCGTATAAACCAGAATGTAAGTCTCGATTAGGTCCAGTGACGGTTACCTCCATATAACTTAGCCCCCTTAATCCTGTCGTGATCGCAGGTTTATCCATACTGTGAATTCCAGTATCGGAGATAATAATAATATCAGATTTTAATTTATTCTTATGATCAGTTATAAACTGTTCAAGGTTATCACTTCCAACTTCTTCTTCACCTTCAATAATAAATTTAACATTACAATCAAGTGTGTTATTTTTAATCAGAAGTTCTACCGCTTTTATATGCATGAACATCTGCCCCTTATCGTCACAGGCACCACGTGCAAATATTGCACCATTAGGATGTATCGATGTTTCTTTAATCACGGGTTCAAAAGGTGGGCTTTTCCAAAGCTCTAAAGGGTCTGGGGGTTGAACATCATAATGACCATAAACTAAAACTGTTGGAGCATTTTTATTTATAATTTTTTCTCCATAGACAACAGGGTGCCCAGCGGTTTGGTATATCTTAACATTATCACAACCAATATTTATGAGAGCTTTTTCGACCCAATGAGCTGTTTTTTTAATCGCCTGATCATATTTTGGATCAGCACTAATAGAGGGTATTTTAAGTAATTCTATTAGTTGATCGAGGTATTCTTTTTTTTGACTTAGGATTTGATTTTTCATATTAGAATGAGAGAATATATAAAAGTACAAAACATTACCTCTTTTATTTTTTACAAAAAAAATAAATTAGCAAAACTTGATTATATTTGCGTTCATTTTGCAAAGCGGGTGTGGTGAAATTGGTAGACACGCTAGATTTAGGATCTAGTGCTTCACGGCTTGGGGGTTCGAGTCCCTTCACCCGCACAAAAAAAACCTCTATAATTTTTTATAGAGGTTTTTTTGATTTTTACAGACAACTGACCCACAGAGTCGATCTGAGAGACTTTATAACTTTAAAAAAAAATACGTATGATTTTAACCGATTAAATATGGTTTATTTAAAAACTTTACGCTCTAATTACAATAATTTGAGCTTGTGCTAGATAGGAATTGTTTTCTTGAGCGTACTCCATTATATTTTTTCCTTCTTCACAGATAGGATCTATTATCATTGCTCCATATGAAGCAAGTAATAAAATCATCTCTGGTTTGTTAAGAATTGCCGCATGAATTATAAGCGGCTTCCCATCAACAAAGGTTTTAGGACTTAACAGACCTTGGTTGATTACTGATTCAATGTAGACATAATTGTCACTTTCTATGGCAATTAGAGCCTTTTCTTCTGACGACAATAAATTATTTTCTTTTAAACTCAAGGTTATACTGTCCTTGGCAACCAACACCTCGTTTGCATTGAGTGAAGTCAGAGAGATCAAAATTGTTGCTAATAAAAACTTTTTCATACCAATTATATTTATTAAATGAACTTTTAACAAAGATAATTTGTATTTAACAACATAAATTAAATGTAATTATCTATTTAATATACAATTTTACCTCAATATTCAATTAATATTTAACTTAAGATAAAATTAAACATTTATTAACATTAAAATTATTTATTCATTAAAGAATATTTTTTTATGAATATTTATTCATTTTTTGACACTTAAATCTCGAATAAACCTTTTTAGTTTTATTTAAATTAAGTTTTTACAGCCACAAAGAAAACTTGTAATCTTTTCTTGATTAACTATATCAGCTGATAAAAAAGTTTTTTGTAAATATTGGTAATTTAACAGAAAGATGATATTAATCTATCTTTCTGTCTATTTTAAAATTATCTAATTTGATATCATCCAATCCATCTTTGTCAAACGGATGTTCCATTTGATCTTGAATATTATAGAGAGAAATCAAGATAAATTCACTGAGAATGATAATGAAGTAAGTTATATTATGAGGATTATCATATCCAATTTTATTGATTATTGTTGGTGTATAAACAGTTGGAAAAATATATATAAATATAAGGCAGTAAGCTTTTAAACTTATCGGGGTTCTATGGGTGTGAACAGCAATTAAATTTTCAATCGATAAATGAAGATCTCTAACAAACCTTAAAATTTTCTGCTTTAGGCTGTTAGGAATATCCTCTTCATTATCGAGTATGAATTTAAAAATATTTTCAGTTTTTTTATCAATGTCCGTGGTGTTATGATTGGATTGAGATAGATGATTTACAAATGACTCGGATATCTCATAAAGTATCTTATTGATCTCTTCTTTTTTTGAAGTAGATAACTTAGAATTACTATTAAAAAAATAGTAAATAGTTTTTAAAGAGCTCCTAAATTGACTTAAAAATTGTAATGATTTTTCTCTTCTTTTAAAAGCGCCCCTTATTGCGAAAACTAATGGAAAAATTATAGCTAAACTTATTAGGGTTAGATCGATATGATAAAAAATCTCAAACTCAAAGGCAAGAAAAGGTATTACTATTGATAGAATTAAAGTAAATAATGTTCTATGATTTAATATTGAAAAGTATCTTTTCATTAATTTTTTTAAATTAGTTGTTTAAATCTATTATTATTATTATGAATATACAAATGTTTTTTTCAGCATGTATACTATTTTACGGAGTAGCTTCTGCACAAATTATTCAAAAATCTGATTCTCTTTTTAATAATCAAGATCTTCTTAAGATTAAATTAAGCTATTCTAATGACGAAATGCGTCTCGATACTGATGATACGACATATATTAAAGTAAATCTTGAATACAACAATGATAATAAATGGGAAAGTTTAAATGTAAACCTCAGAGCAAGAGGGAATTTTAGAAGATCGAAATGTTATTTTCCTCCTATCAAAATACGTATAAAAAAATCAGCAGCTAAGGGTACTTTATTTGAAGGCAATAAGAACTTGAAACTGGTAATGCCCTGTCTTCTTAGAAAAGAAAAAAATGACAATATAATTCAAGAGTTTATTGCATATAAGTTTTACGAAAAGATTTCTCCATATTACTTCAAAACTAGATTAGTTGATATTGAATTCACTGAAATCAAAAAAAAGAAAACGGAAGTTCATAAGCTCATAGGTTTTTTGATAGAGGATGATAAGAGAGTTGCAGATCGATTCGAGGGGAAATCCTTTGAAAGGTACATCCATCCAAAGGCTATGGACGATATGACATCTGTTCAAAACTCTATTTTTCAATTTATGATTGGAAACACCGATTTTTCTGTTGCATATCAACATAATGGTAAACTACTTTATATTGATAAAAAGATTTATCCGTTGCCTTATGACTTTGATCTTTGTGGTTTGGTAGACGCCAGTTATGCTATAGTTAATAACACATTAGGGATTAACTCAGTGAGGGATAGAAAATATAGAGGATTTAAGAGAGATGAATCTCTTCTTGAGAAAGTTAGAGATCAAATTCTTAGTAAGAAAAATGAATTTTATCAAATTATTGATAATCAAAAATCTAAATTTGAAATAACTACTGAGTTTGAAAGTACTAATAAATTCCTTACAAGTTTTTTTGACATTATGGAGGATGATAAATCTTTTAAAAAAGAAGTTATTCAAATGATGAGAACCAAATAATTAATTGAGGATTACGAATGGAGTTCTTTTAATTTATTTATAAATCTTGAGCTTGCTCCAATACTTTTTGAAATATATTTACCGTTTATCATTCCTGCCTTTTTTCTTATTTGGTCATTAAATAAAATATAATCAAAAATATTTTTTAGTTCAGACTTATTTTTAATAGAAAAGATACCTCCAAGGCCAACAAGATTCTCTGCTTCTTGAAAAGTTTTAAAATGTGGACCAATTATTACCGGTATGCTGAAAGCAGCAGGTTCCAATGTATTGTGTAACTTTTTATTCTTAAAACCTCCTCCTACATAAGCAAATGCAGCATAACTATATATTTTACTCAATTCTCCTATTTTATCAACAATAAGAATTCTCTTTTTTACATCTTTCTTGGTCTCGTATGTACTCCATTTAGCATAAGGTAATTTTATTTTTTTTTCTAAATTTCCGATTACTTTTCTAGAAACTTCGTGTGGAACAATAACTATTTTTAGGTGTATTTTTTTTTTAAGTAAATCCTCAATTAAATTATGGTCTTCAGGCCAGGTACTTCCTGCAACAAAACATTTTATTCCCGATGTAAAATCATCCATTATTTTTAGTTTATTTTCTTGTTTTACCATTTGATAAACTCTATCAATTCTCGTATCTCCATTAACTGAAACTGCGTTAATTCCTAGATTATTCAAAAGCTTTTTAGAGAGATCATTCTGGACAAAATAGTGTTTTACGCCATAAAGTAGTTTTCTGTATCCAACTCCATACCAACGAAAAAAAAGCTGTTGAGGTCTAAAGATGCTAGAAACAGAATAAACAGGAATTTTTCTTTTATGAAGGCCTTTAAAAAAATTTGGCCAAAATTCATATTTTACAAAAATCGCCAATTTTACATTACAAAAATCTAGGAAACGATTTACGTTTTTAATAGTATCCCAAGGAAGATAACATATGCAATCAGCATATGAAAAGTTTTTTTTTATCTCATAACCTGATGGTGAGAAAAAAGTAAGTAATATTTTATCTTTAGGAAAATGCTTCTTGTAAGCAATTATTAATGGTTTTGCTTGTTCGAATTCTCCTAACGAGGCAACATGAAACCAAACCCATTTGTTACTGTCTAATGATTTGGACTTTAATATTTTAAAAGTTTTAGAGCGTCCTCTTGTAAAAAGATTTATTTTCTTAGAAAAGAGTCCAATAATCCAAAGAATGGGAAAAGAGATCTCAATGATAACATTGTAAATCGTTCTGAATAACATATTAGTTCAAAAATAGTTTTTATAATCTATTGTGTAAAGGAGAATCCTTTTTTTTAATTTTACACTGTAATATTCTATATGAAAAAGATTGAAATGGTTGACCTTAAAGGTCAATACGAAGTGATTCAAACGCAAGTCAATGCCTCAATTATAAGCACTATTGAATCTACTAAATTCATTAATGGTCCAAAGGTTAAAGACTTTCAAGAGCATTTAGAAAATTATCTGGGGGTAAAACACGTCATCCCCTGTGCAAATGGAACCGATGCCCTTCAGATTGCATTAATGGGATTGGGACTAAAACCAGGAGATGAGATTATTACTACGGATTTCACATTTGCTGCAACAGTTGAAGTGATTTCACTTTTGGGATTAACCCCTGTATTAGTCGACATTGATCTTGATACTTATAATATCGATATTTCAGCCATTAAGAACGTAATTACTCCCAAGACCAAGGCTATAATACCCGTACACCTCTTTGGTCAAGCCGCAATGATGTCTGAAATTATTGCGCTTGCTGAGGAAAATGATCTTTATGTAGTTGAGGATAATGCCCAGTCTATTGGAGCAAATTATACTTTCCCTGATGGGATTAAAAAGAAAACCGGAACGTTAGGTCATATAGGTACGACTTCATTTTTCCCTTCAAAAAATCTTGGTGCATATGGAGATGGAGGTGCTATTTTTACGGACGATGACCAACTGGCGTACAAGCTAAGGGGGATGGTTAATCATGGAATGTATGTTAGATATCATCACGACGAGGTGGGGGTAAATTCTCGTCTAGACTCCATTCAAGCTGCTATTCTAGATATAAAACTTAACTATTTAGATTTCTACAATGAGTGCCGAAAAGCTGCTGCAATTAAATACACTCAAAGATTAGCAAACCACCCCAAAATTATTACTCCTATTACGAGAGGTGATTGTGATTCTCATGTCTACCATCAATACACACTTAGGATTATTGACGCTGATAGGGATGCATTGGTGAAGTATTTGAATGAAAAGAATATTCCTTGCGGGGTTTATTACCCCATTCCATTACACCTCCAAAAAGCCTATAAAAGCGATCGATATAACGAAGCTGATTTTGAGATAACTAATCAGGTTGTAAATGAGGTAATTTCTTTACCCATGCATACAGAGCTGACCGATGATCAAATCGAATTAGTCACTCATGAGATCAAAACTTTTTTAACCTAATACTTCGCTGACGAAATATTGGTTTCTTGGTTAATTTTTTTAATCAAGCCCTGAAGTACTTTTCCAGGTCCAACTTCAATAAAATTTTTAATTCCGTGTGCAACCATCTTTTCTATAGTTTGGGTCCATCTCACTGAAGTAGTTAGTTGAGCGACTAGATTTTTTTTAATTGCTAAAGAATCAGTGACAGCTTCAGCCACAACATTTTGAAATACGGGACAAATGGGCGATATAAAATTAGTATTTTCAATTGCATTGGCTAATTTAACTCGAGCAGGCTCCATAAGGGGGGAATGAAAAGCTCCACCAACAGGAAGTAAAATAGCCCTTTTGGCACCGGATTCCCTCATATTTTCACAGGCTGATTTTACCGCATTGACACTACCTGAAATAACCAATTGACCAGGACAATTGAAGTTTGCTGCAACAACTACCCCTTGAGTTTGCCTACATATTTCAACTACTTTTTCATCATCAAGGCCTAAAATAGCCGCCATCGTTCCATCTTCAACATCACAGGCCATTTGCATCGCTTCAGCTCGCTGAGAGACTAATCTTAATCCTGAATCAAAGGATATTGTTTCTGCTGCTGCTAATGCAGAAAACTCGCCAAGGGAGTGGCCAGCCAAAGCATCTGGCTGAAATTTACTTCCCATTATCTTAGTTACTATTACAGAGTATATATATATAGCTGGTTGGGTTACACGAGTTTGTTTTAACTCCTCTTTTGTTCCCTCAAACATGATTTTGGTTATATCAAAATCTAAAATTTCATTTGCCGATTCAAAAAGTATTTTTGCAGTTCGATGCTGATCATATAGATCTTTTCCCATTCCTGGGAACTGTGATCCTTGACCTGGGAAAACGTATGCATTCATATTATTTACTTGTTTTTTAAATAGGTGAGATAGGCGTATTTAAATTGGGAATGCTCAAACTGTTCCTCTTTATCTAAATGCCATGAATGAGAATCAATTTCTGGAAAAAAAACATCTCCTTCAAATGACTTGTAGATTTTCGTAAGTTCAATTCTATCAGCTAATTCCATTGCCTGTTGGTAAATTTGCCCTCCACCTATGATAAATGGTTGAAGGTCATCACCTGATGCATCAATTGCCTCTTTGAGACTGTGACAAGTCGTTACCCCCTTAGCATAAAATCTCTTATTTTTGGTCACCACAATGTTGTGCCTTTTAGGAAGGGCCCCTGGAAGTGATTCAAAAGTCTTTCTACCCATTATAATTGAATGTCCCGAAGTCAAACGTTTGAATCTTTTTAAATCTTCTGGAAGGTACCAAATCAACTTATTTTCTTTCCCCAAAACTTGGTTTTCAGCAATCGCAGCTATTATGGTTATATTTCGCTCTTTTAAGAAAATAGGATCTTTTTTTTTGGTCATTTTTTTTTGTGGGATAAGTCTTGGTTCGCTCAATAAATTTGTTCGATATCAATCATCAATAATGAAGAACTTTTTCTTGTTTTTAGACTTTAAAAAAAAATATCGTTCTAAATAGCACTAAATAGAGTAATTTTGAAACAAATGTACAATTTCTAAACAATTTATGAAGTTTAAAAATGATTTCCCCTTACTGAAATCTTGTACGTATTTCAATACTGCTTATGTTGGTTTAATGTCTAAATCTCTTTACGATTTTAGAGTTAATTTCGAACGAGACTATCTTGATCATGGGGATGATTATAAATTAAAAGCCTACGATAATTTACCTCAAACTCAAGCTTTGATTGCATCATTCATTGGTTCAAAAAAAGAGCAGACCTATTTTGTGTCAAATTTTTCTACTGGTATTCGGTATGTTATGGATTTACTTCCAGAAAATACTAATGTCCTCTATATTAATGGCGATTATCACTCCTTAGTTTCTTCAATAGAGGATAAGAAATTTAACTTGTTCCCAATTGATATGTCGGACAATCTAGAACCAGCTATCGCATCCTCATTGGAAAATAACCAAATAGATACCTTGGTGATTAGTATGGTTCAGTACACTAATGGATTGCTAATTGATTTTGATTTTTTAAGGGATTTAAAGCAAAAACATCCTGGTCTCTCGATTATTGGGGATGCGACACAATATATTGGAACGGATATATTCAATTTTTATAATTCTCCATTTGATGCAATTGTTTGTAGTGGTTACAAGTGGTTGTTGGCGGGTTTTGGAAACGGATTCGTTGCATTATCAGATACCTTTTTGGCAAAAAATAATACTAGTTCTGATAAATTTGCTGAAAAAGTATATGCAGGTCATTTTAATATACTTGGAGCAGCATCACTAGTCTTTGCACTGGAGCGTTTGATAGAAAATGACTTCAAAAAATTAGTCGAAACAAATCAGCTTTTAAGCAGTGAATTGCGGAAAGCCCTATCACTAAATGGATATAAGCCTGCCTGTCACTTACGTAAAAAACACAGCTCAATTATTAGCATTGATTATGATGAAAGTTTTTTGAAATTGATGGAGGAAAAAAACATAAAGGTTGCTCGTCGAGGTGATTATATTCGGTTTTCTATTCATTTCTATAACACTTCAGATGATATTAAAAACTTAATTGAGGTCATAAAAAAAATGGTTATAGCCTGATTTTATATTGCTACTTTTCCTTTGATTAGTGGATGAGGATCATATCCAGTCAAATTAAAATCGTCAATTTTAAAGCAAAAAATATCATTGATTTCATGATTTAGAGTCATTTTTGGAAGCGGTTTTGGATTCCTAGATAGTTGTTCATGAATTTGCTTATCATGATTTGAATAAATATGTGCATCACCAAAGGAATGAATAAATTCTCCAAGCGATAGATCACAAACTTGGGCGACCATCATGTTAAGAAGGGCATAAGAAGCGATATTAAATGGAACACCTAAGAAGGCATCTGCACTTCTTTGATACAGTTGACAGGAAAGTTTTCCGTCTGCTACATAAAACTGAAAGAAAGCATGACAAGGTGGAAGCGCTGCCTTATTTTTTGCAACATTTTCAGAAAACGAAATTGAAGTGTCGGGCAAAACACTTGGGTTCCATGCTGATACTAGCATTCTCCTACTATCAGGATTATTTTTTAAAGTATCGATTACGGATTTAATTTGATCGATTCCTTCGCTATTCCAGTTTCTCCATTGGTGTCCATAAACTGGACCAAGATTTCCATTTTCATCTGCCCACTCATTCCATATTCTAACACCATTTTCCGTTAGATAATTAATATTAGTATCTCCTTTCAGAAACCAAAGTAGCTCGTGAATAACTGATTTTATGTGAATTTTTTTCGTGGTTACCAATGGAAAACCATCTTGAAGATCAAAACGCATTTGATACCCAAACACACTTTTAGTTCCAGTTTGGGTTCTATCAGTTTTTTCTATCCCATTTTCATGAATATGTTTAATCAGGTCTAAGTACTGCTGCATAAAATCAATATTTTTTCAAAAATACTCAATGGTAGTATAGGTGAGCTGTTAAAATTAAATAGTTTTCAAAAAAAATTAACAGTTAAGTTTTATTTTCCCTCTTTGAAATTTCGTCCCTAATCTTAACTGCTTTTTCGTAATCCTCGAGATTAACAAGTTTGTTGAGTAATGATTTCAGTTTGGAGACAGAAAGTTTTTTTAAATCCTCGGGGACCTTTTTTTGCTGGCTTTGTTCTTCAACAAAATCCTGAATCCAACTTTCCTCAGTTTTATCTTTTTTGGATTTACGAATACTTTTCTCATCGAATCCTGCTTGATTAAGTATAGAGTCATATATAAATATAGGAGCATTGAACCTTAAAGCCATTGCAATTGCATCTGAGGTTCTAGAATCTATTATCTCTTCTGTTTTATCACTTTTACAAATTAAACTTGAATAGAAAACCCCATCAACCAACTTGTGGATAATTACTTGTTTAATATGAATATTAAACCGATCGGCAAAATTTTTAAAAAGATCATGGGTTAAAGGTCGTTTAGGCTTTAATTCTTTATCTAACGCTATTGCAACTGATTGAGCCTCAAAACCTCCAATAATAATTGGGAGTCTTCGTCCTCCATCTACCTCGCTTAATATAAGTGCGTAAGCTCCTGTTTGGGTCTCGCTGTAGGAAATTCCTTTAATATTTAACTGTATTAACTTCATATCTTAAAGCAACACCAAATTAGTAAAATAATTAACTAAATCATTTATAAATCAACGATATTAAAGGATATTCTTTAATTAAATATTTATGCATTAATTCAAATAATCACCGAGCAATTATTTAAATTTGTAGTGCCAAAATTTATATTGATGAGAACAATTCAATTTAGGGAAGCCATATGTGAGGCTATGACTGAGGAGATGAGACGAGATGAGACTATTTTTTTGATGGGAGAGGAGGTTGCAGAGTACAACGGCGCTTACAAAGCATCAAAGGGTATGCTTGACGAATTTGGTGAAAGACGTATCATAGACACTCCAATATCCGAATTAGGATTTGCAGGAATAGGCGTTGGTTCAACAATGACCGGAAATCGTCCTATAATTGAATTTATGACTTTTAATTTCGCTTTAGTGGGCATAGATCAAATTATCAATAATGCGGCAAAGATTAGACAAATGTCAGGTGGACAATTTCCTTGTCCTATTGTGTTTAGGGGACCCACTGCCTCTGCAGGTCAGCTTGCCGCCACTCATTCTCAAGCCTTTGAAAGTTGGTATGCAAATTGTCCAGGATTAAAAGTAATTGTCCCCTCTAACCCTTATGATGCAAAAGGACTTTTAAAGTCTGCTGTTAGAGATAATGATCCAGTTATTTTTATGGAATCTGAGCAAATGTATGGAGATAAAGGAGAAGTTCCTGATGGTGAATTTACACTTCCAATTGGTGTAGCGGAGATTAAAAGAACAGGTAAAGATGTGACTATTGTATCATTCGGTAAGATTATTAAAGAGGCTTACAAGGCAGCAGATATACTTGCAGAGGAGGGAATAGATTCTGAGGTAATTGACTTGAGAACAATTCGTCCAATGGATTATAATACAATATTGGAGTCTGTCAAAAAAACAAACCGCCTTGTAATATTAGAGGAATCTTGGCCTTTTGGAAACATATCTACTGAGATAACTTTTCAGGTTCAGAGTCAAATATTCGATTACTTAGATGCCCCTATAGAAAAAATAAATACTGCTGATACTCCCGCACCCTACTCACCAGTTTTACTTGCTGAGTGGTTACCGAATTACAATGACGTGATTAAATCAGTCAAAAAAGTGATGTATTTACCTAGTTAAATAAAGTATTTATTCAATAGTTTTTCAAATGATGGAGAGAAACTCAAAAAAGTTTTAAAATGTCTTTTTAAAAACTATTGTCCATTTTTGACACTGTTTTCGAAATGGGTAAGGTTATCAACTAATTTATCATCTTCTTTTACTTCAACGGGAATATTATGTTCTTTGTTTTCAGCTTTTTCGACCATTGCATCTTGATTTAAAGCGATACTTGGTGCGATAACTAGTGCAACTACAGACATTAACTTAAGGAGAATATTTAAAGAGGGCCCTGAAGTATCCTTGAAAGGATCTCCAACAGTATCTCCAACCACAGAGGCCTTGTGGGCTTCAGTGCCTTTCCTACCGTCAGATTCAATCATTTTTTTTGCGTTATCCCATGCTCCTCCTGCATTAGACTGAAAAATGGCCATCAAAATACCACAAGTGGTGACACCAGCTAAAAGACCACCGAGCATTTCAGCACCACCCAAAAAACCAACAGCTACAGGAACAAGGATTGCCAATAACCCGGGCATTATCATCTCTTTGATGGAGGCTTTGGTAGAAATTTCAACACACTTTTCATAGTCAGCTTTTCCGTCTGCAGCGTCAAAAATGGCACGATCTTTAGCATTAGCTTTAGAAATATCAGCATCATATTTACGCATTACTTGGAGTGCTGCTTTTAATTCAGGGATGTCTTTGAACTGTCTTCTGACTTCTTCAATCATGGACATGGCAGCTCGGCCAACCGCATTCATAGAAAGCGCAGAGAAAACAAAAGGCAACATTCCTCCAACTAGAAGACCGGCCATAACTTTTGGTTTTGAGACATCTATAGCAGTGACGTTAGCAACTTGCATGAAGGCAGAAAATAAGGCCAGAGCAGTAAGTGCAGCAGATGCAATTGCAAACCCCTTGCCAATAGCAGCGGTTGTATTCCCTACGGCATCCAAAGTATCAGTTCGTTCTCTGACCTCGGCAGGTAACTCAGCCATTTCAGCAATACCTCCAGCATTATCTGAAATTGGTCCATAAGCATCAACTGCCAGTTGAATCCCTGTGTTTGCTAGCATTCCTACTGCGGCAATCGCAATACCATAAAGGCCTGCATAGTGGTGGGAAGTTAAAATAGCAGCAGCAATTAATAAAATTGGAATCATTGTGGACATCATTCCTACTCCAAGCCCTGCAATGATATTGGTTGCAGGCCCTGTTTCAGATTGTCTAACAATTGAAGCAACAGGCTTAGTTCCAGTTCCTGTGTAATATTCGGTTATTTTTCCAACACCTAATCCTGCAACAAGACCAGAGATTGTAGCCAAAAATACTCCTATTGAACCATTTGGTAGACCAGTAGTTGATTCTGGTATCATTACATTAATTACAAAATAAGAAACAATTACCATTAGGCCTGCTGAGCCAAACTCTCCAATATTTAGTGCAGTTTGAGGATTTCCGCCTTCTTTTACTTTAACAAAAAGTGTACCTATTATAGACATTACTATTCCAAGAGCAGCAATCACAAGTGGAAGGAAAACAGCTCCCATACCTCCAGCAACATCTGGTGTGATAATAAAAGCGCCCAAAACCATTGTTCCTATGATAGATCCTACATAAGATTCGAATAAATCTGCTCCCATTCCTGCAACATCTCCAACATTATCACCAACATTATCTGCTATTGTAGCTGGATTCAGTGGATGATCTTCGGGGATTCCTGCTTCAACTTTACCAACTAAGTCAGCACCAACATCGGCTGCTTTGGTGTAAATTCCTCCTCCAACTCTAGCGAATAGTGCGATGGAAGAAGCACCCATAGAAAAACCTGTCAGCACATTCAGGACCAAGGTCAGGTTACCTTGACCTGGCCAGATTTGCTGATAAATGGCAAATAGTCCACTTAATCCAAGAACTCCAAGTCCAACAACTCCAAGCCCCATTACCGAACCTCCGGCAAAAGCTACTTCAAGTGCTTTACCTAGTGATTTTCTAGCAGCATTGGTAGTCCTTACGTTGGCTTTAGTTGCTACCCGCATACCTATAAAGCCTGCCAAGGCAGAACAAACAGCACCAACTATAAATGATAATGCTACCATACCGTGAGATCCTTCTTCGTTACTACCTTTGATGTATAATAAAATGGCTAAACAAACTACAAAAATGGACAGGATTCTATATTCTGCCTTTAAAAAGGACATTGCACCGCTAGAAATGTTTTTGGCAATTGTTGCCATTTTTTCATTTCCAACTTCCTGCTTAGTTACCCAGTTGTTTTTTACTAAAACAAATAGTAAACCTAAAATTCCAAATGCGGGTAAAAATTTAATTATAATTTCCATCAAATAATATTTTTAAAACGGCACCAAAAATAGTAAAACCATTCAAGATAAAAAAGAATTGAAGAGTCTATAAAATTTAATTTTTAAATAGGGAAGAGTGGGGTCGAGATTTAGAAAAGACCATTCAATTCGGCATCAACTCTCTCGATTATTACACCTAGATCCTCTTTATTATCTACAAAGTCCAAATTATCAACATCAATTACAAGTAATCTACCCTTATCATAAGTTGAAATCCAAGCCTCGTAACGCTCATTTAAGCGACTTAAATATTCGATGCTAATAGAATTTTCATATTCTCTACCCCTTTTATGAATTTTATTGACCAAGTTGGGAATACTACTTCTTAAGTAAATAAGAAGATCAGGAGCTTTCATCATTGATTCCATCAAATCAAATAATGATTGGTAATTATTGAAGTCCCTTTGATTCATTAATCCCATAGCATGAAGATTAGGTGCAAAAATATAAGCATCTTCATAAACAGTTCGGTCTTGAACAATACTTTTTTCTAATTCGTTGAAAGTCATTTGCTGCCTAAAGCGACTATTCAAAAAATAAACTTGAAGGTTAAATGACCAACGCTCCATGTGCATGTAAAAGTCATCTAGATAGGGATTATCGATGACGTCTTCGAAATGAGCTTCCCATTTATAATGTTTTGAAAGTAGTTCTGCTAAGCTTGTTTTGCCTGCACCTATGTTACCAGCAACTGCAAATTGCATATTTAAATAATTTGTTTGTTGACAATATAAATACTTTTTCTTTTTGATACATTTAATTTCCTTTCATTTTTTTATAAATACTAGCAAAAATAAGTCTTGGATCAACGTTTAAACCTTTAAATATATTTTTTTTAAAAAATTTAAAAATAAATAGTAACTTTGCATCAAATAAACGAGGAAGGATTTGACTGATTGCAACCTCTTAAAAAAATGCTAAAGCAGTATTGCTTTAAGACTTCATCTTGTCAAATCCTTCCATAAAGCAATATTGAATGTCATATTTATTTACTTCAGAATCTGTAAGCGAAGGTCATCCTGATAAGGTTTCAGATCAAATCAGTGACGCACTACTAGATAATTTTATTGCTTTCGACCCCGAAAGTAAAGTCGCCTGTGAAACGCTTGTAACTACCGGTCAAGTTATACTTGCAGGAGAGGTTAAAAGTAGTACCTATCTGGATGTTCAACAAATAGCCAGGGATACCATTAATAAAATAGGGTATACCAAAGATGAATATCAGTTTAGTGGTAACTCTTGTGGGGTTATTTCTCTAATTCATGAACAATCTAAAGATATTAATAGAGGAGTAGATCGGGACAATAAAGAGGAACAAGGGGCAGGTGATCAGGGAATAATGTTTGGCTATGCCTCAGATGAAACAGTAAATTATATTCCATTATCACTTGACTTATCTCATAAAATTTTGATAGAGCTTGCCGATTTAAGAAGGGAAGGTAGGGAAATACCATATTTACGTCCAGATGCCAAATCTCAAGTTACCATTGAATATGATGATAACCATCAGCCTACCAGAATTAATACAATTGTAGTTTCTACCCAACACGATTCTTTTGATAAAGATGATCAGAAGGTCTTAAATAAAATTAAAAGTGATATAATTAATATTGCTATCAGAAACGTAAAAGATAAAGAGCCTTCAAACATACAGAAGCTTTTTAATGATAATATTACCTACCATATTAATCCTACTGGTAAATTTGTAATTGGAGGTCCTCATGGAGATACCGGTCTAACAGGAAGAAAAATTATTGTGGATACTTACGGAGGGAAAGGAGCGCATGGTGGAGGTGCTTTTAGTGGAAAAGACCCAAGTAAAGTTGACCGGTCAGCAGCTTATGCTGCCCGCCATATTGCAAAGAATATGGTAGCTGCAGGAGTTGCAAAAGAAATACTAGTTCAACTTAGCTATGCAATAGGAGTTGTAGCGCCAACATCAATAAATGTAAATACTTTCAATACTGCTAAAGTGCCTCTAAATGATGTAATCATTGCTGAAAAGGTCAGTCAGATTTTTGACTTACGACCGTATGCAATTGAGCAAAGGCTTAAACTTAGAAACCCAATCTACCTTGAAACAGCAGCTTATGGACACATGGGGAGAACACCTCAAGAAATCACCAAGGTTTTTGAATCTCCCTATAGTGGGAGAGTTGAAAAGAAAGTAGAGCTTTTCACTTGGGAAAAATTAGATTATATAAATGAAATTAAAAACACTTTTGAATTATGAGTTTAAAATTAGCAACTAATGCACTTCATGCTGGGCATGACGTGAAAAAAACACAGGGAACTAGAGCAGTTCCAATTTATCAATCTACCTCTTATGTATTTGACGATTCTGAGCAAGCAGCCAATTTATTTGCACTAACTGAGGCTGGGTACATATATACTAGATTAAATAATCCCACCAATGATGTTCTTGAGCAACGTTTGGCTGCCTTAGAAGGGGGCGTCGCTGCAGTGGCTACCGCCTCTGGAACAGCTGCTATTGCTACGACTTTAATGACTTTATTAAAGTCTGGAGATCATATTGTAGCATCTAACAGTCTTTATGGAGGAACTTATAATATGCTAAGTAATACCTTACCCCGTTTTGGTATTACTACAACTTTTGTTGATCCTGATGAAGTGAACAATTTTGCCAAAGCAGTTCAGCCAAATACAAGAGCTTTCTTTGCGGAATCACTTGGAAATCCGAAATTAGATGTAATTGATTTAAAAGGAATCAGTGATAATGCAAAAACGGCTAAAGTCCCTTTTATAGTAGATAACACTATTGCAACTCCTGCCTTACTTAATCCAATCAAATATGGAGCTAATATCGTTATCCATTCTTTAACTAAGTACATCACTGGTAACGGAACTACTCTTGGTGGAATAATTATCGATGCAGGTACTTTTGATTACTCAAACGGAAACTACCCGGAATTTACTGAGCCATCGCCCTCTTATCACGGTCTTAAGTACCATGATGCATTAGGACCGATTGCTTTTATCGCTAGGGTGAGAGTAGAGGGTCTAAGAGACCTAGGTAGTGCGCCTAGCCCACTTAACAGTTTCCAAGTAATTCAAGGCCTTGAAACACTTGAGGTGCGTATGCAAAAACATTCTCAGAATGCTTTGGAATTAGCTAATTGGTTAGTGTCCAGAGAAGAAGTAAGTTGGGTTAATTATCCAGGTTTAAATTCTTCAAAATATAATGAATTAGCTAACAAATATTTACCCAATGGAAAAAGTGGTATAGTTACATTTGGGCTCAAAAAAGGTTTTGAGGCTGCTAAGAAGGTCGCTGAGTCCACAAAGATTTTTGCTTTATTAGCAAATATTGGCGACACCAAGTCTTTGATTATTCATCCATCTAGTACTACTCATTCTCAGTTAAATGAGGAAGAACAAAGCAGTACAGGAGTCTCGTCTGATTTAGTTAGAATTTCGGTTGGAATTGAGAATATTGACGACTTAAAAGAAGATCTAGACCAAGCACTTAAAGCAGTATAATATGGAATAAATGTCAAAGGTTATAACCATACCAATCCATAATTTTACCACTGCTAGTGGTAGTTATTATAATGAAATTGAATTGCACTATCAGCATTTTGGTAGAGATTATAATGACGCTCCAGTGATTCTGATAAACCACTCCCTAACCGGCGATGCTAATGTTGCCGGTTCATCGGGTTGGTGGAATGAGATTGTAGGGCCTAACTTGACGATAGATACTAACAAATATGCCATTCTAGGTTTTAATATACCTGGTAATGGTGTAAAAAACTATTTGCTTGAAAACTATCAAGATTTTCATGCCGGTGATATTGCGGAGATATTTTATCAAGGACTAAAATTCCTTGGAGTTCAACAGTTATTTGCATTAATTGGAGGATCTATTGGGGGTGGAATCGCATGGGAAATGGCAGCATTATATCCTTCAATAACCAGAAATTTAATACCTGTTGCTGCAGATTGGAAGGCTTCAGATTGGATCATTGCTAATACTTTTCTCCAAAGACGTTTATTAGAAAACTCAAATGATCCTTTAAGAGATGCGCGTATTCATGCGATGTTGACCTACCGAACTCCAGCCTCTTTTACTGAACGTTTTAATAGAACTAAAAACTTTGAAAAAAACATATATAATGTTGAAAGTTGGCTCATTCATCATGGTGATAAACTTTTTAAACGTTTTTTATTACAAGCCTACAAAACAATGAATCATTTGTTGGCCTCTGTAGATGTTTCTAGAAACGGAAAATCTTTTGAAAGTGTAATTCAAAGTATTGAATCTGATATTCATTTGGTTGCTATTAATAGTGATATCTTTTTTACTTCAGAAGAAGATAAGAAGACTTTTAAAATTGGGAAAAATTTCAAAAAGAAAATATATTATTATGAAATCAATTCCATTCATGGACACGATGCCTTTTTAATTGAAAATAAAGCGATTTCTAAAATATTTGGAAAAATATTTTAGGATTAATTAACTTTTAATCTTCAAAATTTAATGAAACTATCTTTAAATAGAGCAAATCAAACTTTACTTTTTGAAATTAAAATTAACCACGGAAATAAACTTTTATTAAACAATAAATGTCGTTAAAGATTAATTTAATTGGAAATGCGTTATAAAATTTTAATAATTAGTAAATCATATAGTCTCGCTAATCGTTATTTTAAATCTCTTTAGTTAAAGAGTTAAACTTTTTTTCTAGATTTTCATTTTTTTGTTGCAGACTCAGGATTTTTAGACCATTGTCGTGTGCGAAATCAAATATTACTGGTCGCATATCCATACTATTTTCAAAAGTTAGTTCGTAATTAAAATCAAAAGTATTCACTACATTTTTTAATTGATGTATTTTAGCCAATGCTATATTTTCTACCCGATAGTCAAAACTCACCTCAATGACTTGCTTTTTTTCAGATTGAAGTTCCTTTAGCGACTGGTTTAAGACCACTTTTCCTTTATGGAGAATAACTACTTTCTCACACATTGCCTCGACTTCCTGAAGAATATGTGTGGAGAGAAAAACCATTTTTTTCTTTCCTAAGTCCTGGATTAGTTTACGAATTTCTATAACTTGATTAGGGTCAAGTCCAGTAGTAGGCTCATCTAGTATTAGGTATTTAGGATCATGTAAAAGTGCGGCAGCGAGGCCAACTCTTTGTCTAAAACCTTTAGATAGAATACCAATTTTTTTGGTGACTTGAGCCGACAAACCTATTTTTTCTATCAATTCATTAATTGGTGGACCTTTTATTTTATGCAACTGCCCAATAAACTGAAGGTATTCCCTAACATACATCTCTGAGTAAAGAGGATTATTTTCAGGTAAATAGCCAATTTGAGCTTGTATTTTCTTTTGATCTTTTTTTAAATTAAGCCCATCAATTGTCACTTCTCCGTCCCAATGATTTAGGTAGCCAGTCAAGATTTTTAATAGAGTTGTTTTTCCAGCGCCGTTTGGACCCAAGAGCCCTACCACTCCATTTTGACTAAAATGGAGGGATATTTTTTTTAGTACTGATAAACTACCATAATATTTCGATAAACTCTCAATCTTAATTCCCACAATATTTATGTAGATAAAACTCTATTAGAATTTATTTGGAAAAATTAGCTATTTAATTGTTTAATACAAAAACACATTAAATATACCACTAAATTTTTTTTAAAAACAGCTAAAACAGTTGGATTGAGTCTCACATTTTAACCCTTTTACGTTTATTCTTACTCAAGCCTTTGTTAAGTTGATTCCATATTGGTTCTTGAAAAGACAATCTGGTAGAGTCGATTATAATTGGAAAACTGAACTGTTGAATGAGAGTCTATGACGACCAACAGTTATCTGTTGGTATTCCACTTTAACCTGCTGATTGCCTATCGAAAGTTTGTTTTATGCGGTATCAATAATTTTAATATTTTTTCAGATCTTAAGCGGTTGTCGATGTGCTTGGTATTATGGACTTTCGTTGTCTTTAAACTTTGCATTCGAACCTTTGCTCCGCGATCAACAATTTTTTTTGTGATTCGCTGACTTCAGTAATTTGAATGTGATCAGTTAGAGTTGTTCCATTAGATGATTCAAAACGAATCTCATCAATTTGATTTAATAATTCTTTTTAGGTTTATAATCTCATGTACTCTTAAATGTTATCAATTCATATTTTTTTGAAAAAAAATTGCTTCAACTGTTTAAAAGGTATTTTTAAATTACAAAAAATTTATAAAATCGTTTGTTTTTGTGAAAACCTATCTTACTTTTGTTCAAGCATTTTTAAAAATGAACATCAAAAATATATATTATATTCCTTTTTACTTCTACATAGATGTCGAAAGGACTTTGTAATGATATAATAATTTAATTAACAAAGAAAGTCCTGATTTATCGGGACTTTTTTTTTGAATACATGACAAGAAAAATAGCCATACAGGGAATTAAAGGATCTTTTCATCATCAGGTGGCGAGTGAATATTATGATAGTAGCGTATCACTTGTTGAGTGCAGCACTTTTGATGTCTTAGCTCAAGCTGTTTTAGCTGGTGATTGCGATCAGGCAGTCATGGCGATTGAAAACTCAATTGCAGGATCTATATTACCCAACTATGCTTTGTTAGATCAAAACGAACTAGTGATTGTTGGAGAGTTCTATCTAAGTATTCAGCACAATTTGATGGGACTTCCAGGGCAATCTATAACCGATATTGAAGAAGTACATTCTCATCCCATGGCCTTATTACAGTGCAAAAAGTTTTTCCGGGATTACCCATTCATTAAGTTGGTAGAGAGTCACGATACTGCCGAAGAGGCTTTAAAAATAAGTGAGAAAAATATTATGAGTCGTGCTGCAATAGCTGGTGTTAGGGCTGCTGAGATTTATAGATTAAGTATTATAAGTGAATCCATTCAAACGATTAAAAATAATGTAACTCGTTTTGTGATTGTTCAAAAGGAAATTCCTGAACAGCAAGATAAAATAAGTAAAGCTGCTTGGAAACTTGTTTTGGATCACAAACGTGGCAGTTTAGCAACTGCTCTTAATGTCATGAGTGATTGCAATCTAAATTTGACTAAAATTCAATCCTTACCTGTAATCGAAACGCCCGGAAAGTATGCTTTTTTTGTTGACGTTACTTTTGATAAAGTAAAGGATTATTTTAAAGCTAAATCATTGTTGAAAATAATGGCCAGTTCACTAAAAGTGTTAGGAGAATATGAATCGGATAAATCATGACGGCAAAAAGATTAAATACAGTAAATGAATATTACTTCTCCAAAAAATTGAGAGAGGTAGCTAAGATGATATCTGAAGGTAAACCAGTAATTAATATGGGTATCGGAAGTCCAGATTTGCCACCTCATCCAGATGTGGTTTTAGCTTTAAAAGAGAGTTTTAGTTATCCCAAAGTTCATCAGTACCAAAGTTATCAAGGGATTCCCGAGCTGAGAATAGCAATTGCCGAATTTTACCTTAGACATTATCATGTTGCAGCAAACCCCAATGGCGAAATTTTACCCCTAATGGGTTCTAAAGAGGGAATCATGCACATCTCTATGGCTTTTTTAAATCCTGGAGATAAGGTATTGATTCCCAATCCAGGTTATCCAACTTATCAATCTGTAACCAGACTTGTGGAGGCCACTCCTGTTTTTTATGATCTTAGTGCTGATAATGATTGGCAACCTGACTTGGAATTATTAAACCAAATGGACTTGAGTGGTATTAAATTAATGTGGATCAATTACCCTCATATGCCTACAGGTGCTAATGCTAATCAAGATATATTTAAAAAATTAATTGATTGGGCGAGAGAGAGAGAGATTCTTTTAGTCAATGACAATCCTTACAGTTTTATTCTTACGGATCGTCCCCAGAGCATGCTTTCGGTGCCTGGTGCAATGGAGGTAGGGATGGAATTAAACTCTTTAAGTAAATCTTTTAATATGGCAGGTTGGCGGGTAGGAATGGTTTTAGGTAATCAAGAAAATATCAAAGCACTGCTGAAGGTTAAAAGTAATATGGATTCTGGAATGTTTTTAGGAATCCAAAAGGGAGCCATTGCGGCCCTTGCTGTGAAGGAAATCTGGTTTGAACAATTGAATGATATTTATGCCCAAAGAAGAAAATTGATATTTAAATTAGCCGCGCTTTTAAATACGGAATTTGATTTGCATTGCTGTGGACTCTTTGTTTGGGCTAAACTTAAAGATACCAGTAAAAGTTCGGTTGATGTGATTGAGAAAATTTTACAAAAATACAATGTATTTATTACACCAGGAAGTATCTTTGGCAGCCAAGGCGAAGGTTATATCCGATTTTCACTGTGTGTTAAGGAGGAACAGATTATTGAAGCTATTGAACGAATAACAAAAAAATGAAAGTAGGTATCATTGGTGTTGGATTAATTGGAGGTTCACTTGCTTTGTCGGCACGCGAGCATATATCTGATATTGAAATATACGGTAGTAACAGGAGTGAGACCAATCTGAAAAAGTCCCTGAAAATGGGGCTAATAGATTTTGCTTTAAAAAAGGATGACATAAAATCTATGGATATAATTTTGTTGGCGGTTCCAGTAGATATTGCGATGAATCAACTGGTTGATTTACTTGATGAAGTCAATGATAACGCCTTAGTGATCGATTTTGGCTCTACAAAATATCCTATTTGTCAAGCTGTAGCGCTTCATTCCAAAAGGGGTCAGTTTCTGTCAACTCATCCAATTGCAGGAACAGAATATTCTGGCCCTTCAGCCGCCCTACCTGATTTGTTTTTTAATAAAATTCAAATTCTCTGTGAAACCGAAAAAACTCGTCCAGATCTATTAGAATGGGCGCAAGACTGGTTTAAAAAAATAGGAATGAATCTTCGAGAAATGGATCCAGTTGCTCACGATCAGCATATTGCCTATGTTTCTCATTTATCCCATATTAGTTCTTACATGTTGGGGAAAACTGTAATGGAAAAAGAAAAAGACCAAGCGACTATATTCGATATGGCAGGCAGTGGGTTTGCTTCTACTGTTCGCCTTGCAAAAAGTTCTCCAAGCATGTGGATTCCGATATTTAAACAGAATAAAGAAAACATTAGTGAAACACTTACAGAATATATAAATAACTTAAATAATTTTAAATCACTTCTTGATAACGAAAAGTATAATGAATTGTACGATAAAATTAAAAACATTAATAGTATTGATCAAATTTTAGACGGTATTGCCAAAACCACAAACAACAATTAATAAAAATGGAAAACAGTAAAAAAATGAGAACTTGGCTGGATGATTTTGGATTAGATCATCCCCTAGTTATAGCAGGCCCTTGTAGCGCTGAAACTGAGGAGCAGGTTTTAAAAATCGCACATGAATTAAAGGATACCGATGTAACGGTATATCGTGCTGGAATATGGAAGCCTAGAACCCGTCCGGGAATGTTTGAAGGGGTGGGGGCAATCGGTTTAGACTGGCTTAAAAAAGTAAAAGAAGAAACGGGTTTAATGACGACTACTGAAGTTGCCAATAAAGACCATGTTAAATTAGCCTTGGAGGCGGACATAGATATACTTTGGATTGGTGCTCGAACGACTGTAAGCCCATTTATAATTCAGGAAATTGCGGATGCTCTATGCGGAACAGATAAAATCGTATTGGTAAAAAACCCTGTTAACCCTGATTTGGCACTTTGGATGGGTGGTTTGGAAAGATTGTATACTGCTGACATCAAAAATTTAGGAGTTATACACAGAGGTTTTTCAACCTATGATAAATCCAAATATCGCAATACACCCGAATGGCAAATTGCAGTAGAATTTCAAAACAATTTTCCTGATATTCCATTGATCTGTGATCCTTCTCATATCGCTGGACGTAGGGATTTGATCTTTGATTTAAGCCAAAGGGCTTTAGACCTAAACTTTGACGGTTTAATGATAGAAACACACTGGGACCCAGATAATGCTTGGAGTGATGCCAAACAACAGGTAACCCCTAAGCGTCTTACTGAGATAATGAAAGATTTGAAAATTCGTCAGAAGACTACTGATGAAGAAGGTTACCAGGCAGAGTTAGAAACTTACCGTGAACAAATTGATGTTACAGATCAAGCCCTTTTGGATGCTTTAGGTAAACGCATGAAAATTGCGGCTTCTATTGGTAAAATAAAAAAAGAGAATAATGTGGCAGTATTACAAAATAAACGCTGGAGTGAGATATTAGAAACAATGAAAATTGAGGGTGAACAAAGAGGACTAAGTGAAGAATTTATTTCTCGAATCTTCAAATCTATTCATCAAGAGTCAATAAATCATCAAGAGAAGGTAATAAATGGATAAATAAAAAAGCCTCTCATTTAGTAGGTTTTATTTTTAGCTTAATAATTTTTTTATCCTTTTGACTGCTGATTTAATATCATCTTCATTCGCTGCATAAGAGATTCTTATACATTTAGGATTTCCAAAAGCTTCTCCTGTAACTGTAGCTACGTGGGCTCTCTCAAGAAGAAATAAGGCAAAATCATTAGCATTTTCAATATTATTCCCATGGATTTTTTTTCCAAAATAGGACGATACATCTGGGAAAACATAAAATGCACCTTGTGGCTCATTGAGTTTGAATCCAGGAATTTCTGAGAGTAATTTTAAAATTAGATCTCTACGCTTGTTAAATTCATCTACCATATATTGAATTTTACTGTATGGAGCGGAAACAGCTGCTATAGTAGCACGTTGAGCAATGCAATTTGCGCCAGAGGTTATCTGCCCTTGCATCTTGTTACAAGCTTTGGCAATCCACTCAGGAGCGCCAATGTAACCAATACGCCATCCAGTCATAGCGAAAGCCTTTGCGACGCCATTAACGGTAATCGTACGGTCGTACAAATCAGAAATGGAAGCAATACTAAAATGTGGTGTACCATAATTAATATGCTCGTATATCTCATCAGATAAAATATATACTTCTGGATATTTTTTTAAAACTTTTCCTAGTGCGCGGAATTCCTCCTCAGTATAAATTGTTCCACTAGGGTTGTTGGGAGAATTGAACATTACAAGTTTAGTTTTTGGAGAAATGGCTGCCTCCAATTGTTCGGGTGTGATTTTGAAATCATTTTCAATAGACGAGGGAATAATAGTAGACTTTGACTCTGCTAATGTTGCGATTGCAGAGTAGCTTACCCAATACGGGGCAGGTAACAAAACTTCATCTCCGGGATTGAGCAATACCATACATACATTGGCAATGGACTGTTTGGCTCCTGTTGAGACTACAACTTGTGAGGGTTGGTAGTCCAACCCATTATCTCTTCTAAACTTTTCACATATAGCAACCTTGAGATCAGCATAACCATCAACTGGTGAATAAGAATTGTAATTATCTTTTACTGCCTGAATAGCTGCCTCTTTAATGAATTCCGGGGTATTGAAGTCTGGCTCTCCTAAACTTAGACCAATGATATTAATTCCCTGGGTTTTCAATTCTCTTGCTTTTGCTGCCATAGCAAGTGTTGCAGAAGCAGGTAAGCTATTAATTCTATCCGATAACATGTTAAAATTGGCTTATGGTTGAACATAAATGGGTCTTGTACCCATTTGTTTTAAAAATTTAAAATGTGACAATAGAGCGCTTCTGGTTGTCTTGTATTCATTGTAAGGTAAATTGAATTCCTTAGCTGTTTTTTTTACAATTTTAGAAATTTTGGTATAATGAATATGACTGATATGTGGAAAAATATGATGCTCAATTTGATGGTTTAGTCCCCCAGTAAACCAATTGACAATTCTGTTCTTAGTCGAAAAATTAACAGTAGTTTTTAATTGATGAACTACCCATGAATTTTTTAGATTTCCAGTTTTTTCATCTGGTAATGGCATATCGGCTTCTCCAATTACGTGTGCCAATTGAAATACCAAGCTTAAGATCAAACCTGCTGTATAATGCATCACAACAAAACCAATCATCACTTTCCACCAGAGGATTTTAAATACAAATATTGGTATTATGATCCATATTAAGAAATATATAATTTTTGAGATGACCAGCCCAATCCACTGTGTTTTATGACTTTTACTATTGACATAAGAAAGTTTTCTCTTATGATAGCTCATCAATTGAAAAAAGTCAGCAAAGATTGCCCAATTAATTGTAAGTAAACCATATAGAAGTACTGAATAAAGGTGCTGAAACCGGTGGTGGGGCATCCATTTTGAATGTTTTGAAAAACGCAATATTCTCCCAGCATCTAGATCTGCATCATGGCCGTGAATATTGGTGTAGGTGTGGTGTAAAAGGTTGTGTTGGACTTTCCAATTGAATACATTTCCCGCGAGAATGTAAATGCTTCCACCCATGACTTTATTGATCCATTGTCGCTTTGAGAAAGATCCATGATTCCCATCATGCATAACATTCATTCCAACTCCAGCCATTCCGACACCAGTAATGATAGACAGGATAAGCTTGAACCAGTCATTAATATTCAATGAGAGTATTAATATGTAGGGTGCGATCAAAAGCGAAAACATCACTACCGTTTTGGTGTACAAACGCCAATTTCCAGTTTTGGATATTTTATGATCTTTAAAATATTTGTTGACCCTATTATTAAGTATTTTGAAAAATTCTTGGGACTCTTTGCGTGAAAAACGCGGGAATAATTTTTTAGACATAATTAATTTATTGCTCTGTAAAATTATTGAATTTTAGGGGTATTCTTTTTAGTTTTAACAAAATATTTTAATTGAATCTAATTGCTAAGTACTTTACAAGCCTAAATAATGATCAACTCCAAAAGCTGGAAACACTATATAGTATCTATTCGCAATGGAATTCTAAAATTAATCTAATTTCTAGGAAAGATATAGATTATTTTTATTTGCATCACGTCCTTCATTCCTTATCTATCGCTAAGTTTTACCAATTTAAATCGGGAAGTAGGGTTATGGATGTTGGAACCGGAGGAGGGTTCCCTGGAATTCCACTGTCCATTTTGTTTCCAAAGGTTAATTTTCATTTGGTTGATAGTATTGGTAAAAAAATTAGGGTAATAGAGGCGGTAAAAAAAGAATTGAATTTAAAAAATGTTCAAATGTACAATGACAGAATGGAAAATATTGACTTGACTGTAGATTTTGTAGTATGCCGAGCAGTAGCCCCGATGAAGACTTTGGTGAAATGGATAGGGGGTAATATATCTAGAAATCACAGGCTGGGGATGAAAAATGGCTTGATCTGCCTCAAGGGGGGCGACCTTAGTGAAGAATTAAAAGAAATTAAATTAAAGGAAATAATAAAACTTAACACCTTTTTTCAAGAATCATTTTTTGAAACTAAAAAACTAGTATATGTACCATTTAATTAACTTAAAATAAAATATCTATTTAGTTTTTATAGCGGGAACTTAAATATTAAATTTTTTGAAAGAAGAGTTCAGTTATAGTATATGTGGTATTCATTAAATGAACTAATGATGAAAGCTAACATACAGACTAATATTTGTGCATTTTACCAAGATTAATTAATGGTTTAACCTCACACCGTAATCTATATTAATATATTTTGTTTTATTTAGAGCAACCAAAGTTTTCCAACCATTATTTAAAAGCCGGACAGTACTTTTAACTTGGTTTTCAATTTCAATTTCATAAGTAAAGTAATAGTTAATTATGTTTTATTTCAAAAAATCACCCTCATATTTATTGAATAGAAATTTTAATTCTTTTGTTATTTGTTGAATTATTAAAAACAATTTAGTATTTCATTTTAATGTAATTCAAAAGAAATTATTTTATGTTTAAAATTAATCAAGTACCTCAAAGGAGGAAGTCTCTCCAAATCCAATTAGTGCGTCGTGTCGGGCTCCAAATTCACTGTAATATACCAAAATCAAGTATCGATTTTCAGTTAATGCGTGGGAATCACTGAGGGCATTACTTAATAGTTGCTTGGAGTTTTTAGCAACATATTTATAGTTATATATACCTTGTTTAAGAAGCATAACTCCCTCATAGATTTCTAAACCAGGGTTATAGTACATTTTGTTCTCATCTGAGAGTTCGTAATTATTGAATTTGCCGTAAATGTAAACTTCCTGATCTTCCAGAAATTTTGGTGCTGACAAGCTGAAATGAACCCAGCTGTAATCTGCTTCAATGGCTTCGTCTTCCATTCCCTCTATTGTTCTAATGAAAAAATCTCCATTGATATCACTATTGAAACTGTAGGGATAGCCCCTCCTTAAAAAATTTGTATTTAAATAGCTTTCATAAAGTCGGTTTAATTCAACTGAACCAACATTCGACCCCGTTATTCTAATATCTTTGGTATCAAAAAACAAGTATTCGTTACCGCCTTCAAATCGTGTATATTCGTCATAACGATACTCCAACTGATTACCATTAAAGTATTGTGGCTTAATCCCAGTAATTGCTGTACTCCATTGTTCATTTTGAAGAATTACTGTTTTTACAAGGTTTTCAGGATCTCTAAAAAATTCCCCAGATTCTGGGCTGATGTAAAACTGAACACTTTGATGAGTGTTATAAAAAGATAAATCACGAGATCGGTAAACAGCTGCACCGATATTTACCTTATCCTCATAGATTAAAAATTTTCTGGAAAAAACTATAATGTCTTTCTCATCATAAATTTCTAAAATATAATTACCACTAAGTAAAAACTGAGTTTTATCATTTGGTAGTTTTAATTCATAATGGGTATAAGGTTGTAAGGTATTGAATGAGGTTCGATGATTTTCAATCCGTACATTATCAAAACCCATCAAAAACTCAGCCTGGAAAAGACTTGTAGGGGTCCAGTCATAATTAAAATATTTTATACGGTAATAATAATTTCGCTCATCTGCGTTGAGGTCGTCAAATGAAATTTTAAAAGTTTCTCCTAGACTTACAATTGGTAATTGATATTTTAAGTTTTGAGATTTAAAAACAACTGATTTTATAAAATCAGGGTTTTTAATTTCTCCAACTACTTGTCCAAAAATAAAATTGGTACCAACGAGTAAAGTTGATAATTGTTTAAGCAGTTTTTTTTTAAACATAATGTAAAGTTATGAATTTAAAAGCATTCAAGAATTTGATCTAGTATCAGTAGATTTAAAAGTTAAACGACTATTTAGAATAATTATAAATTATATAATTTTGCTAATTATTCACTTTTAGAGGTGGGGCTTTTGTAGTAAATTTGTGAAATATTTTAGAACTCCAATTTATGTCTCAAGGCATTAGCATTAAAAGAGGTGCAAATATAAATTTAATAGGTGAAGCTGAAAAACTCCTATCCGAGGCTCAACCTTCAAAAACCTTTGCTCTGAAACCTGATAATTTTTTTAGTCTAGTTCCGCGCTTAATGGTTAAGGTAGGTGAGTCAGTAGCAAAAGGTACTCCAGTTTTTCATGCTAAGCATGACCCTAGAATTCTTTTTGTGTCTCCTGTTTCAGGAGTTCTTAAAGAAATACGAAGGGGATCGAAGCGAAAGATATTAGATATTGTCATAGAGACTAAAAACGATTCTGTAATTAAACATGATATTAAGTCAGTCAGAAAAACAGATCGAAAAACAATTGTGGAGATTTTGCTCAAGAGTGGAGCTTGGCCATTCATAAAACAACGTCCTTACGGAATATTAGCTGATCCAGATGTAATACCAAAATCTATATATGTGTCATCTTGTTCAACCGCTCCTTTAGGTGTTGACTTTGAGTTTTTACTTAAAAATGACAAAGATGATTTTCAATTAGGGATTGATGTTTTAAACACCTTAGTGGAAACGCCATTAAATTTAAGTACAGACGCCTCTTTTTCTGGTTTTCTAGAAAATATAAAAGGGGTTAATATTCTCCCTGTAGATGGACCTCACCCTGCTGGAAATGTTAGTGTTCAAATGCAAAGACACCTTCCTATTAACATGGGAGAAAAGGTTTGGGAAGTTCGTCCAGAAGACGTAGCAAATATCGGTAAATTATTTTCCTCTGGAGAATATAGTGCACAACGAACAGTTGCGGTTGCTGGTAGTTCTGTGGGTCACCCACAATATATTAAAACCAATATTGGAGCTGAAATTTCGACTTTAATTAATTTGACAGGAGTTGATGATTCTTATCCAAATCGATATATCAACGGTGACGTACTTTCGGGAGTAAGTGTTTCAGCTCAGGGATATATTGATTTTTATAATAATCTTTTGACTATAATTCCCGAAGGTAATCATTCCCGAATGTTTGGATGGTTGCCATTTATGGATAACAAAATACCGAGTCTTTCCAATACATCTTTCTCTTGGCTATTTGGAAAAAAAGGATATTATGTTGATACCAATATGAATGGTGAAGAAAGAGCATTTGTTGTTACAGGTGAAATGGAAAAGGTTTTTCCAATGGACATTTACCCCATGCAACTGCTTAAGGCGTGTATGGCAGAAGATATAGAAAAAATGGAAGCACTTGGAATTTACGAGGTGATTCCTGAAGACTTTGGATTGATTGATTATGCAAGTACATCTAAAATTGAGGCACAAGAAATCATCAGAGGTGGAATTGAATTAATGATAAAAGAGGTAGGATGAGTTTTTTGAGGAAAAAGTTAGACGATTTAAAAAGACCTTTTGGAAAAGGTGAAAAATGGGAAAAGTATGCTCCAGCGATTAACGCTTTTGATACTTTTTTGTTTGTTCCCAACCACACCACCAAAACTGGTGCCCACATTCGTGATGCGGTAGATTTGAAAAGAACAATGGTAACTGTAATCATTGCTTTGATTCCAGCACTAGTCTATGGGATTTACAACACTGGTTATCAATATTATGTTCAGACTGGAGAAGCATTTACTTTTTTAGATGCTTTTATACACGGTTCATGGAAAATATTTCCCATGATTGTTGTCTCATATATTGTGGGTTTGACGATAGAATTCATTTTTGCCGTTTACCGTGGACATGAAGTTAATGAAGGTTACCTTGTCACAGGACTATTGATACCAATGATTATGCCTGTAGATATTCCCTTGTGGATGGTAGCAATTTCAGTTGCCTTTGCTGTATTAATAGCTAAAGAAGCTTTCGGGGGAACAGGTATGAATATCCTAAATCCTGCACTTACAGCTAGGGCATTTGCTTTTTTTGCTTATCCCACCTATATGTCAGGGAATAAAGTTTGGGTTTCTGAGGCTTCTAATATGGATGGTATTTCAGGAGAAACCATCTTGGGAACCCTTGCCGCAGGTGGAAAAGTGGATTATAGTTTCTTTGAAATGTTTCAGGGATCCATCCCTGGATCTATTGCTGAAACCTCCGCATTTTTTGTTTTGATCGGAGCATTTATATTAATTGCTACTGGTGTGGGAAGTTGGAGAATTATGCTGGGTGGAATTTTTGGTGCTGCTCTTGTGGGGCTGTTGTTCAACCTTTGGGGAGCCAATGCCTTAATGAGTTTCTCTTGGGTAAATCATTTAGTGGTAGGAGGATTCGCTTTTGGGCTCGTCTTTATGGCAACTGATCCTGTTTCAGGTTCCCAAACTAATAAAGGAAAATGGATTTATGGTTTTCTTATCGGCGTCTTTTGTATTTTGATAAGAGTATTTAATCCCGCTTATCCTGAAGGGGTTATGTTGGCTATACTGTTGATGAATGTATTTGCCCCTACCATTGACCACTACGTTATCCAAGGGAATATTTCCAAACGTAAAAAAAGATGGGCCACTGCCCTAAAAACAGTTTAATCATGAATAGAGATAGTAATTCGTACACGTTCATTTTTGCCACCATAATGGTGCTGGTTGTGGCTTCTACTCTGGCTTTTACCGCCAGCTCATTAAAAGCTCTTCAAGCAGATAATGTACGTAAAGAAAAAATGCAAAATATACTTTCCACCATTGGAATTCAAACAGATAGAGAAAAAGCTGAGCAACTTTATAAAAATTATATTAACGCTACTTTATCGTTAGACCATATGGGGAATGTTGATGAAACGGTTGATGCCTTCCAGATTAAATTGAATTATGAAATAAAAAAACCTGCGAATGAGCAGCGATTTCCCCTTTATAAAGCAATTGTTGACAACGTCAGTTATTACATCATCCCATTACGTGGTTCTGGATTGTGGGACGCTATCTGGGGCTATATCTCACTAAAATCAGATGTCAATACCATTCAAGGAGCTGTTTTTGACCACAAAGCAGAAACAGCAGGACTTGGAGCAGAAATTACTCAGCAGTGGTTTATGGATCGATTTAAGGAAGAAAAGGTTTTTGATACTTCTGGGAAATTAGTTGGAATTAATGTTTCGAAAACAAACAATGACCCAAAGGATATCGACAAAAACGACCATGAAGTAGATGCTATTTCAGGTGCTACCATTACAGGCGACGGAGTTACTGAGATGATTACAGAACGACTTAATCATTACCTACCTTATTTTGAAAAAGAAAAAAATGCACTTACTGCATTAAAATAAATAATATGGCAGATAAAAAAGCTACTTCCAAAAAACCCATTTTATTTTTTCTAAATAAAGAATCAGAACCGTTGCTTTCAAAAAAAAATAGGGCACTATTAACTGATCCTTTGGATGATAACAACCCAATTACCGTCCAGGTCCTTGGTATATGTTCAGCTTTAGCAATTACTGTTCAACTCAAACCAGCATTGGTGATGAGTTTATCCGTTGTAGCCGTTATGGGAGCAAGTAACGTAATCATCTCCCTTTTGAGGAACTTGATTCCCAATCGTATTAGAATTATCGTTCAGTTAGTTGTTGTGGCTTCTATGGTAATTTTAGTTGATCAAATACTAAGGGCATATGCTTATGATGTAAGCAAGCAATTATCCATTTTTATTGGTTTGATAATTACTAATTGTATTGTAATGGGGCGACTAGAGGCTTTTGCCTTAGGTAATGGCGTTTGGAAATCCTTCTTAGACGGGATAGGAAATGCCGCAGGTTATGGTTTTATTCTAATCATAGTTGCCTTTTTTAGAGAGCTTTTTGGTTCAGGTAAACTTTTTGGGCTTCAGATTATCCCCGAATCATTTTATGAGATGGGATATGAAAATAATGGATTAATGCTATTGTCTCCAATGGCTTTGATAACCGTTGGCATATTTATATGGATTCAGCGTGCTCGCAACAGAAAACTAATTGAAAAGAACTAGATCATGGAGGCTTATTTAAATCTTTTTGTTAAAAGCATATTTATCGAGAACATGATCTTTGCTTATTTCTTGGGTATGTGTTCTTATTTGGCAGTATCTAAAACCGTTAAAACTGCAGTGGGTTTAGGTTTTGCCGTCATTTTTGTATTGGCCATTACGGTTCCGATTAATTTTTTACTTGACACCTACTTGTTACGACCAGGAGCACTACAATGGCTCGATCCTTCCTACACGGAAATTGACTTGAGCTTTTTGAGTTTTATCATGTTTATTGCTGTGATTGCTTCCATGGTTCAACTAGTTGAGATGATTGTAGAAAAATTTGCTCCCGCATTATATGGTGCACTCGGAATTTTCTTGCCTTTGATAGCAGTAAACTGTGCGATACTTGGTGGATCTTTGTTCATGCAACAGAAAGATTTTTCTGGTGTCACAGAGTCTGCAGTATACGGATTGGGATCAGGGGTTGGTTGGTTAATGGCTATTTTAGCAATTGCAGCGATCAGAGAAAAGATTATTTATTCGAATGTTCCTGCACCTTTACGTGGTTTGGGTATTACCTTTATTATAACAGGTTTGATGGCATTGGGTTTTATGAGTTTTATGGGTATTAAATTATAATAGATTAAGAAATAATGGATTATTCAGTCGTTTTAGCTAGTATTATTGTTTTTTTAGTAGTTACCTTTTTATTGGTGGGCATGCTTTTAGGTGCCAAGGCGAAATTGTTGCCTTCAGGCCCAGTAAGTTTGATGATTAATGGAGAAAATGATGTAGAAGTTTCCTCTGGAAGTACTCTACTAACTACTTTAGGGAATAATAAAATATTTTTACCCTCTGCTTGTGGAGGAGGTGGAACCTGTATTCAATGTAGATGCCAGGTACTCGACGGAGGCGGTGAGATTTTACCGACTGAGGAACCTCATTTTACCAGAAAAGAAATTGCTGAAGGATGGCGTTTAGGCTGTCAGGTTAAAGTGAAGCAAAATATGGTCATACAGGTACCTGAAGAAGTTTTTGGAATAAAAAAATGGGAAGCAACTGTTGTAAGAAACTGGAATGTTGCCTCTTTTATCAAGGAATTTGTAGTTGAGATTCCAGAAGCTATGGATTATGAAGCTGGTGGTTATATCCAAATTGAAATCCCAAAGTGTGAGGTTAAATACAGTGACGTAGATATTAGTGCTCACCCTGAAGAACACCCCGGTGAACCAGACAAATTCAAACTAGAATGGGATAAATTTAACTTGTGGACGTTAGTGATGAAAAACCCCGAGTCAGTTGAAAGAGCCTACTCAATGGCTTCTTTTCCTGCCGAAGGACGTGAGATAATGCTTAATGTAAGGATTGCTACACCGCCATGGGATAGAAACAAAAACGGGTGGATGGATGTCAATCCTGGAATTGCCTCTTCCTATATATTTTCAAAAAAAGCTGGAGATAAGGTTACGATTTCTGGCCCTTACGGAGAATTCTTTATCAATCACTCTGAATCTGAAATGCTTTACGTGGGAGGAGGAGCTGGGATGGCTCCGATGCGTTCCCATCTTTATGAATTATTCAGAACCCTTAAAACGGGAAGAAAAGTTACTTTTTGGTATGGAGGTCGATCTAAAAGAGAATTGTTTTATTTGGATCATTTTAGGGCCTTGGAAAAAGATTATCAGAACTTTAAGTTTTATGTAGCACTCTCCGAACCCATGGAGGAAGACAACTGGAATGTAAAAGACGGACTAGATGGCGATGGCGACGGATTCAAAGGTTTTGTTCACCAGTGTGTGATTGATAATTATCTAAATAATCATGAAGCACCTGAGGACATTGAAGTTTATTTTTGTGGACCACCACTTATGAACCAAGCGATAGAAAAAATGGCAGACGATTTTGGAATCCCACCTGAAAATGTTCGCTTCGACGATTTTGGAGGATAAAATGCTCCGGCCAGAGGAAATCCATAAGCTGGCAATGAAAGAAGTGGGGGATTTCCTTACCGAGGAAGGTTTTGAATTCCTTGCCGTAAACTCCCAGCCCAAAAAAGACCCACAATTCGTTTGCCTTAAAGACCAGAAACTTCACTTTATTGTTGTTCGCGGGTCTTTATATCCTGAAAATCCGAAAAAATTTGATTTAAAGCTCTTGTTGGACATAAAGGATCACAGCATCAAATATAAAGCCACCACCTATTATGCAGGTGTTGGTTTTGCCAACGCAAAGGACTATGATTTGCCATTAACTCAAAGCGATAGATATGCAGTCAATTTTGACGGACTTCAAATTATCGAGTAGTACTTGTTGGATTATTCTAGCGATCCTTTCTTGTAGAGAAATGCCAAGTTCAGCAAAAAGTTTAGAAGGAATTGCATTGGGGACCACCTACAAAATTCAATACACTTCTGAAATACCCGAGAAACAACTCCAAAAGGGATTAGATTCGCTATTATATTTCCTTAACAAATCCCTTTCTACTTACCTTCCTAATTCGGATATTTCAAAAATCAACAGAGGAGATACTTTTGTAGTTGTAGATAAGCATTTTAGAAAGGTTTTTAAAAAGGCTACAGCTGTATGGAAATCTACTGCTGGTTATTTTGACCCCACTGTTGGTTCGTTGGTTAATGCTTATGGTTTTGGTCCTGAGCAACCACTCAACATAGTAAATCAATATGATAGAGATAGCTTGTTGTTGCTTACCGGTTGGGAAAAAATAAGACTTTTACCCAATGGGATTATTAAAAAGCAACACCCAGATATTTATATTGATTTTAATGCTTTAGCGAAAGGTTATGTGGTCGATGTATTAGGTCATTATTTGGCAGGATTAGGGGATTTAAATTACATGGTAGAGATTGGGGGGGAGATCTTGGCCTATGGTAACAGCCCTAAAACCAATTTACCTTGGAAAATCGCTATTGAAGATCCTGCGCAAGGCACCAAAAGGAAATTTATCCAAACTCTATATTTAAAAAATTATGCATTGGCTAGTTCTGGTAATTATAGAAAATACTTAGTAAATCCAGATACAGGTGAACGCTTTGTTCACTCTATTAATCCCATTACAGGGTTGGCTAACGATTCAAAAATCCTTAGTACTTCTGTTAAAGCAGCCGACTGCATGACAGCAGATGCTTGGGCTACTGCACTTATGGTTATGCCTTTTGAAATGGGAAGACAATTGATCGAAAGTCACCCTGAACTAGAAGCACTTTGGATAGTTGATGAAAGGAAGAAAAATAAAATAATTACCTCTAAAGATTTTTAGAGATTTTTAACTGCTACTGGAATTTTTTCTTTTTGAAGACCAAAGGATATTATTTCTGCTGGTTTGAGTTTTGAAATTAAATCAAAAGCTTTGGTCTTAAAACCAACGTTTTCCAATCTAGAATAATAATCTTTCCCATAAATTCTGACATGGTCATATTGTCCAAAGGCTTTGGCACGAGCCTTTCGTCCCTTGATCCTTTCGTCTTCAAAAGTTTTTAGTCTTTGTTTCCCTAGTGGGACTTGAGCAATCAGCGTCCCCCCTTTTTTAAGTACTCTATACAATTCTGACATAGCTTTTTGATCCTCTGGAATATGCTCTAAGACATGATTACACAAAATCAGGTCATAGGTGTTGTTCTCAAAGGGGAGATCACAAATATCCGCTTTTATATCGGCCAATGGAGAACACAAGTCAGCAGTGGTATAGTCCCAATGGTGAAATTTTTTAAAACGGTGGTAAAAAACCTGCTCGGGAGCCAGGTGTAAAACCTTAAGAGACTGGTTAATAAAATCAGTTTCTCGAGTCAAATAAAGCCATAGTAGTCGGTGCCTTTCCAATGAAAGGGTACCAGGACATAGCGCGTTTTTACGCAATTGTTCGCCGTAGCCATATGGTAAAAATTTCCTATACTGCGACCCATCTATAGGATCTTCAAATTGATGACCTCGAAAGTACCATCGTAACAGGGGTTGAAATATAAGGCTGAGCCTTATCAAAAAGGTACGGTGAAAAATTCTTAATACCCATTTCATGATTTAACGCTTATTTTTCTGAAGGGATTTTCCTCTTCAGATATAATTTCCAATGCCTCATAGATATATTCAAAAGTAGATAGGAGTTGGGGTTTTCCATCGATTAAGGCAACATTGTGTTCAAAATGTGCACTGGGCTTTCCATCCGCTGTTTTAATAGTCCATCCATCTTTGAGCTGTTTGATATTCTTGGTACCCTGATTAGTCATGGGTTCAATGGCGATCACCATGCCATTGACAAACTTTTTTCCACGGCCTTTTCTTCCGTAATTAGGGATCTCTGGCGATTCGTGCATTTCTCTACCCAGTCCGTGTCCAACCAGTTCACGAACGACCCCGTAGCCAAAAGACTCGGTGTAGCTTTGTATGGTATGTCCTAAATCCCCGATCCTGTTGTTTTGTCGAAATTGAGCTATCCCCAGATACAGAGAGGCTTTGGTGACCTCCAATAATTTTTTAACCTCTGGGTCAACTTCACCTACCTCAAAAGTATAGGCATGATCGCCGTAAAATCCATTTTTTAGTGCACCGCAATCAACCGATAATATATCTCCTTCTATTAACGGAGTGTCATTGGGAATACCGTGTACAACTTGCTCATTGGGACTCACACAAAGTGTATTTGGGAAATCATATAAACCTAAAAATCCTGGCTCAGCGCCCTGGTCATAGATAAATTCTTCTGCCAGTTGATCCAATTTTAATGTGGTTATACCTGGTTGAATTACTTTAGCAAGCATCCCTAAAGTTTTAGAGACAATCAGCGCACTTTCGCGTATCAATTCAATTTCTTCTGGACTTTTAATTTTTATCATCTAAAGAGCGTATGAATGGTTGTAGGCAGCTTCCGTAATAATTTTTTGAATATCTGATTCGAGGGTTTCAACTGGCGATTCCACAAATCTATTGATTTCCTTTCCATTTTTAAAAAAAATAATGGTAGGGACATTGTAAATTTCCAATCCTTTTTCAAAATTAGATGGGGTGGTTTTTTCCTCAGACATCGCAAACATCTGCAGATGGTCTTGGTCAAAATCAATTGATACGAGTATTTTAAAAAAGTGTGGGAGTTCACGCTGACTGTCATCGCACCAGCTCCCCATAAAGACTTTTATTTTTAGATCTTTGGTAAAGGGTTTAAGATATTTTATCTTCAGAGTGTCGATGGTAACCCTATCAAATTCCTCATTAAACCAAGGTGTGACAATTGAGGTTTGCAGGTTGGCCATATTGATCTCACCCAAGAGGATGATTTCACCACTTGAAGCTTCAACCTCATCCGCGTCAAATGGTTTTTGTTTTGGCTTAGAACTACAAGCTATTATTGTAAAGCAGCTTAAAAAAATTATTATTTTCATATTGAAGAAGTTTCTGAGTCTCTGTTTTTTAAACCAGAGGATTACCTGTCATAGCTTTGGGAATATCAATTGACATAAGTTTTAAGATAGTAGGTGCGATATCTCCAAGAACTCCGTTAATAATCGGAGTAAGATCTTTATCCACCAAAATTAGAGGTACAGGATTAGTTGTGTGGGCCGTGTTAGGGGAACCGTCCTCATTGATCATCGTTTCGCAGTTACCATGATCGGCAATAACTATGATTTTATAATCCTGTTTTAAACCAGCATCGATAATATTACCTGCACATTGATCGACGGTTTCACAAGCTTTTATAGCAGCATTGAGGTTTCCAGTATGCCCTACCATATCTGGATTGGCAAAATTAAGACAGATAAAATCTGGAAGATCGTTTTCAATCTTTGGCAAGATGGAATCACGAACATCAAAGGCACTCATTTCTGGTTTGAGATCATAAGTCGCAACTTTTGGTGAAGGGCACATAATTCGCAATTCACCATCAAAAGGTTCCTCTCGACCACCGTTAAAAAAGAAGGTTACGTGAGGATATTTTTCAGTTTCTGCAATACGAATCTGAGATTTTCCAGCCCTAGCAAGAGTTTCCCCGAGGGTATCTTGTAAGTTGTCTTTTTCAAAAACAACATTCACCTTTTTAAAAGTTTTATTGTAATTAGTTAAAGTGACAAAGTGTAAATCAAGTGGAACCATTTCTTGTTCAAGGAATGACACTTGAGAGAGGGCTTCTGTCAATTGTCGGCCCCGATCTGTTCGGTAGTTGAAAAATACGATCACATCTCCTGAATCGATTTTTGCAATGGGCTGATTTTTTTCATCTACAGTAATCAATGGTTCAATGAATTCGTCGGTCACTCCTTGGTCATAACTTGACTGTATCTGCTGTTTGATGTCTTTTGTTAATGTTCCTTTACCATGGACTAGTGCATCATATGCTTTTTTGATACGTTCCCATCTTTTATCCCTGTCCATGGCATAATAGCGTCCTGTAATGGAGGCTAGTTTACTGCCAGTAGCGTTGAGTTTTTTCTCTAATTCTTCAATGTAACCTTTCCCAGATTTGGGGTCAACATCTCGTCCATCAGTAAACCCGTGAACAAAAACATCTGGGCAATCAAATTTTACAGTCATTTCCAATAGAGATTCGAGGTGATCCATATGGGAATGGACGCCTCCGTCCGACAGCAATCCTAGGAAATGTACTTTTTTACCCCTTTTACGAGCATGTTTAAATGCTTGTTTGAGTACATTATTTTTCTCAATACTTTTATCTTCAATGGCTTTGGTGATTTTGACCAAGTCTTGATAAACAATTCTTCCGGCACCAAGATTCATGTGTCCCACCTCACTATTTCCCATTTGACCATTGGGTAATCCCACATTTTCGCCATCTGTTAATAATTTCGCATGCGCGTACTTTTTGAAAAGATTATCAATTACAGGAGTTTGGGCAAGATCTACAGCAGAAACTTTAGGATTGGTAGCAAAGCCCCATCCATCCAAAATCATTAAAATTACTTTTTGAGCCATTAAAATTATTTTTGTAAAGATAGTAATTACGATAGGCTGCGATCTTTATGAATAAAGAAAAAATATTTATTGTTACTTTGTACCGATGTTAAAAAAAGGGATTGTTTATTGTTCAACCGGAAGCAATTACCGCATAAAATCTGAAGGACAATTTTATGACTGTAGAATCAAGGGTAAATTCAGGATTAAAGATATTAAAAGTACAAATCCAGTCGCTGTTGGCGATAAGGTTTCCTTTACTATTGAACCTAAAAAAAAGTTTAAAGGCGTAATAACGGCTATTGAAACTCGTCAAAATTATATCGTCAGGAAATCCGTTAACCTCTCTAAACAAACTCATATTATTGCGGCTAATATCGATCAGGTTTTTTTGATGATTACTTTAAAAACTCCACAGACTTTTCCTGCTTTTATTGATCGTTTTTTAGTCACCGCCCTTGCCTATGATATTAATATGTTGTTACTATTCAATAAGATTGATCTTTATGATAAGGATGAGTTAAGAGTGATGAGGGATTTGAAGAGTGTTTACCAAAACATTGGGTATGAATGTCATGAAGTTGTTGCAAGTGATTTAAAAACTTTGGCTATTATTCAGTCCAAAATGGAAGGTAAAGTAAGTATGTTCTCTGGACATAGTGGGGCCGGTAAATCTACTTTGGTCAATTCCCTTTCTCCTGGTTTGGACCTTAAAACCGCAAGTATTTCCAAGCAACATCAACAGGGCCAACATACCACCACTTTTGCTGAGATGTTTGACCTTGGTGCATCGAGAATCATTGATACTCCAGGAATAAAAGGTTTTGGTGTAGTAGATATTCAACCAGAGGAGCTATCGGGCTATTTTATTGAATTTGCTGCACTAAAAGGCAGTTGCAAGTTCAATAACTGCATGCATACCAGTGAGCCCAAATGTGCCATAAAAGAAGCCATTGAGGTTGGTAAAATCGCACCAAGTCGTTATAAATCGTATTTACAACTTTTAGAAGAGGATTCCCTCTATCGATAAAATGAGATTAGTAATCCAAAGGGTTTCGTCAGCAACAGTAAAGCTAGAAGATAAGTTGGTGGGCTCTATTAATAGTGGCCTGTTGGTTTTATTGGGAATTGAAAACGGTGACGATCTGACAGATGTGATTTGGTTGGTGAATAAGATGTTAAATCTTAGGATTTTTAATGATTCTTCAGGGGTAATGAATCTTTCTTTGAAGCAAGTGGCAGGTGAGTTAATGGTGATTAGTCAATTTACTTTAATGGCTTCTACCAAAAAGGGCAATCGTCCATCTTATATTCGCGCTGCGAAACATGAGATTGCAATACCACTATATGAACAGTTTGTTGCAATGGCAGAGGGTGGTTTAGGCAAACAGGTAGCCAAAGGAGTTTTTGGGGCAGAAATGAAAGTAAGTTTGGTTAATGATGGTCCTCTCACACTGGTCATAAATTCTAAAAAGCGCGAATAGTTTAAATGATATTGACCTCAGTGGTCAAATTTATGCCAAATTTCATGGCGACTTTGGATTGAATTTTTTCTGCTAATGCTTTAATTGCATTTCCATTTGCGTTCCCGTAATTGACTAAAACTAAGGGTTGTTTTTTATGGACCCCAGCATCTCCATTTCGAAAACCTTTAAGTCCCAGGATGTCAATCATCCATGCAGCAGGGACTTTTACTTTACCTTTTGAATCTGGATAATATGGGATATTTATGTATCGTTTTTGTAGTGCTCTAAATTGAGCAACTGGGATTACAGGATTTTTAAAAAAGCTACCACAATTTCCGATTTTCTCAGGATTGGGAAGCTTTTCCCTACGAATATCTACAACGGCTTGTGCAATGTTTTGAATGGTTTTATTTTTTTCTTCCATTTTTTCATTTAAGCCTTTGTAGGAGATATTTATTGTATGTGGTAATTTTTTCAGTAAGAAATTTACTGATGTAATAACATACTGTCCTTTAAGCTCATTTTTAAAAATGGAATTTCGGTATCTAAATTGACAGGCTGCCTTACCAAAGATTTTGGTTTCTCCGCTGCTGACTAAAACTGCTTCACAACTAGAAAAAACAGATTTGAGTTCTACTCCGTAAGCACCAATATTCTGAATGGGTGCTGCTCCTACACTACCTGGAATCAAAGCTAGATTTTCAACTCCACCCAAATCATTTTCCAAGCACCAAAGTACAAATTCATGCCAATTCTCACCAGCGGCTACTTTTACGGTCGCGAATTCCTTGTCCTCCCTTATAATTTCAATACCTCGGGACTCAATCCTCAGCGTAAGTCCATCAAAATCTTTAGTGAGTAATATATTACTTCCGCCACCCATGATAAGCAATTTTTCCTTCTTTTTTTGAAGGAGAACATATTGAAGTTCTTCAGTATTTTTAACGCCGATAAATTGTTTAGATTGGACGTTAATTCCAAAGGTGTTGTAGGGTTGTAAGGAAATTTTTTTTTGGAAAATTAAATCCATAATCTAATATAGAAAATTGCCTATTAATTATTGTAGACGATCAATGCTTTTTCTAAAATTTTAGCGGCACGTTTTAGTTTGCTAGATTCTAAAACAAAAGCCAATCTGACTTGGTCTTTTCCTAATTCTGGTGAGGAGTAGAATCCTGATGCAGGTGCAAGCATCACTGTTTGTCCATCATCCTGAAAGTCTGTCAATAAAAATTTAGAGAAATCCTCAGCACTTTTTACAGGGAGTTTGGCAATGCAATAGAAGGCCCCCATGGGTTTAGAAACTTTTATATCTTTAATTTTTTCTAGCGCTTCAATGGTAACTTTTCTACGAATAGAATATTCTTTTTTGACTGCCTCCAAATAAGAGTGTGGAGCAGTAATTGCAGCTTCACTTGCCATTAAAGCAAGTGCAGGAGGAGATAATCTTAGATGCGCAAATTTTAAGGCTGTTGCCATTAATCGCTTATTTTTTGAAATCATACACCCTACCCTAGCTCCGCAAAGACTATAGCGCTTAGAAACAGAATCGATCATAACTGCATGTTGACTCCCTTTTTTATTTTGAAGTACGGAGTAATGAGACGAATCTGTATAAATAAATTCTCGATATACTTCATCAACAATTATAAAAATATCTTTTTCAACTGCTAAGTCTACCAGTGCTTTGATTTCGATTTCAGTATATAGATACCCAGTAGGGTTGCTTGGATTACAAATAAGTATTGCTCTGGTTTTATTCGTTATTTTTTCTTTTAAATCCTTAACTGGGGGCAACTCAAATTTATTATCAAAATGAGAAATGACAGGGATTACCTTAACACTCGAGGAGGCGGCAAAACCATTATAGTTGGCGTAAAATGGTTCTGGAATAATAATTTCATCCCCTGCGTCACAAATTACATTAAGGGTAAACGAAAGCGCCTCACTTGCTCCTGTGGTAACGATAATATCATTGGGATGAATATTAATATCATGATGCTCATAATAGGTGCAAAGTTTCTGACGGTAAGATAATGCACCTTGAGAAGACCCATAGGGAAGTAGTTTAAAATCGTGATGACGAACAATTTCCATAGCTTCAGAGGGTGCTTCGATGTCGGGCTGTCCAATATTCAGATGTAATATCTCTACTCCACGAGACTTCGCTTGATCTGCATAAGTAACTAATTTTCTTATGGGTGAGGAGGGCAGTTCTTGAGCTTTCTTAGATATTTTTGGCATTTCTATTTTTGTGATTGCAAATATTCAAAAAAAAACCCCTTTAATTCAACCCTTAGCTAAAAATTGTGAATGATTAGGATATATAAATAAATAAGTTAGTTGGTCAATACGTTTCCCTTAATCTTTAATGCAATAATTGCTGCACTTGCTACGTTTGTATTGACGGTTATGGTTTTTCGAAATACGCCTATACGGTTTGTATCGTATTTAACTTGTATTTCGCCTTTTTCCCCCGGAGCGATAGGTGCTTTAGGCTTTTTAGGGATTGTACAACCACAACTGGATTTTACACCCTGGATTTCAATAGGTGCATCACCGATATTTTCAAATATAAATGTTCTGACGCCATCGCTACCTTTTAAAATTTCTCCATAGTCTATGGTATCGGTTTCAAAACTGATGAGCGCTCCTTTATCCTGAGCTATTATTAATAGAGGAGTTAAAAGAAAAAGGATAAGTAGTGCAAATCGTTTCATGTTTTCCATTATTTATTATTATAAATTTACAACTTTAATGTCAAAAGCAAAACTCATCCATATTTTATAATAACAAAAGGTGTTAATTTTACAAGCAATTAATTTTCAAAAGAACTAATGGATATTCCGCCGAAGTTTGTCTCAAAAAACATTGAAAAGAAATGGTATTCTTATTGGATGGAAAATGAGTTCTTCAGTTCCACTCCTGATGAAAGGGATCCCTACACCTTAGTCATTCCTCCACCAAATGTAACGGGAGTTCTTCACATGGGTCATATGCTAAATAATACTCTTCAGGATGTCATTATTCGACGCGCAAGAATGCAAGGCTACAATGCGTGTTGGGTCCCTGGAACTGACCATGCCTCTATTGCTACGGAGGCCAAAGTGGTTGCCAAACTAAAAGAACAAGGAATTGACAAATCAGATTTATCTAGAGAAGAATTTCTGAAACATGCTTGGGATTGGACTCGTGAATACGGTGGCGTTATCCTCGAACAGCTCAAGAAAATAGGATGTTCTTGTGACTGGAATCGAACTAAATTTACATTGGATGAGCAGATGTCGGCTTCTGTAATAGCTACCTTTATAAAACTCTTCGACCAAGGGTTAATTTACAGGGGTTATCGAATGGTCAACTGGGATCCAGAGGCCAAGACAACCCTATCTGATGAGGAGGTTATATACGAGGAGCGAGAAGGTCAATTGTATCACATTGCCTATAAAGTTGTGGATAGTGACGAAAAAGTTATAATAGCAACCACCAGACCAGAAACTCTTTTTGGAGATACAGCTGTTTGTATTAATCCTCAGGATGAGCGTTATTTCCATTTAAAAGGGAAAAAATTAATCGTCCCAATCACTAATAGGGAGATCCCTATTATCATTGATGAATATGTGGATATTGAATTCGGTACTGGATGCCTTAAGGTCACGCCTGCCCATGATATTAATGATAAAGTATTAGGGGAAAAACACGACTTGGCAGTAATTGATATTTTTAATGAAGACGCTACCCTAAATCATCACGGTCAATCATTTGAGGGGATGGACCGATTTATTGCCCGTAAAAAAATATCTAAAGTACTGGAGGAATCAGGTAAGCTCGTAAAAAAAGAAAATTATCGACATAAATTAGGGACTTCAGAACGTACAAAAGCCATTATTGAACCCAGATTATCAGATCAATGGTTTTTAAAAATGGAAGATTTGTCCAAACCCGCCATTGATGCTGTTTTGAATAGTAATACCATTCGATTGGTTCCTGAAAAATTTAAAAATACTTACCGCTATTGGATGGATAATATTCGCGATTGGAATATTTCACGACAGTTGTGGTGGGGTCAGCAAATACCCGCCTATTATTATGGTAATGATAAGTCGGAATTTGTTGTTGCTAAAAATATTGAAAGTGCTCTTGAGAAGGCCAAAGAAGTGACTGGTAACCAAAGGTTAAGTCAATCTGATTTGCGTCAAGATGAGGATGTACTTGATACGTGGTTTTCCTCATGGCTGTGGCCAATCTCTGTATTTAATGGCGTATTAGAACCTGAAAACCCAGAAATTAATTATTATTATCCTACGCAGGACTTGGTTACCGGGCCCGATATTTTATTTTTTTGGGTTGCTCGCATGATAATTTCAGGATATAAACTTAGAGATCAGCCTCCTTTTTCTAATGTATACTTGACAGGTTTAGTTCGCGACAAGCAAGGTAGAAAGATGTCCAAACAGTTGGGTAATTCTCCTGATGCATTGGCTTTAATTGACAATTACGGTGCGGATGCTGTAAGGTTAGGCCTGATGTTCAGTTCTGCTGCAGGAAATGACCTTTTGTTTGATGAAAGTCTTTGTCAACAGGGAAAGAACTTTTCCAATAAAATTTGGAATGCTTACCGATTGATTGATGGTTGGGAAGTGGATGAAATTAAAGATATTTCAATATTGAATGCTTCAGCAATAAAATGGTATCAGTCATTGTTTAATCAAACCCTAATAACTGTTGAAGATCATTTTAAGAAATATCGAATTTCTGATGCCTTAATGACACTATATAAATTGATTTGGGATGACTTTTGTTCTTGGTTTCTAGAAATTATCAAACCGAGTTATGGTCAGTCAATTGATCACGGAACATTGACAGCCGTAAAATCAATATTTGAGGATAATCTAAAGTTATTACATCCCTTTATGCCTTTCCTCACTGAAGAGTTATGGCATTTCATTGCAGTAAGGAAAAAGGAAGATACTTTGATGATTTCTCCTTGGCCAAAGCTCCAAAAAGTAGATGAGCAATTGAATACAGATTTTGAGATGGTCAAGCAGATAGTCGGTGGGATTAGAAATTTCAGGAAAGAAAAAAATATTGGATTCAAGGAGCCACTTGTTTTAATTTCTGATGCAGTAATTCCATATGTTGATATTGTTCAAAAATTGGGTAAAGTTGAAAAGTTAGAAAAGCCGACTCAGCAATATGATCAGGTCCTAGGTTCATTTCGATTGGGTCGATCAGAGTTCTTTATTCCAATTAGTGAGGCAGTTAAACCAGAAGAGGAGCGAAAAAAATTAACGCAGGAGTTGGAATATGTTAAAGGGTTTCTGAATTCGGTGGAAAAAAAGTTATCTAACGAACGTTTTGTTTCCAATGCGCCTAATAAGGTGATTGAATTGGAACGAAAAAAAGCCTCAGATGCGCAACATAAGATAGCTCTATTATCAAAGCGATTAAAACAATTTTAATTATACCGTTGCAATTTTATCTACACCCCCTTTAATGACTTGCTCTATTGCAACATTTAATTTAGTACCAACAGGTAAAAAAAGATCTACTCTAGAGCCAAATTTGATAAACCCGGCGTCAGCTCCTTGAATAGCCTTGTCACCGATTTTTGCATAGTTTACTATCCTCCTAGCTACCGCTCCAGCAATTTGGCGGTAAAGAATCTTTCCGACAGTATTGTTCTCCAGTACAACCGTTGTTCGTTCATTTAATTCAGAAGATTTAGGATGCCACGCAACAAGATATTTACCAGGGTGATACTTGCTAAAAACAACTTTTCCACTTATAGCATAACGGGTTACATGAACATTGATAGGTGACATAAAAATTGAGACTTGTAAACGTTTGTCTTTAAAATACTCTTTTTCAAAAACTTCTTCAATAACGACCACTTTTCCGTCTACAGGTGAAATAATATGATTTTCATTGACTAGCGTTTCCCTTTTAGGATTTCTAAAAAACTGAAGCACCAAAACCAAAACAATGATGGAGGTAAGTTGAAGTAGTTTTTCTATCCAAAAAGTTTCGATGGCATACTCCACAAAAAGTACAATTGTAGTCACAATCAGAAAAGAACTTAGAATTATTTTATACCCTTCTTTATGAAACATATTGATTAAATTTTACAAAAAAATATATCCATGGAGCACTAAAAATAACACTATCCATGCGATCAAAAAACCCGCCATGCCCTGGTATTAATGAACCGCTGTCTTTTACATTAGCGTGGCGTTTAAATTTAGATTGTATAAGATCTCCCAAAGTGGCTAAAACAGTAATTAAAATGGCATAAATAAGATAAAAATTTAATAAAAAATCAGCTTTGTAGTAGTAAATAATAAAAGCTGCGATTATTGTAAAAATTAATCCTCCTAAGAATCCTTCCCATGTTTTTTTGGGAGAAATAGATTCAAAAAGAGGTCTTTTACCAATTTTTTTTCCAATTAAGTATGCAAATGAATTATTAACCCAAACCAATATAAAGAATAATAACACTTCCATAGGATTGTAATTTTCTCCAGTCCCTGCCAGAGCAATGATAAAAAAACATCCTAAAGCAAGGTATAATGTACTTAAGATACTTTTGGTAATATATTTATATTTGATTTTTTTACTTTTAACTAGTTTGTAAAATAAAAAAAAATGAGAAGCAAAATTTGCTATTAAAAGATAAACTATTGAGGAATAATCGATATGTGATCTGTAAAAATTATAAACTAATAAAAGTAGCAATGTAATGGCGAAATAACTTTTATAATTTATTAGGCGTTGAAACTCGATTAATGCAAGTATTGAAAAAACGATAATAACTATTGAAAAAGTTATTTGATTATTAAAGAGAGCAATAAGAATCGAGATGGCATACAAACCTCCAGAAATCCCCCTAATGTAAATCTCTCTCATGATCTAACTCTCTTCAAGTAATAAATATAGGCTTTTAGCACTATTACCATATGATAAAAAATCTTTTTCGTCAACTGAATTTTTCACATTTAAAGTTGTAATGTTGGAAGGAAGCCTATCAGAGTATTTGTTTTTCAGACTTGTCATTCCTTCACTCACATCATTTACAAAGTTATTTAGTCCTGAATAAACTATAATGTATGGAGGTAGATTATCTAATTTAAAATCCTTTAATTGGTGATTACATATAAGGATCGTTCCTTTGTTGGCGATCAAGTATTCACAGCTGATTAAAAAAACCTTAAATTCATTTAATTCAATATTAGTGGGTTGGCAAATAATATGAAATCTATCCGATAAGTTTTTATCAAAACAGAGGATGTCTTCGTTTTTCCAATGGTTTTCATCAAGTATTAATTTGAAATAATGATCTGAACTTTTCTTATCTTCACTGTAAATAAATTTTCCACCTTTTTTTGTGAAAAGTTTTGCAAATATTACTTCTACTTCGTCACTTTTTTTTGGAAGATAAGGGCTATCACCGGATAATTTACTGGTTCTAGTTTCAGCGCCAAATAATCTACTCCAAAAACCCACTACAGACTAGTTAACAGCAATCTTAATATCTTTACCCCCTAATTCTTTTTCCTTATTCTTATTTTCAAAAGGTCTTTCCCCTAAAATTTTGAATAAGTCATCTTTGAAAATGACCTCTTTTTCAAGAAGCCTCTCAGCAAGTTGCTTTAATTTACTTTTGTTTTTCTTTAAAATATTACATGCTCTATTATATTGAAGCTCAATAATATCTGAAATTTCTTTATCAATGACTTGAGCAGTTTTTTCTGAATAGGGTTTGGTAAAGCTGTTTTCCATCTGTCCGGATGAATCGTAGTAAGTAATATTACCAAGAGTATCGTTAAGACCATAAACTGATACCATTGCTCTAGCTTGTTGAGTCACTTTTTCCAAATCGCTTAAAGCACCAGTACTAATCTTATTAAATATTATTTTCTCAGCTGCTCTACCCCCGAGAGCTGCACACATTTCATCTAACATCTGTTCAGTTCTAATAATCATTCTTTCTTCAGGTAGATACCACGCAGCACCAAGAGATTGACCTCTTGGAACAATCGTTACTTTCACTAGTGGAGCAGCATATTCTAACAACCAACTAACCAATGCATGACCAGCCTCATGGAATGCAATAGTTTTCTTTTCTTCAGCTGTAACAATTTTATTTTTCTTTTCTAATCCCCCAATAATACGATCAACAGCATCAAGGAAATCTTGTTTTCCCACAGATTTTCTATTTTTTCTTGCAGCAATTAATGCGGCTTCATTACATACATTAGCAATATCAGCTCCAGAAAAACCGGGAGTTTGCTTTGCCAAGAAGTCTATATCAAGATTTTTGATCGTCTTTAGTGGTTTAAGGTGAACCTTGAAGATTTCCTGTCTTTCATTAAGATCAGGCAAATCAACATAAATTTGACGATCAAATCGACCAGCTCGCATCAATGCCTTGTCTAATACATCTGCTCGGTTGGTGGCTGCTACTACAATTACATTTGTATCCGTTCCAAATCCATCCATTTCCGTAAGCAACTGATTAAGAGTATTTTCTCTCTCGTCGTTGGATCCTGTAAAGTTGTTTTTCCCCCTTGCTCGACCTATGGCATCTATTTCATCAATAAAAATTATAGAAGGAGATTTGTCTTTTGCTTGTTTAAATAAGTCTCTTACTCTCGAAGCACCAACACCTACAAACATTTCAACGAAGTCTGATCCAGACAAGGAGAAGAATGGTACTTTAGCTTCTCCTGCAACAGCTTTGGCAAGTAATGTTTTTCCTGTCCCAGGTGATCCCACCAGTAATGCACCTTTTGGTATTTTACCACCTAAAATGGTGTATTTTTTTGGATTTTTTAGGAAGTCAACAATTTCTTGTATCTCTTCTTTTGCACCCTCTAAACCCGCAACATCTTTAAAAGTAGTCTTGACCTCAGTATTTTGATCAAATAATTTAGCTTTAGATTTTCCAATATTGAAAATTTGCCCCCCAGGTCCACCTGCTCCTCCTCCTGACATTCTTCTCATTAGAAAAAACCATACACCAATAATAATTATAATGGGAAGAAAACCAAGTATAACATCCATCCAACGATTTTCTACAGTCGCAAACTCATATCTGAATTGTATACCATTATCCTGAGCTTGTTCAAGTTTCTTTTGAAATAATTCTAAATTCCCAACTTCGAATTCATAATGCGGACCGTTGGTATTTTCTTGACCTAAAATATTTTTGGACTTCACATTTTTATGAATACTTTTCTCTAGACCGTTCTTATTTAGCGATACTCTTGCTAATTTCTGATTGATTACAGTTACTTCCTCAATATCTCCATCATTTAAAAATCTTTCGAAATCAGAAATATTCGTTTTACCTAGAGATTGCCAATTATTGTCTCCCCCAAACATACTCATTGCAAGGAGAACAGTTATGATAATTCCATATACCCAATATGGATTAAATTTTGATTTATTGTTTTTATCTTCCTTCATATTCAATTAATAATTCGATGCTATTTTAATAGTTTTTGCATCTCCCCAAAGCCCTTCAATGTTGTAGTATTCTCTAATTTGTTTTTGAAAAACATGAACTACAACGTTCACATAGTCCAACAAAACCCATTCACAATTATTATTACCTTCTGTATTGTAAGGTTTTTCTTTTAAAGCCTTACTTACTTTTTTTTTCACTGAATTTACAATTGCATTAACATGAGTGTTTGAGGTGCCTGAACAAACAATAAAATAACTTGACGGCATATTATCTATTTTTCTTAAGTCAAGCAAACTTATATCTATACCCTTGACATCATCAATCCCTGATATAATATTTGTAATTAGCTGATCTCTAGTAGAATATAGTTTTGCCATTAAAATCCTTTAATTTTACCCAAATTTATTACTTTTTAGTTTCATATCATCTTAATCAATGACGAAATTCAATATAATCAAACTTGATGCCATTGGCTCAACAAATGATTGGTTTAAAAATAAGTTCCAATCCCAAAAATGTCAAGACGGTGACGTTGTTTGGGCTATGAACCAGACTAGAGGTAAAGGTCAGGGTTCTAATGTTTGGTTATCTGATGCTCATAAAAATATCACATTTAGTGTGTTCAAGCACTTTTCAGGATTAAATTCAGCAGAATCTTTTTTAATTAATTTTGCCGTTACATTAGCAATTATCAGGACACTGGAAAAGTTTAATATTCCCAATTTAAAAATCAAGTGGCCAAACGACATTTTGTCAGCTAATAAAAAAATAGGTGGAGTTTTAATAGAAAATATGATCAAGGGAAAAATTTTCAGTGGATCTATAATTGGAATAGGTATTAATGTTAACCAAACATCTTTTATTGATTTACCCTTTGCTGGCTCAATGCTTCTTCAAACTAATAAAAAGTATGATTTAAATGTGATCTTTGATGAAATACTAAAAAATTTATATCTTTTTTTTGATTTACTTAAAAAGCCTGATAAAGTGGGCTTATCCTCAACTTTTGAAAAATTTATTTACAGAAAAGGGGAATGGTCTGAATTTAAAGTTGATGGAGTCAAGTTTATTGGAAGAATTGTCGGAATAAGTGATCAAGGTTTATTAATTATAGAAAAAAAATCTAATCAAGTTGCACAATATACAAATGGAGCAATTGAAATGGTATATTAATTAGAATTCCATTCAGAAGGATTAGATCGCCAAGATTTTAAAAGTTTCATATCTTCTTGTTCAATGAAACCTGAGCTTACTGCCTCTTTGATAAGGCAATCATAATCACTTAAGGTATTCAGTTTAATGGCCGCGCTCGAAAAGTTTTGACTGGAGATTTTAAAATTGTAACTAAACATGGCTAACATCCCTAGTACCTCAACTCCTGCACTCTGAAGTGCTTTAATCGCGGCTAGGCTACTTTTTCCAGTCGAAACCAGGTCTTCTATAACTAATACTTTAGCATCACTTTTCAGTTGCCCTTCAATTTGGTTTCTCCTTCCATGAGATTTTGGTTCTGGCCTGACATAAACAAAAGGCAATTCCATCGAATTAGCCACTAGCATACCGATACCAATAGCTCCGGTTGCTACGCCTGCAATAACAAATTTCTCTCCATATATAGCCCGAGCTTGATTCACAAGTTGCTCACATAGGTAGTTTCTTACTTCAGGAAAGGACAATACAATTCTATTGTCACAATATATTGGAGATTTCCAACCGCTAGCCCATTGAAAAGGATTTTTAGGATTCAATTTAATTGCATTTATTTGCAATAAATGTCTGGCAGTTTTCAACGCTGTTTTTTGATCATGAATCATAAGCAAATGTATAAAGTTTTTTTCAATAGAAAATTTTTAGAACTAACTACTGAAATCGTCTCTCACCATGACACTACTCCCTTTTTTTACATCAAATTTAGCAATACAAAATTGATTGTAACTGCGCTCAAATCGAAAAAGGTAAAAGGAGTGTATTTGTACCACCCTAAAAAGAAAAAGCTATGGAAGCATTTCCTGAAACGCTTTCCATTAGTTGAGGCAGCGGGCGGAGTAGTTCAACACTCAAATAGTAAAACTTTATTCATTCAAAGGAATAATAAGTGGGACATGCCCAAAGGAAGAGTTGAAAAAGGTGAGGCTATTATTGATGGTGCAGTTAGAGAGGTGATGGAGGAGACTGGTGTAAGGGACTTGATTGTAAAAAAATCTCTCCCCATTACTTATCATATCTTTTCAAGTAATGGAACATACAAGCTCAAAAAAACTTATTGGTATTTGATGTTTACTTCTTACGGTGGCCCTTTGATACCCCAGCTGGAGGAGGGAATTTTACAAGCTGTTTGGAAAACAACAGATCAGATTCCTAAATTGATGAAAAACGCCTATGAAAATATTAAAATTTTGATTGAGGATTTAGCGCTATAGCTTAAATTATATTCTTACAGAATTAGGTACCAGTTTGGTGTAATTTCCTTGGTTTGAAATAATCTCCCTAACAATACTACTACTTATAAAGGAGGTTTCAGCTGAGGTAAGCAGAAAAACTGTTTCGATTCCAGACAAACATCTATTATTATGAGCAATGGCTTTTTCAAATTCAAAATCAGCAGAATTTCTAAGTCCACGAATAATGAAATCGACATTTGATTCTTTACAGAATTCAGTTGTGAGTCCCTCGAAGCTATTCACAGAAATAGATTTTTTTTCTGTAAAGGTATCTGCAATGAATTTTATTCTCTGAGCAAGGGGAAACATGTATTTTTTTTCTGAATTGGTCCCTACTGCTATAATAATTTCATCGAAAAGAGAAACACTTCGTTCAATAATATCTTTATGACCCAGGGTAATGGGATCAAAGGAACCTGGAAAAACTGCTCTTCTCATAGGCTAAAATTAATTGTTTTTTTTCAAAGCTTGCTCCAGTAACTGATCAAAAAAATCTGTTAATGCTATTCCAGCAGCTTCAAGTTGTTGAGGAATTAGACTCGCGGGGGTCAGTCCTGGAACCGTATTTATTTCTAGCAGGTGAGGGTCCCCATCGACTAATATAAACTCACTTCTACAGACTCCCTTAAGTTCAAATACACTGTATAGTTTCTCAACAATTTCATTAACTTTTTCAACCACTTCAGCATCGAGTTTTGCTGGAGTAATTTCTTCAGATTTCCCCTCATATTTGGCTTGGTAGTCAAAAAAATCATTTTCGGAGATAACTTCTGTAGCTGGTAAAACAATTATTTTATCGTTCTTGGTATAAACACCTACTGAGATTTCAGGGCCCTCAAGGGCAGATTCAATGATGAGTTCAGAATCTTCTTTTAAAGCTGACTCAATCGCTTCACCTATGGCTTTTTTCTTTTGAACTTTAACGATTCCGTAACTGCTTCCGGATCGATTGGGTTTGACAAAACATGGTAGTCCAACAATTTTTAGAATTAATTCTTCATTTAAATGATCCCCATGATTAAAGGCAATAGACTTAGCTGCAGAAACCCCTGTTTTTTTTGCTACCTCTAAGCACTTTCTTTTATCGAAGGTGAGTGCTGCGGCAAGGGAGTCACAACTGGTCTGAGGAATATTTTGAGATTTCAATGAAGCAGCCAATTCTCCGTTTTCTCCAGGCACGCCGTGGACAGCATTGAAAATGACATCAAACCGCAGGGTTTCCCCATTGAAATTAAAACTATAGTCATTTTGATCGAATTCGATTTCATGGTTGTTTTGATCGAGAACAGTCCATTGATTTTTATTGATTAACAATCGGAAAACCTCCCATTTTTCCCGGCTTAGATTTTGGTATACGTTGTTGCCACTTTCATGAGAGATTGCTTTTTCGGAAGCATAACCTCCCATTGCAATACCAACTAATATCTTACCCATTAATAACCTTTTAACAAATGTATTGCATTTAAGATTAATCCAAAAGCCAGGTGATTTATTATCTTTGATAACATTTCAAATAATGAATTTTTTCAGATTCCTTATCAGTAGAGCTTTTTTGAAGCAGTTAATTATTGCAGCTTTTGTATTGATTTTGTTTATCTATCTAATGCTTTTGGCTCTAAAGATAATTACTAATCACAACGATATGCAGGAGGTTCCAAACCTTAAAGGTATCTCCATAATTAATCTTGAGGAAATCGTTAAAGCCAAAAATTTACGATTCGAGGTTATTGATTCTTCAAAGTATACATCTAAATTACCACCATTTAGTGTAATTGATCACCTTCCCTTTGCTGGTCAGTTGGTAAAAAAAAATCGTAAAATATATGTGACCTTAAACCCTTCAGGATACAGGAGAATTAGTGTCCCCAATGTTGTCCAAATTACTCGAAGAAATGCTGAGGTTACATTAAAATCTGTCGGTTTCTCTATTGGGGAAATATCATACGAAAATAATATAGGTAAGGATATGGTTTTGGAAATTAGGCATCTAGGAGAGCCAATAGAACCTGGAACACTTTTACAAAAAACAGCTAAAATAGACCTAGTTTTGGGGAATGGAAAAAGAAAATAATATTCGTGTAACCTCAGAGATCAATGAAGGAGAGCTTTATGAACACTTTTCATTTAAAGCTGATCAAGGTCAGGACCCCCTAAGAGTGGATAAGTTTTTGATTAATCGCATTGAAAATGCTACAAGAAATAAAATTCAGCAAGCTGCAAAATTAGGGGCTATTAAAGTGGATGGTAAAACCGTTAAGTCAAATTATAAAGTTAAAGGGGGGGATAATATTAAAGTTTTGTTTTCCTACCCACCTCATGAAAATTTATTGGTAGCGGAGGATTTACCTATTGAAATTATTTATGAAGATGAAGAACTAATTGTTGTCAATAAAGCTGCAGGTATGGTTGTTCATCCAGGTCATGGAAATTACACAGGAACATTAATTAATGGTTTACTTTATCATTTTGAAAAACTTCCTTTAAATTCAAATAATCGCCCTGGCTTAGTTCATCGAATCGACAAGGATACTAGTGGTTTGCTTGTCGTTGCAAAAACAGAGGAATCGATGGTTAATTTGGCTAAGCAATTTCATGATAAAATTTCAGCTAGAAAATATGTTGCTTTAGTTTGGGGGGGAGTTAAAGAAGAAGAGGGTATGATCGAAGGTAATATTGGTCGTAACCCTAAGAACCGTCTTCAAATGACTGTATTTCCGGATGGAAATTCTGGTAAGACTGCAATTACTCACTATAGGATTATTGAAAGTTTAGGTTACGTCACTTTAGTCGAATGTAGCCTTGAAACTGGTCGTACTCACCAGATTAGAGTCCATATGAAACACATTGGACATACTTTATTCAATGATGCTCGCTACGGTGGTGACACTATACTTAAGGGAACCACCTTTACCAAGTACAAACAGTTCGTTCAAAATTGTTTTTCCAGCTTACCTCGTCAAGCATTACATGCGAAAACACTTGGTTTTAATCACCCTAAAACAAATCTATGGATGGATTTTGATTCGCCAATACCAAAAGATATTGAAACCACTCTTGAACGATGGAGAAACTACTCTAAACATAAGCATTATTGATGTCTCAATAAATTATGACAATTCAATAGAATTTTTTTTCCCCAAAAATCCTTATAAATTTGAAAAAAAGTGAATTATGAAAATGATTATCTCACCTGCCAAATCTCTCAATTTTGATTCTGATTTGCCTATCGATATAAACTCTAACCCATTTTTTTTAACTGAAGCTAAACGAATTAATCAGTTGTTGAGGGAAAAATCCCCTTCAGAACTATCACAATTGATGAAAATTTCTGACAAGTTGGGTAATTTGAATTGGGAAAGAAATCAAAATTTTACAACTCCTTTTAATCCAAGTAACGCCCGCCCTGCTGTTTTTGCTTTTGATGGTGATGTATACTCGGGTTTGGATGTATATTCCCTTCCGGTGGATAAGATTGACTCTATGCAAAATAGTCTAAGGATTCTTTCTGGACTTTATGGTATTCTAAAACCACTAGATTTAATTCAGCCTTACCGATTGGAAATGGGAAGTAAATTTCCTATTGATACCAATAATAACCTTTATGAGTTTTGGAAAGAGAAAATTACAGGTTTCCTTAATGAGGAATTAGAAGAGGGAGAACTTTTTGTTAATTTGGCCAGCAACGAATACTTTTCATCAATCAATTCAAAGATTCTAAATACCGATATAATTACACCACAGTTTAAAGATTTTAAAAACGGTAAATTGAAGATGATTTCATTCTATGCTAAGAAGGCGAGAGGAATGATGGCGCGTTATTTACTAGAATTAGAGGAAGTAACTGCGGAAAACTTATTAGGGTTTAATTATGGAAGCTACACATACAGTGAAGAAAATACAACATCGTCGTATGCTCCTGTATTTATCCGTTAATTTATAATAAAGCTGCATCTATGCCCAGTACATGACTACTGAGATATTTATTGATGAATTTTGAATCTAATAAATCTGCGCCTAATAAGTCACTATCCTTTATCAATGAGATAGCATCCAGTTCTAAATAAGCATTTAGCATCGGTATTGATTTCATCGCATAACTGTAATGCCATGGTTCATAAAGGAAGCCCTTTCTCTCCGGATCACGATTGTAGGGTTTTATAAAACCAAATTTTTCAGCATTTGTATCCATCCACTTTCTAAGTTTGTTGTATGGGCCATTGCCGTGGAATTTTTTTGTAACTAACAGGTCACCTTTAGAAGTTTGAGATCCGTCAATTATATCAATGTCTGTTCCCCAATGATGTCTAGAAGTGCCAGGTATAGTGGAGTATTTAATGATTTGATCTATAATAGCTAAGTTTTTGAAACCTTTTTTTTCAAGCTTAATAAATTTACTATTCCAAATACTTTTTTGTCGTTCATATGAACGATAGGCAGATACGACCGTGATTTCTATTCCATCATTTTTGGCATCACGGGTCATTATTTCTAGCGCAACTTTTACTTCTGGTAACATAGAAAAAGTTGAACCTACCAATTGTGGTTTTCCTTTTCCTATAAGAATTAAAGGGTCGTAATTTTTCGAAGGCTTCATAGAGATATTGGATAAAGCGATAATTCCTAAAGTAGTACTTAAAAATTCAGATCGGTTCATCCCAAAAGTTTTATATATGTACGTTAATAGATTCCAATGCCCTAGACATTAAATATTTCCCCCACAGTCTTAAAGCCTAAATCTTGATAAAATTTTTTAGTTCTAATCATGGTATTGAGCCAGATTAATCTTTTTTTTTCAATTTAAGTAATCTTTCTTCAACTTCCGTTATCAATTGCGAGCCCAAATCCTTTTTTTAAAATGCAGGAAGGCTTGGTAATACCTCTTAATCTGATACTGATAAGACCAAAAAAATTCTCACATTCAAGATTTAGAGCGGATAAAACAGCAATAATTTTTCTGTTGGATTCCATCCCAGGATGTAGACTTGATGTATGATTATCCAGTCTAAAGCAAAACTCCTCAATTGGTCTACCTGGCTGAAGTACAAGGTATTCTCCAATAAAAGTATCTTTAGCGGTTATGCTTTTAATGGTCATATGCTTTTCAGATTAATTTATGAATAGAAATTTAATAAATAAATAATCTTTTAACGACTATCTTTAAATTAGCTTTTATATTTAGATTATGAAATTTAAACTTTTGATATTTTTTCTTGTGTTTCAAGTGGTAGCCTTTGCCCAGGATAGAGTATCGATTAAAGGAAGGCTGATCTATCGCAATATCAATGTAGTAGCAGCCAATGTAGTCAATATTACTGCTCAAATCAATACTATTACAAATGGGGAGGGTGCATTTGAAATTCCAGTTAAAAATGGAGACGAAGTTGTTTTTTCTTCGGTTCAATACATGATTCGTACGGTCAAAATCACCCCAGAAATCATTCAAAAAAATAGACTTATCATTACTATTAATCAGAAAATCAACGCTTTAGAAGAGGTTGTTGTTACACCTGATGATGCTGAAAAATTTCTAGATCTGAAGGAAGAAGAGTTCAAAGGTTTCAACTATGATAGTGATAAATCAACCCGTTTAGAAAACTCCATCGTTAGACAAGGTCAACTAAAAAATGGCATTAACTTAATTAATGTTGCTAAGCTTATTGCAAAACTAGTAAGTAATAAAACCGAAGAAGAAAAAAGAAACTTAAAGCCTAGCGAGGTACTTAGTTATGTATTCGATAAGTCTTTCTTTAGTAGTGATCTGGAGCTCAGAGACGATCAGATAGTTGGATTTTTAGAACACATAGATAATAATTTACCCTCACAGAAATTACTTAATCAAAGTCAGCAGTTTCAGCTCATAGATTACCTTATTTTACAGAGTAAAAAGTACCGCAGTAAATTTTAATGGTTAATGAGAATTATTTCCCTTTTTTTTCTGACTTTAATTACTATTTCCTGTTTTGCTTTACATAAATTCTATGTATCTACAACATCAATTAAGTATATTCCAGAGGACAGAAGTTTGCAAATTACGGCTCAAGTTTTTACTGATGACTTCGAGTTTACCTTGCAAAAAAGAAGCTCTGGGATTAAATTAAATCCCGATAATAAAGTTGAGCTGGTGGACAGTTTAATAAAAAAATATTTTAAAAAGAACTTGGTCTTTAAATCCAAGGATAGTATTCTTCAATTTGATTACTTGGGTAAAATTTATCGTAACGATTTGTTGGTTGCCTACCTAGAAATTTTATTAGACAGTACTATAACCAATTTTGACGTTAAAAATACCTTACTTTTTGATTTCACTGATGATCAAAAAAATATTTTACATTTTCGCAGTAGAGGAAGGAGAAAGAGTTTTTTGAGTGTATCCTCAAGACATACATTTGAAGTAGAACTTAATATTTCTGACTAGTTACAAATGCAAATGAATAGGTAAATTTATATTAATTTTGTTTAGGCAAACTTTCGAAATTATGAAAACATTAAAAACATTTTTTTCTCCAGTGATATTGTTCACGTTTTTGATTAATGTCCAGGGTCAAGAAGTATCTCAAAGCCTTGGGGGTCATCTAAATGGTAATAAGTTTAAGCAGCTGAAAGAGGAGCTACCGACTCCAAATAAGTTTAGGACAGCCTCTGGTGCTCCTGGAGAGGATTATTATCAACAAAAAGTTGATTATGTAATAGATGTGGAATTGGATGATAAAAATAAAAGATTGTATGGACAGGAAGAGATTACTTATACTAATAATTCTCCTGATGTACTTGAATATTTGTGGTTACAATTAGATCAAAATATTAGAAAAAAAGATGCTCCGGCATTACAAAAAAACTCCGAAGGAGATACTGCTCATAATATAATTTATAATCTTATCGATGAATCTCAAGTAGATCGGTTTGCGTCAAGACATTTGGAGATCCCATTTGACGGTGGTTTTAACATTCAATGGGTTAAGGACGAGTCCAATCAATTTTTAAAGTATACAATCAATATGACAATGATGCGGGTTGATCTTCCACAACCCTTAAAAAGTGGTGAGCAATTCAAGCTCTCTGTAAAATGGTGGTATAACATAAATGACCACGTAAAAAAACGTGCAAGATCAGGTTACGAACCTTTTCCTAAGGATGGAAATAGATTGTATGTTATTGCTCAGTTTTTTCCTCGTTTGGCTGTTTATAATGATGTTGAAGGGTGGCAAAACCATCAGTTTTGGGGTAATGGTGAGTTTGCATTGAACTTTGGGAATTATGAGGTCAATCTGACTGTTCCTGCAGATCATATATTGGAGGCTACGGGAATATTGCAAAATCCTAAGGAGGTACTTTCCATTGAACAATACCGTAGGTATAAAAGAGCTGAAAAATCATTTGACGAACCCGTCTTCATTGTTAACCAAGAAGAAGCGGAAGCTAATGAAAAAAGTTTTTCAGAGGATAAAAAGACTTGGAAATTTATTGCTAAAAACGTTCGTGATTTTGCCTTTGCAAGTTCTAGAAAATTTATTTGGGAAATGATGGCTGTTCCCATTGGAGGCAAAAATATAATGGCTGTATCCCTCTATCCAAAGGAGGGTAATCCCCTTTGGGAGCAATTCTCTACAAGGGCTGTTGTACAAACCCTTAAAACCTACTCTAAATTTACTTTTGATTATCCTTATTCTAAAGCAGTTTCTGTTCATTCGAAGAACCAAGGAATGGAGTATCCCATGATTTGTTGGAATTATGGAAGACCTGATGAGGACGGTACTTACTCCTTTAGAGAGAAATACGGCATGATTAGTGTAATAATCCATGAAATTGGTCATAATTTCTTTCCTATGATTGTCAATTCTGATGAGAGGCAATGGGGCTGGATGGATGAGGGGCTTAATACTTTTATGCAATATTTGACCGAACAAGAGTTTGCAAAGCGAAATCCCTTGTCCATGGATAACCTTTCAAAGTATCCATCAAGAAGAGGAGATCCAGATCGTATTGTTAGTTATATGGCAGGAGATCAAAGTTTCTTGGCTCCAATAATGTCTAATCCTGAAAACATTTATGATTTGGGTGCAAATGCTTATGGTAAACCGGCTACAGCACTCAATATTTTGAGGGAAACAGTTATGGGTCGAGAGCTGTTTGACTTCGCATTTAAAACTTATTCCAAGCGATGGAAGTTTAAACATCCTACCCCTGCAGATTTTTTTAGGACCATGGAGGATGCTTCGGCTGTTGATCTGGATTGGTTTTGGAGAGGTTGGTTTTATACAACGGATTATGTAGATATTGGTGTTAAAAGTTTAAAAAAACTTCAGTTTACCAACAATATTCCTGAAAAAGCTCAAGCAATAATTGATAAATATGGAATTACTAATGAGGATTATCCATTTATTTTTCTTGAGCAAGAAGATATAAAAACTGAATCTAAAATAGGATCAGACAACCTACAAGCTTATTTAGATAAATTTGAAAATGACGATAAGGTTCAATTACCTAGAAACTTTTATGAGGTTACTTTTGAAAAACTCGGTGGTTTAGTGATGCCCATTTTAGTCGCATATAACTATGAGGATGGAAGTTCTGATCGAGTTAAGTATCCTGCTGAGATTTGGAGAAAAAATGATCAATATGTAAAGAAAATTATTGCGACAAATAAAAAAATTAAATCTGTGGTTTTGGATCCAGATTCTGCGACCTCGGATATTGATGTTGAAAACAATACTTGGCCTAAAGAGGAAAGCCTTTCTGAGTTTGACTTGTTTAAGTCCAAGACTAATCGTTGATTTTAATTTTTTCGCCCTTAATTGGATGATATTATAAGATTACCTTTTTATATATTTGTGAAAATTTAGGCTATGTTTCTTTTTATTAGCGGGACTGAATTAGTTTTTATTTTTTTTATTGTCCTACTCGTATTTGGTGCGGATAAAATTCCCTCAATTGCAAAGACTCTTGCAAAGGGGGTTACGCAGGTGAGAAATGCCACCAACGAAATAAAATCTGAGATCCAAAAGTCAGTGGATTCTAATGACCCTGTTGGGGGAGTAGGAAAAGATATTAAGAAACAAGTTGACAAGGTTAAAGATGACTTTGATGAACTTACAGATTCTATAAAAAGGGATCTTTAAATTTTTCTGCAAACCATAAGTCCATCTCTAATTGGTAAAAGTAACGTTTCCAAATTTTTTTCTTTCTTGACAAGTTCGTTAAATAGTTTAATACTATAAGTTTCCGAATCAGTGCTTTTTTGTTGATGCTCTAAAACTTTTCCACTCCATAGCACGTTGTCAGCGATTAAAACTCCTCCCTTTCTCAATTTTGAAAGCACCATTTCTAAGTAAATAGGGTAATTGGTTTTATCAGCATCTATAAATACTAAATCGAACTCTAGATTTAATTCAGGAATAATATTTTTAGCCTCACCCAAATGGGTAAATATTTGATTTTTGAATTCGCTTTGATCAAAGTATTTTTTTTGAAAATCAAGCAGCTCTTCATTGATTTCAATGGTGTGAATTATACCATCTTTAGTCAACCCTTCAGCAAGACAAAGTGTTGCATAGCCAGTATAAGTTCCAATTTCAAGAATTTTTTGAGGTTTGATTAGTTTTGCAATAAAACTTAAAAACCTTCCCTGGAAATGTCCACTAATCATTCTAGGTTGAAGGATTTTCTGATGCGTCTCTTTATTTAGAGCCTTCAGTAGCTCAGATTCATCCTGGGTGTGTCGAATGGCGTAGGCCATAATATCATTGCTTATCATGTCCATATTAAAAGATAACAAGGGATTTAATTAAGATTTTGAAATTTTGTTGGGCCTGGCATAATCAAGTCTTTTATTTAATTTTGGAAGGGCATAGCCATCCAGTCCGTTTATTGTCATTACGTTTCCCCTTTCCAATCTCACCCATCCATCATCCTCAAGAAGTTCTTTATTTATAAAAATGTGTTCAATTGCGGCGACAATCAATACGCATCCATTTTCTTTAATATCGTATTCATTTAGGTAGCGACACCCCAATTGAACAGGCGAACCTTTAACAAAAGGGGCTAAAAAGTCAGTTTTGTATTCAGGGGTCAAACCTGTTTGATTAAATTCGGAGATTTCTTCATCGTATTTTGCACTGGTATGATGGGCATCTTCAATTTGATTTAGCGCCACGTGGTTTACAGTAAAAACTTGATTTTCCTTAAAATTTTTGTAAGTATGCCTTGGAACAGTGTTAGGCCTTAAGATAAAACTAAGTAGTGCAGGGTTACTTCCAAGGTGAGTTATTGAGCTGAAAATAGCTAAATTCTCTATTCCAGAATTAGATCGACTACCAATCATATTCGCAGATTTATAACCAGTAATACTATTAATCATGTTTAATCGATAAATTTTTGAAAAGCCTTCGATATCGTTAAGATTAAAATACATCATAATTTCTTTCAGTCGTTTGATTTTTTATCATAATATAGTACAGCTCCTAAAAGGCTAATAACAATTAAGATCAAGCCCCCAATAAATATATAATGATCAGATATTTCGTTGGTAGATAAAAATCCGGCTTTAGTAACCTGCCTATCAACATAACTGATTACAATTCCCAGGGGAATCAATAACAATAAAAATCTTATCTTCTTAAGAATATTTAGCATTGATTTAATAAAATATTTAGAGGTCTAAAATAAAAAAATCATTCGACTAAATCATATCGATTTAATGGAATCGACTTTAATTTCTGAATGATCTAATGGAATTGATTTTATACATTCAAGATGAGCATTTTTAAAATCTTTAAAAGAGCTTAAACATTTTTTTACTGATGGCATTTTGTTTTTTTTGTTTATAAAGCTGGGGTTAACTAAAATCTCTGTGCAAAGACAAGCATCCATTGACCCTATTTCACTGTTGCTTTTAAAAATGATAAATATTATTAATAAAATGACATTAAACAGTATAATTTTTTTAATCATAATAAATGATTTTTAAAGTAAAGCAGGAAAGTTATGAAAAAAATTGGGCGGGATGAAGATTCCCGCCCAATTAACGAAATAATAAAAAAACCAAACAATTAAATTAACTAAACTAAGCGCATACTTCTGTGAGTATTTGACTTAATAACAATGTAAAAGTAGTTTCAGTTTGATTGTAATTTTTGTAAATATATTATCAATTTATCTTTTTTACGACTTAGGCAAATTTCTGATTATTTTTTTTAATTTTTAAAAAATATTAGGCAATCAAATTGAG
>ERZ802830.115-NODE-115-length-77181-cov-14.531_pt1 | contig 77181 bp, 76 predicted proteins | sample MGYA00345654_ERZ802830 | MGnify/ENA primary metagenome ERZ802830 (study PRJEB30503, sample SAMEA104212375) | marine metagenome | biome: Westerlies Biome; feature: [SRF] surface water layer (ENVO:00010504) within the epipelagic zone...; material: water...
TATGTCCACCGTCACCGATTGGGATGCGGATACCTATATGGAATGTCTACCGTAAGAACTTGGAAGGTTAGGACCATGTTGGATCAAGAGACGTTGCCGCTGGAAGCGGCACCATTTTTGGACATTTCTGATCCGAATTATTCGATCAGGTCACCCGAGGTTCGGGCGGCCCGCGAACAAAGTTGGTATGCCCGCACACCTTATGGTTTGGCGGTGTTGCGCTATGAGGAAATGAGCAAGCTTTTGATCCACAAAAGCCTGCGCCAAGGCAGCCATGCCTGGCCAGAGTTGAATGGCGTAGAGACGGGGCTATTTTCGGATTGGTGGAAAAATACTATCCTTGTGACCGAAGGCCAAGATCACCGGCGCTTGCGGCGGCTGGTAAACCCGGCGTTTTCCCCCAAGACGGTCAAGGGTTTGATGGAAAACTTCGAACGCATTACCAACGAATTGATCGATGGCTTCATCGATAAGGGGCAATGCGATTTTATGGCCGATTTCGCCGACCCCTACGCGGCGCGTATTTTGACGCATCTTATTGGTCTGCCTCAGGAGGTTTCGCAGGATATCCTAGCGCTCTCCTCTGAGATGGGCCTTGCGCTAGGTGTTACCTTTAAAGAGAATCTTGACAAGATTGAAAACGCAACTGCGAAAATCTACGCCTTTGTCGATGAGGTTATTGAGCGTCGCTTGATCGAGCCGGGTGATGATATTTTATCTATGCTGGCCTCGGCCTCTGTTGGTGGTGATAGTCTAAGTCGTGATGAGTTGAGAAATATGGCTGTCATGCTGGCGTTTGCAGGGGTGGATACCACACGCAACCAACTGGGGTTGGGTCTGTCGATGTTTATGGATCATCCCGAACAATGGGAACATCTGGCCGCTGACCCATCTCTTGATATGGCGGCGTCTAACGAGTGTATGCGGACCCGACCAACTATCACATGGGTGTCACGTGAGGCGATTGAAGATTTTGAGTTTAGGGGGCTGGAGATTAAAACCGGTACCACGCTACATCTGTTTTCCGAAAGTGCAGGCACGGACCCGAGCGCCTTTCCTGATGCACAATTTGATATCACGGTTACCCGCGAAAGAAACTTTGGTTTCGGTGCGGGTATGCATGTTTGTCTGGGGCAGATGGTTGCCAAAAACGATATGGCTGTGGCCTACCGGTTATTGTCGCAACGGATCAAGGCGCCAAAGGTCAACGGAACACCGGTCAGCTTGCCGGACAGCGGCAATACGGGCTGGATACATCTGCCGATTGCCTTTGAAAAGCGCTAACTCTTGAGGGTGTATTGCCTGACTATCGGGTCTGAGCTGATGGTTTTGTGTATGGTGGGCGCATCTGCTTGGCTGCCTTAAAGCGAGGCGTCGGGCGGACCATGGGGTTCTTTGGTCAATTCTGTCAAAAGCAGTTGCTGAATCCGAGCCTCAATCGACGTACTTTTCCGTGTCGCAATGTCGATATGCACATTCACGCAGGTTGCTGTGGCGTGGCAGATACCGTCTTTGAAAAGCCCATAGCCTGTGGTGAGCGAGCTGTTACCTAAACGCAGCATTTTGACCCCTACAAAAATAATGCCGGGGAAATGCATTTCGGCGCGGTAATCGATGTTGAGGTTTGCCAAAACGTAATTGAGATCAACCTTGCCTGAGCTCGCCATCAGGTTCAGAAAATACCCAAGCCGCCCGGCCTCGATATACGCGGCATAAGCGACGTTATTGATGTGACCCATTGCATCCTGATCCGAGTAGCGTGTTGAGACTTGTTCCAGATAACGATAGCTGTCGATTCGGCTGAGATCGTAGGGGTCTGCTGTCATTTCATTCTTTCTCATCGATTTGTGTTGATCTTGTATAAGAGGGCGCCGTGATACACTGGGCGGTGTCGGCATTGGGATGATCTTTATTTTTACTGCGCGCTTATCACAAGGGGGCGCTGAGTTTCTATGCCGCGTGTATTGGCTTGTGATCATCGAGCTGATATGGCGTCGTATTCCCTTGGCGGCATCGTCACGCAAAAAGTGTTTTATTTGTCTTCGTGACAGCGGGATCGCGCGTAGACACATAGGGCAATTAATGGCATGCGCCAGAACAATCAGAATGGACGGATATGGAAAGACGTTACATCGTTGTGGTAGGTGCTTGCCTAACGCAGTTTACCGTTATCGGGATGCTGTTTTCTTTTGGCCTTCTATTCAAGACGTTTGAGGCAGAATTTGGCTGGTCGCGCATGGTGCTGTCTACCTGCTCGGCGCTGGCGTTTTTGACTATGGGTATCCTGGCAATAGCGGCGGGACGCCTGAGTGATAGATATGGGCCCAAATGGGTACTTGGGATCAGCGGAGCCTTGTTTGGCTTTGGATTTGGTTTGATTTCACTGGTCAGCCAACCGTGGCATTTATTTGTCATTTTTAGCGTGTTTATCGGCCTTGGCATGAGCACGCATGATGTGGTCACGCTGTCAACAATTGCCCGCTGGTTTGAGGGACGGCGCGGAATTATGTCTGGCGTGGTCAAGGTCGGCACCGCCTTCGGTCAGATTGTGCTCCCGCCGTTGAGTGCATTTTTGATCGTATCCCTTGGCTGGCGCCCTGCAGTGGCCTTGCTGGGTGTCCTTGCTTTTGTTTTGTTGGTTGCCGCAGCTCTGGCGATGAAAACCCCAGATTTAAAACAGACGCCGGAAACCGTGCAAGACGCGTCGGGCTTGACCTTTCAGCAGGCCCGCAAAACAGGTCTTTTCTGGCGGCTTTGCATCATTCAGTTCTTATTTTTCCCAACACTGATGACAGTCCCGGTGCATCTGGCAGCTCATGGTATGGATCTTGGAATGACAGCGGGCAGGGCCGCACTTTTGTTGTCTGTTCTGGGCAGTGCCAGCATTTTGGGCAGGTTGGTCATGGGGGGAGGGGCAGATCGGTTTGGGGGCAAAAACGCATATATTTTTAGTTTTGTTTTGCTACTTGCAAGCCTTGTAGGCTTGGTCGCAACCACTGCGCATTTACCATTATTCTTGATTGTGGCGCTTTATGGCGTTACGCACGGGGGTTTTTTTACCTTAGTGTCGCCGGTCGTAGCCGAGTATTTTGGCATGCGGGCACACGGGTCTATCTTTGGCACCATATTGTTTTGTGGTACCTTGGGCGGGTCTGTCGGGCCGATTTTGGCCGGACGGGTATTTGATCTGACCGGCAGTTATCAACCCTCCTTTATCAGTCTTGGCCTGCTGGCTTTGATCGGCTTGGTTCTGGCCTTTTATTTGCCTTACCCGAAGGCGGCGACCACAGGTAAACTGGGTGCTGAATAACGATCTTACGAGGACGTGTTTTGAAAAGAAGTTATGGCTTATCACTCGTAAGATTTTCCAACTTTTCAAATTCAAGTTCAATGGATTTCAATTCTTCAATGGCGGCTCTGATGTCGGAAGTGGCAAAAATATCGATTTAGACATGATTGCCTAATTTTCGATATTTCGCCTTGTCGGTGCCTCGGGCTTTGCGCGTGTGGTTTTTCAAAAGAAAGGTGTCTACCGGTCGGACAAATCCCTTAGGGGTGATCATTTGATGTTTAGCGCATTCGATATTGTCCTCTTCCAGAGCATGAGTGGCTGCGGAAATCAGGATTTTACCTGCTGGTGCTGAGGCTTGCAGACGGGCTGCAGGGTTCATAGCGCTGCCAAAGGCGGTATACTCAAGTCGTTGCGGCGAGCTGAAATCGCCCACCGTACAATATCCTGTCGATACGCCCATGCGAATCTGCATTGGATTTTTGATGTCGATTTTTTCCAATAAGATTGCAGTTTGCCCGTGTATGACTGCTTCTAAACCGCCATTTGAATGCAGCTGAGGGCATCTTTTCTCTCGCCTTTACTCTCTGGGTCACCAAAAAAATATTATTGCGGCATCGCCGGTAAACTTATTTATGGTCTCGCCTTATTCGATGGCAATATTGGTCATTTCGGAAAGGTAATTGTTGATCAATGTTGCCAGAAGTTCGGGTTCGAGCGTAACGCTGAGATCTGTAAAGCTGACGATATCGGAGAAAAAGACGGTCAGGTATTTCTGCCGATGTTTTTCACTGACAGTCGTCCCGCTGCTGAAAATGCTGTCAAAGATTTGCGGTGACAAATAACTGGCCCACCGTTTGGAAATTTCTTCGAGGCGCGCGCCCATTTATTTGATGATATCTTGATTCTTTAGCGGTTCTTCCAGCAGTAATTCTTTGTCCTGCCGCAATTGGTCTTGGCTTGTACGATCAACAAACTGCCCAAGAATACCCTGTAAGAAGGAAAAAACAGGGCTTGTGGTCCGTGTTGAGAGCAAGGGAAAGACGCGCCGCTCATCGCCCTTGAAATTTTCAAGACGCGGTATTGATATCCGTCCCTCGTTTTAAATTTCATAGGTGAATTCTTCAATAAACCGGCTTTTGACGTTCAGAGCCTCAAGAATTTTAGGAAAGTAAACGCCTTGGAGGTCACTGAGTACTGGGGAAAATCGTTGAAATTTTGGTTAACCCGCATGACATTGTAATCAGCATCTGCGAAATACGCTGCCGTTGTAGAATTCTGAAAATAGAAAAAACTAAGATCCAGAACTTTTTTGACATCAAAAAATTCTTATGGAACCATAATTTTCCCTCTGTCACTTTTCGGTTGCGTTTTGCCGTGTTTTTAATTTGGCCACAAATACCTAAGGGTTGCTGACGCTCTAATATGCTTAGCTTTGGTACGCAGAGCTTGCTTGATAAAAATTAGAGTAACCATGACTAAAACTGTTAAAAAATTATACTTTGGCGGCTGGTTATTTTAATTCACAATATACTGAGTTGAGTTTTGACCTCGATTGGCACGCAGAGAGGATGGCTTCTGGCTTTCGTCGGGGTGGGCAAGGCCTTTAATCGGGAGCAATTCGAGAATTAGTTATTAAGCGGATATCCAAAGATATTTTTATAACTTGAGCTTAGGTTTTAAAGTCCGGCATGTTGCAATCGTCAACAGCTAAGAAGGTGAGGTACAGCGAAAACAGCTTTAAAGTTAAGTTGTGGCAGGGCATAATATTCAAGGTTGCGCAAGATTGGGGTGGTTTTGGTCCAGTATTTGCACTTCACCGGACCAAAGCGTTGAGCTGGCTTTATTTTTGAGACGCATGTGGTAACTTGGCCGCATTAACGAAATCGGGAGTGCTGTTGATGATTGTTGAATTCCATGGTGTGCGAGGCTCAATTCCGATGCCCTCATCCTCGACGATTAAATACGGGGGTCATACGTCGTGTTATGAGGTGGTGACGGATAAGTATCAGTTTATCTTTGACGCCGGCACTGGTTTTCAGAGCGTTAAACTGATGGAAGATCGTACGGTAGTTATTATATTCACCCATTTTCACCATGATCATATTCAAGGTCTACCATTCAATTTTAACCTTTTCACCCATAAGGGTGAGATTATTCTATGCAGCTCTCTGGTGAATAAGGGTGTATTGAAAAATATGATTCAGACATATTTTTCTGGGGGATATTTCCCGGTTGATATTGTGACCATGCTCACACACTTGAAGTTTTATAATTTTAGCACCGTTAGAAATATGATGCAGCCTGATGTGGATATACAAACAATAGAATTATCGCATCCTGGTGGCAGTATGGGTTATAAAATCCAAACAGATGACGGCGTCTTTGTCTATTTGCAAGATAATGAATACGTCCCAGAGCAATTGGAAAGTCTTTGTGAATTTTCCAACGGGGCAGATCTGTTGGTTTGGGATGGAATGTTTACCGAAGCGGAACTTGGTGCCAAAAAAGGTTGGGGTCATTCGTCCATAGAGCAGGGCTTGAAATTTTATGAAGATGCCGGCCTGTTGAAAATGGCCATCTGTCACCACGCCCCACAGCGTAGTGATGATCAGTTGGATGAAATCGGTGCCGAATTGAATAATCCCAACATTTTTTTCGGCTATGAGGGTTTTAAGCACACCATACAAAAATCATAGTTATCTAAATAAAATTCGGCACACAGCGCTACCGGGGCCGAACGCGATCGAACGTAGGATGATTTAACGTAATTTTTGTGCTTTGCGTAACCGGTCGGACAGGGTTCTGACTACAGCTCGGACGAATATATCGGAGTCAGCCACTTTTTGTTCAAATTCACTCTTGCTGACAAGCAGGACCTGGCTGGGTTCCATCGACCGTGCCGTTGCCATGCGCAACTCACCATCAATCACACCCATTTCACCAAAAATTTCGTTTGCTGGCAGGATGAAGTCTGGGTCTTTTCCATCGTTTGTTGGCATGAAAATGCCAACACTGCCCTGTGTGATCAGATACAGACCATTGGCCAGATCGCCTTTTTGAAAAATAATTTCAGATTTTCTTAAGTCGATTTTTTGCACATTTCACCTATGATTTGGCACACGAACATTTAACTGTTCGAATTTAATCAGCGCTTAGGTCGAAACGCAATTAAATACTTTTGCGGGATTGGTGAATTGAATAAAATTGCAAAGCTGGTTTGTTAAAAAGTACGCCTGATAATTAGTCTGAAACCTATTTTTTTATAAACTTTGTATTTTAGCGTTTGAAACATAGACTAATGAAATAGTTTCACCGATATTTGTTTATCGGGTATTTGCCTCGTCAGTGATGTGTCGCCATGCCAACAGAACAACATTACCTTTGGTTGTTTAAATGAATAAACGCGACGCAGGGCTTTACGAGTGAATGGTGATTCTTACCCTGATTTTTCCGCCGTGAGCGGCACGATAACGGGACCGGCAGCGGCTATATTTTGCGTAGGGCCATGACGGCATTCATACCGCCAAATGCAAAAGCATTGCTCAGAGCAACCTTTACCAAAGCTTCGCGGGCGTCGTTCGGCACCACATCGAGTGCGCATTCCGGGTCGGCCTCTTCATAGCCGATGGTTGGGGCGATGATCCCGTCGCGCAACGCCATTATGCAGGCCAACAATTCCACAGCACCGGTTGCACCGATCAGATGCCCGTGCATCGATTTGGTCGAGCTGATCATCAACTTGTCGGCATGCGGGCCAAATACGTCCGCAACGGCGGCGCATTCGGTTTTGTCATTGGCTGCAGTCCCGGTACCGTGTGCATTTATATAACCCACGTCTTCGGGATTGATTTTGGCATCCTGCAGAGCACCCGCGATGGCGCGCGCGGCGCCTTGTTTTGAGGGCATAACGATGTCTGCAGCATCCGAAGACATGGCATAGCCAATAATTTCAGCCTGTATTTCGGCATGCCGCGCTTTGGCATGGTCATAATCTTCAAATATGAAAATGCCGGCCCCTTCGCCTTGCACCATGCCATTGCGGTTGGCACTAAAGGGTCGGCAGGCGTCCTTTGACATCACGCGTAACCCTTCCCATGCTTTTATACCGCCAAAGCAAAGCATTGATTCAGAGCCTCCAGTGACCATTACTGGTGCCATACCGCTGCGCACCATTTGAAAGGCTTGCGCCATGGCATGGTTTGACGATGCACATGCCGTTGACACGGTAAAGCTGGGCCCTTTGAGATTGTATTCGACCGATAAGTGGCTTGCGGCAGCGTTGTTCATCAGTTTGGGGACCACAAAGGGGTGCACTCGATTTTTGCCAGCTTCATAGACCGAACGATAATTGTCGTCCCAGGTTGATACACCGCCACCAGCGGTGCCCAGAACCACGCCTGATTTAGCCGCCAGCGCCCCGGCAAACTCTAGGCCAGATTGTGTGATCGCTTCTTTTGCGGCGATCAGTGTGAGTTGAGTGAAGCGATCGTAAAGCGACAGCTGTTGACGGTTAAACACTTTGTCGGGGTTATAGCCCTTAATCTGGCCGCCGATCTGCACCGACAGTCGTTCAATGTCGCGCACCTCCAGAGGGCCAATCCCACAGGTGCCCTCCCGCATGGCTTGCAGGGTTCGTTCAACCGTATGCCCCAGCGCGTTGATCGTACCGGCACCAGTTATGACCACACGTTTCACGAGGTCTGCTCAGCAATTAAGTGCTCAACTGCGGTGATGATTGTGGCCACTGAGGAAATGTCAAAACCGCTGCTGCCGGGTGCATTGGCGTTAAATGGTACCGTAATATCAAAGCGTTCTTCAATTGCAAAAATGCTCTCCACTAACCCCAGACTGTCGATCGCCAGTTCTTCCAGCGTGCTGTCCAATGCGATATCCGCCGGGTCGAGAAGCGCCTGTTCTGCAATGATTTGAATTACGGTTTCTTTGACCTCCATTTACGCGTTCCTTCAGTGATTGGTTTGAGCGTGAATTAGGGGTTTTTGTCACCTTTGAAAATAGCTTTTTGCAGCGCGGCAACATCCCGCAGCATCCGCGGCAGACGGCGCAGCGATTTATAGATTTCAAGGTGTGTTTCCATTTTCACCGCTGGATACCCCAACATCACTCGGCCCTCGGGGATATTGCTCAAGACCTTAGTGGCGCCACCGGTGATCACCCGGTCGCCGATGAAAAGATTGTCGCTTACTCCAGTCTGGCCGCCAAGAACCACATTGTTACCGATCCGGGTCGAGCCTGCGATCCCGACTTGAGCGCAAATCAGACAGTCGTTGCCAATTGTGACATTGTGCCCGATCTGTGCCAAATTATCTATTTTTACGCCGTTGCCGATTTTAGTATCACGCACGGTACCGCGATCAATGCAGCAGTTGGCGCCGAGTTCGACATCATCGCCGATTTGCACCGATCCCAGTGAGTGAATGCGCGCCCAATTTTGCGGGTCTGTGTCGCCTTGATCGCCCAATGTCTCACGCGCGGTTTCAACCGATGAAACCTCGGGGGTTACAAAAGAGAAGCCGTCGCCTCCGATACAGGCACCGGGTTGCGCGATAAACCGCGCCCCAATCTGCGCTCTACCGGCAACCTTGACACCTTCGCGCAGCAGCGCCCCATCACCGATCCGGGCGTCAGCGCCGACAAAGCATAACGGACCTATAATGCTGCCATTGCCGATCACGGCGCCTGCGCCGATCACCGAAAGCGCCCCGATGCTGACATTTTCACCAATCTGCGCCCCGATGCCGATCACGGCGCTTTTGTCGATCTGCGGGTCCGTATGAAAGCCCGTGCCGGGATCCATTAGCGCGGACAAGCCAGCCATCGCATAGCGCGGTCTCGGTGCGGTAATTGCCGCTCTGAGGCCCATTGCCTGCCAATCGGCGCCTTGCCATACCATCGCTGCCTTGGCTTGCCCAAGCGCCAGATCTGGTGCGTATTTCGGGTCAATGACCAGTGCGAGATCATCACAACCGGCGCTGGCTGGTTCACGGACCATCCCAACCCGAAGCTCTACGTCTCCCATTGCGTCTGCGCCGATCGCCGCAGCAATATCTTTGATGGTGTGGCCCATGATTATCCCAACTGCTTGGGTCTGTGTTTAGCCTCGAACCGTTTGCAGCGCCACCCCTTGGCTGGACAGCGCCTGCCAAATCAACTGGTCGCGGCCATAGATGTCGCTGCGAAAGTTGATACGCCCGTCAGTGGGAACCGTTGCGGTGCGATAGATCAAATGCACGGGCACCGGTTCTTCGAGGTTGACGCTGATCTCCATGCCGGTGGTTAACTGAGCGTTGAAGAATTCTTCTGGCCATTCTTCTTGGGTTTTGAGCAGATTGTATGCAAATTCAAAAGGTTGTTGCAACCGGACACAGCCATGACTGAAGGTCCGTCTGTCTTTGCTGAACAGTGATTTTTCCGGCGTGTCATGCAGGTAGATGTTATACGGGTTTGGAAACAGAAATTTCACCAACCCTAGGGCGTTTCCGGGCGAGGGAAGCTGTTTGACATCAAAGGGAAATGTTTGTTCGTCAAACATATTAAAGTCGTGCATGGCGCGATTGACCGGCAGGCCGAAGTCATCGTACAAAATGAGATGATCCAGTGCCAATGGGTCTTCTTGTAAAACCGGCAGATATTCGGTCACGGCAATTGAGCGCGGTACGTGCCAAGTTGGGTTGATAACCATCAACTCCATTATATCGGAAAATTCAGGTGTCCGGCGGCTTTCCATATTGGCGCCGACCACTGAACGGGTTCTAAATGTGACCTCATCGTTCTGGATTATTTTGGCAGTAAAATCGGTCAGGTTGACAAGGACGTGCCTTTCACCGAGGTCTTTGTTGTTCCAGCGAATGCGCTCCATTGCTACGATAATCGATTGCAGCCTGCGCTTGGCTGGTGTGTTGAGTTCGCTCAGTGTTGCGGGTCCGGCAACGCCGTCCGCGTTGAGACCGTGGTCTTTTTGAAAGGCCGTCACAGCGGCCTGAAGCTTAGAATCATATTTGCGACGCAGATTTCGCTTGAGGTAGCCCATTGCGATAAGCCTGTTGCGAAGCTTTACCACTTGCTTTCCGGTGTCGCCTGGCCTGAGTTGGGTCAAGTCAAGCGCTGTGCCCCAACTGGCGCGTGCAACAATTCTTTCAAATCTCAATTTCTCCCTCAGCAAACGGGCATATTCGGGATGCTGTGGGGGCAGCGCTTTGAGAAAGGCGGCAGGGTTGCTTTTTGCAAAATTCTTCAAGTAAGAAAAATGGTCGCGATAGGGAACTTTGCGTTGAATGTCCTTACTGATCTTTTTTGGAATCAGCAGGCCGGTTTGAATGTCGGCGGCGTAGGTCAAAAATGTTTGGCTCATTGAAACTTCGATCGCTGCCAAATCCTTTTGCGTCCGCGCCGTTCTAGCCTGCTTTTTAAGTTCTTTTGGATTGTAGCGAAGCACTGGTAACCCATGGGTGTCTGCGGAAGAAATCGCTTTAAAAAAGGCGCTGCGCCTGTTCCGGTGCAGATTGCTTGTGCCGATCCAAAGAGGCGCATAACCGGTTGATTCATAAAATTTTGCCAGTTTCTTGTTACTTACGACCAGTTCTGCAACGGTTTGCTTGAACGTAAGAGACAGCGCATTGGTTGATGTGCCTATAGAAAGAAGCGATAAAATAACACAAAATGATAGAAGCATACGCTTTCGAGGGTCAAACAGTGTCATGACGGGGTTACCTGCATTATGGCGTTGGGAAGAAAACGAAAACAAGGGGCATTTCCTTTAAAGCATTGGTTTATAACGATATTTCAATCCACTGCTAGAGTAGTAAATGGTTGCAGTTCAGCTGATCTCTGAGATTTGTGGCCGTGATTGAGCAAATTTATGCCGAAATGTCTAGTTTAATGATACCAAATTTAACAAATGCTTGGGCAAAATGCATTAGTGTGGCATATCTCCTGCAGTTATTACTTGCCGACCTACCGAGTCGGCGGGTAACCTGTAAGTGGGGATAGAAATGAACTTTGGGCGTGGTTGTGACTGATGAACCTAAATCTGTGTCGTTTACGCGTCGTGGCTTGCTCGGCGCATTTGCCGCGACTGCGATAACTGCGGCGCCGACATTCTCGAACGCTGCGGGCTTTTTGCGGGGGTCGGGTAATATTCGTCGCTTGCACATGTATTCTGGCCGCACTGGTGAGACGCTAAATACAATCTATTGGATTGATGATAAATATATCGATGAAGCGGTACATGAAATCAGTTTGTTCATGCGCGACTGGCGGGCCAACAGTGTCAAGACGATTGATCACCGCACGCTTGATATTATGGCGGCAAGCCATAACGTGATGGACGTCAGCGAGCCCTATATTATGCTGTCGGGCTATCGGAGCAAAGCGACCAATGACATGCTGCGCCGCAGATCAAGAGGCGTTGCGCGCAATTCCCTTCACATGAAAGGACAGGCCGCTGACCTGCGTCTCAAATCCAGGTCAGTGTCGCAAATGGCGCGTGCAGCGCTGTCATGTCGTGCGGGTGGGGTTGGTAAATATCGTAATGCCAATTTTGTGCACATGGATTGCGGCGATATACGTAGTTGGTCGCGTTAACACACAAATCAAACTTTGATGTTTTTCGACACCTTCGGCTTGTGCTGAGAACATTATGGTGCCTTCTCGGCGTTGAATGCATCAACCTCTTCTTGTAAAATCGGGGCACCAAGCGTCATAGCATGAATGCCCATGATTGTGGTGAGTTGGATCACTTCGAGAATTTCAGCTTGTGTTGCGCCGGCCTTTAGGGCGTTTTGAATGTGGCGGCGTACGCCTGGTCCGTGCAGATGGGTGGTGGCGGCGTTGATCGCGATAAAGATCATCTCCTTATATTTTTGTTCCAGCGGACCGTTCGTTTGGGGCACGGACCTGAAGTGCAGGAACGCCTCAAGATAATCGGGGTCCATTTCGAACAGTTGATCCCAGATCGGATTCCAATCGCCGGTACTGCGCTGTGCCTCAATATGCGGATATGTTTTCTCTGTATTCATTTACCCACCCCTGTGTTTGAAACTGTCACGACGAAAGCTGTAAAGCGCTGCTGGATCGACTGCAACATCAACCACAGCCGGCTTACCGCATGCCAAAGCGGCTTCAATCGCCTCGGCCATTTGGCCCAGCGTGTCGGCGCGAAAGCCGCGCGCGCCATAAAGCTCGGCGAGCTTGTCAAATGCCGGGCTGCTGACGTCCGCGCCGATATAGCGCCCGTTGAAAAAATCCCGTTGATAGGCTTTTTCGGCCCCCCAGCATTTGTTGTTCATCACCACCGTCACCGTGTTGATACCGTGATCGACCGCGGTTGAGATTTCCGATACGGTCATCCCGAAGCCGCCGTCGCCCATCAAGCTGATCACGGGCCTTTCTGGCATCGCCAGTTTGACCCCAAGGCCACAGGCATAAGAAAACCCGACCAACCCAAAATCAAGCGGTGTGAACAGGCTTTTGGGCTGCCAGTAGTTCAGCGCGTCTGTGGCTTGAAGACACAGAGTGCCTGCGTCCATCGTAATCGCTGCGTCAGTGGGCAAGACATCGCGAAGGGTTTTAAATAATCCTGATGGCTGTATCGGGTTTGCGGTCGTTATAGCCTCTGCATCGCGCGCCGCCAGAAAAGCCCGTCGATCCGCCTTGAAGGTTGCGGTCCAATCGTCGGCGATGCGCCGTTTTTCCAACCGCGTAACTTCGTCACAAAGTTGCAAGGCGGCAGTTGGGGCATCTGCCCAAATGCCGATCGCGATTGGGAAATACCGCCCCAGTGCAGTGGGGTCTAATTCGATTTGAATGATGGCGGCATCGCGGTTGATATTGTCATAGCTGTAAAAGGTTGCGTTGAACCCGATCCTTGTGCCAAGCGCGAGGATCACATCTGCCTCTTTGACCAGTTTTGAGGCCACCAAATTGCCGCGCGGCCCCATCTGGCCAGCGTTTAACGGATGACCGAAGGGGATGGCGTCGCCGTGGCCGGGTGAAGTCACAACCGGCGCATTTAATGCCTCCGCCAAGGCCAAAGCAGCGGCGTGGCCCTCAGTATTTTTGATCCCGCCACCGGCGATGATAACCGGACGTTTCGCACTAAGTAGCCTCGTGGCCGCCCGAGCAATGGCGCTTGCCTCTCCGGCTGGAGCGGCGCAGGGCCGATATTCGTCGACAGACTGCAGTGGTGCATAATCAGCCTGCGCCGATAAGACGTCGCGCGGCAGATTCAATTGGACCGGCCCCTTGCGCGGGGCATTGGCGACGCGGAAGGCCTCGCGAAACATTTCGGGGATACGGTCGGCTGAGGGGGCGGTCCAAGTTTTCTTTGTGATTGGTTTGAACAGCGCCTCTTGGTCGACCTCTTGAAAGGCATCGCGGTACAGATGCGCGGTGGACAAGGCCCCGGCGATCGAAACAACGGGTGAAAAGGCCGCCATTGCCTGCGCCAGACCGGTGACAAGATTGGTTGCGCCGGGTCCATTCTGACCCGCTAGCACCACGCCTGTCCGGCCACTGGCGCGGGCATAGCCATCGGCCATATGGGTGCCAGTTCGCTCATCATGAATGCCGATAAAATTGATCTCAGGCGCGTCATATAAAGCGTCGAATATTTCCATAGTGGCTGATCCGATCAGCCCAAACACATGGTTTACCTTCTCGGTTTTCAGCGCCTCGACTGCCGCTTGTCCTCCGGTCATCATTGTCATTTGTCTGTGTCCTTTATTGTCCAGAAGGTTGCAGCGTATGGGTAAGAAAATCGTTGATTGCGGCAGAAAACAGCGCAGGTTGTTCGATGAGGCCAAGATGTTGCAGCTCTGGTATGATCAAAATCTCAGATCCGGCAATTTCTGCGGCAATCGCCTGTGACATCTGTGGGGTGCTCCCGCTGTCGTGTTCACAAGTGACGACAAGGCAGGGTGCGGTCAGCGGCGGATCGGGTCGGATCAATTCCACCACGCCGGCGGCCAGAACCTGACGGTTTTGGGTATAATTTTCAGAATCATTGGCCAGCACCCAACGACGTATTTTGGCAACAGTTTCAGCAGATTTCTTGCGAAACTCTGATGTAAACCATCGCTCAAGGGTGGTATCTATCGTGGCTTGCGCCCCGCCTGCGCTGGTTTGTGCGGCGCGCTCTTCTACGAGGCGCTGGGCTGCCGGATCACGCTCGTGTGGAGAGTTTAAAACGATTAAAGCAGTGACAATATCGCGGTAATCGATTGCAAAACGCCGGTTGATCATACCTCCCAGAGAAAATCCGACCAATGCCGCCTGTGGGATTGAGAGCGTCTCCAACAGGGTTTTTAATTGCTCTGACAACACTGTCAGGCTTGGGGTTGTACTGGGTAACCTGCTGTCGCCATGGCCAGATAGATCATAGGTGACCACGCGGAAATTCCGGGCCAGAACCGGCACAATATCATCCCATGTGGCGCGCGTCATCCCCAGCCCATGAATAAGAACAACTGCGGGGGCATGCTGCGGGCCAAAGAGATCATAGGCTGTGCCGTCTGCGGTAATGGCCATCGCTGTTATACGCCAGCCGGATTGTCAACATCCCGCCCCATCTCGCGCAGGTCATCATAGCGATTGCCAATGCGGTGCAACGGATGGCCCCCGACAGAGGCGCCCAAAGCAATGATAATCTCATCCTCGGCTGGCGCGTCAGGCACATTGGTATGAATGGTCTGGTAATGCGAGCGGCGGCCACCATCTTCTTTGTCCATCAGCGGGATCATCAGTGGACAGCCCGCAGCACCGCGGGTGTTGCTGAACGCCAAATAGGTTTTGGCCTTGACCGCATCTCGATATTGATTGCCGAACCACAGCGAATGGGTCAACGCCTGTGCATGTTCCAATTCACCGCCCATGCCGACAACCGACGCCTTGCCATACCCCTCAAGCGCATCCCCAGTGACATCAAGGATCATGTCGGTCAGCAATTTGCCAAGCTCGGGACAGACGTCCTGAATTTCTGGGCGCAGGTTTTCGACAAAGCCGCGACCGAACCAAGGGTTCTTGATGATCGCTAATGCCGTGATCAGCTTTGTCGGCACCGGTACGGTCTGGCCACCTTCGATCCGGGTGGTTTGAACTTGCAAAAGGGTTCGTCGAATTTCAGCGGGCATTTCAAGACTTTCTGTTGTTAAAGGCAGGCATCACATTTTCAATGAAAAGCTGCAGGGATCGTTGTTGCTGTTCCATGCCAAGCCCCATGCTGGCATAATAGATAAAGGCGTCAACGCCGATTTCTTGATATTTTCCGAGTTTGTCAATCACTTGACTGGGCGAGCCAAACATCAAATTATCTTCGAGCATTTTGGGTTCAACCCGGAAATTGCCGTCCAGACTTTCCAGAGGCACAGGATCGGGAAAGCCGTTTCTGACTTCGCCAGATTTCATGATCAAATTGCCAAATTGTGACAGTACCCCGCGGGTGGCATCCAGTGCTGATTGCCGATCACTGGCGGTCTCATAGACAGAGGTGTGGCGCATCATGGCAAAGCGTCCCGCGTATGTGCCGCCATTTTTGGCAATCGCTTCATCTAGTTGAGTGCGATATTTTACTGCCTCGGAAAAGGGCAGGGTGAGCGGCCAGCTCATGATGTTACAGTCATTGGCAACCGCATAGTCAAAGGTGATCGGTGAGCGTGCGGCGACCCACATTGGTACAGTTTGCTGTAGAGGTTTGGGGCAGGACGTGGCGCTTGGAAACTGCCAAAACCGTCCTTTATGCGCGACATCGCCCCGCCAGAGGTCTTGCACCAGAGGCAGCATTTCCTGCATATACTGCCAGCTGTCCTTTTGATCCAGCCCGGGTTTCATCCGATCAAATTCACGCTGGTAAGCGCCTGAGCCCAATCCAAATTCCAGCCTCCCGCCACTGATTAGATCGAGCATCGCCGCCTCCCCGGCAATGTTAATCGGATGCCAATACGCGGCGTTTGCCACGCCTGCCCCCAGCCTTATCTGCTCGGTGTGTTGGGCCCACCAGGACAACAGTTGAAACGGGTTAGGCGCGATGGTCATTTCAAGGGCGTGATGCTCTGCTGCCCAGACCACTTCAAATCCGGCCCGATCGGCCATCTGCACCATCTCAAGGGTATGATCCCGGACCTGCGTCATATCGGTGCTGTCGTCCATTCGCTCAAGATTAATTGCCAAATGAAATTTCATATCTTCCTCCCTTAGGTGAATATTTATGGTGACCGCCTCAGCGTGCTACAAACTGGCTGCCCAAAGGCGCATCGGAGGTGTTGACCCAGACGGTTTTTGGGCGGGTGTAATCATAAACGGCTTGATAGCCGCTTTCCCGGCCGTATCCCGAGTTTTTCATGCCGCCAAATTGGGCAACTGGTGAGACGGCGCGATAGGTGTTGACCCAGATAATGCCTGCCTTCACCGCTTTCGCCACGCGCAGCGAGCGGGCGCTAGCGCGGGTGAAAATACCCGCCGCCAACCCGTGTTCGCTGCGATTGGCCAGACGAATGGCATCGGCTTCGTCTTTGAAGCGCAAGACTGTGACCACGGGGCCGAATAATTCAGTGTCGACAATGCGCAGGTCTGGGCTTGGACATGCAACAATAGTTGGTTGAAAGAACATATCACTGCCGGCTTTGGCGCGCTGCCCACCGCAAATGACTGTTGCGCCTTCGGTTTTGGCGTGGGCCAGCTCGCGCTCAATTGTTTCTAACTGGCCAAACGTGCAAAGTGGCCCCATTTCCGTCTGCTCCAGCATGGGGTCACCTATTTTGACCCCTGTGGCGATGGCCCGCATTTTTTCGATAAATTGATCGGCAATAGCCTCGTGCAAAAGCAGTCTTGACCCAGCCACACAGCTTTGGCCTGAAGCGCCAAAAATGCCTCCGGCTGCACCGTTGACGGCGCTGTCGATGTCGGCATCCTCAAACACAATAATCGGAGACTTCCCGCCCAGTTCAAGGGATACTTCTGCAAAATTATGCGTCGAGTTGCCGATTACGTGACGCGCTGCGTTGGGGCCGCCCGTAAACGATATCCGCGCCACCAATGGGTGTGACGTCAACACCCGGCCGCAGGGATCTCCATGTCCGGTGACGATATTGACCACACCGTCTGGGATGCCTGCTTCGGCAATCAGACTGCCAAATTCCAACATCGCGGCTGAGGCAAATTCGGAAGCTTTGAGGACGATGGTATTGCCCGCGGCAAGCGCTGGGCCAATTTTGACCGCCGATAGAAACAGCTGCGAGTTCCAGGGCACCACTGCGGCGATCACGCCCAGCGGTTCACGGTTGGTAAAGACAAACATATCAGGTTTATCAATCGGCAGGGTTTCGCCGTGTATCTTATCGGCACAGCCCGCGAAAAAATGAAAAAATTCAGAGATATACTTGGCCTGCCAGCGGGTTTCTTTTAGCATTTTGCCGGTGTCAGTTGTTTCAATCGTGCCAAGCTCGTCTGAGCGTTCCGCTAACAGCATCGCCAGCCGGCGCAGGCAATGTCCACGTTCAGAGGCAGACATTGCAGGCCAGGGGCCTTGGTTAAAGGCGCGGTCGGCGGCGCGGACAGCGCGGTCTACGTCTTCGGCCGTGGCCTCGGGAACCGTGGCCCAAACCTTGCCGGTTGTCGGGTTCAGGCTGTTAAATTTAGCACCGTCAGAGGCGGGGACCCACTGCCCGTCGATTAGCATTTTATAGTGCGTATAATCGGTCATTTTTGATCCTTTTTAGGGGGGGTCTATGTGACTTGGTTGTGGACAGAATGTGCAGGCACCAGCGCGTGATAGCCGCCGTTCAGATAGGTCAGCGGCGCGGGATCACCGGCGCGCACCGCAGTGACCTGCCCGATCACCACCAGATGACTGCCCGAGGCAATTAACTGTTCTGTCTTGCAAGAAAAGACAGTCGCGGCATCCAATGCCGGTGAAACGCCGCGCGCGCCATAGTGATCGATGCCGGAAAAGCGGTCACTGACCCGGGCGTCATCCATTCCGGCAAAGCGGTTGGCTATGGCAATGTGGTTCTGGGACAGCAGGTTGACACAGAAGTATTGATTGTCGCGCACCGCTTTGGCGATGCGCCGCTCGGCGCTTAGGCAGATTAGAACAGTTGGCGGATCGGCGGAAACCGAGCAAAACGTGCTAACGGTGGCCCCATAACGACCGGCGGGTCCATCAGTGGTGACAACTGCGACGCTGGCCGCAACTTGACGCATGGTGGTGATAAAAGCGTCGCGAGATACGGTGTCTGCGCTGGTGATCTGTTGTTGTGCCATCGCTGCCTCTGTCAGGTATTAAGAGTGTTCATTTGCGGTTCGTTATTCCTTGCCACAGCATAATTATTTTGAAAAACAAAATTATTTGACTATAATGTGCAAAATTTTTGCATTATAAAGTGGTAACCCATGAATATCGTGTCTTTGCATACGTTTATCGCGATCGTCGAAACGGGCAGTCTGGTGCGGGCATCGGAAAAAATGAACGTGACTCAGTCTACGGTGACGGCCCGATTGAAAATACTGGAGCAAGATCTGGGGCAGGTTTTGCTTAACCGGCACAAATCAGGCACCACGCTGACGCCAGCGGGATCGAAGTTGTTGCGTTATGCCCGGGTGATGACCGGGTTGTGGCGGCAGGCCCAGAATGAAGCGGGTTTGCCGGATGGTATGGACAGCCTGTTCAGTTTTGGCTGTCATAGTGATCTTTGGTCTGGGCCGGGAAAACGGATTTTTGATGGTATCCTGTCGGAGCAACCTAATATGGCGGTCTCGGTCTATCAGGGCGGGGTGCAGGAATTACAGGACTGGATGGTTTCGGGCTGGGTTGATGTGGTTTTAAGCTATACGCCATTGGCGCGTATCGGGCAGCAGGCGCACCGGATCGCGCTGGATCAGCTGGTTTTATATTCAAACCGGCCCGACAGCCCGATCGCCTATGATCCGGGCTACGTTTTCGTGGACTACGGAGAAGAGTACCGCCGCGCCCATGGTGAGGCTTATTATGATGCTGGTACGGCAAAAATCAGTTTTGATTCACCCGTGCGCGCCCATGAGTACCTGCTTGAGCGTGGCGGGTCTGCGTATCTGCCAAGTTACATGGTAACCGATGATCTGACTGAGCGCCGGTTGTTTGCATTACCGCGTGCACCAGTTTTTCAACGTCCGGTGTTTATTGTCAGTCATGATATGACAGCACAGAAATGGCCGTGGTTTGCCGATTTAATAAAGCGCGTTTCAGTCTTGTAAGATGGGGTTCCCTGCCGTTTCACGGAACTTATGGGCCGGAGCATTAACTTTCTGCTTCAAGCTGGTTTTCGACAATCTGATGCAGCGAGCGGATGCGTGACAGGCATTCGGAGGCGCCTTCGGCTTTGTTGTCCTGATGCAGAAAAGATTTTTCGGCGACATCGGCGCAGATCATCAGGGCCTCATGCAGTGCTTCCAATTTGGCCAATCGAGCGTTGCGCAGATCATGTTGATGTCTCATCTCATCCAGATTTTGGGTTCCGTCTGACATTCTCATACTCCTATTGGCGGTTTGATCTGCATTTTTGATAAAGCCTTCTGCAAACCCTATCCTGCAAAATCAACTTATTTCTGACCGAAGTCGTATCGTGTCGGGACCCGTAAGACAATCGAGACTGCCTGAAAGAGATATCTACTTAATATAAAGGGACGTACGCCACGGTGTCTCACACTGAGAAGTGAACACAATTGGCAGCGTGGAAAAACAGAGCTATGTTTTGCACGAAAGGATATATGGCAGCGCCTTAGCCGCCCATTGTCTTGTCTTGCGTCAGAGGGTCCACAGTGTTTGCTTCATCCGACCTCAATGCCTGTGCGGCGCTCGTCGAGCGTGGTGATCCCACGCGGTTCCTGGCAGTAATGGCAGCTCCCGTTCAGGCCCGGCAGGTATTGTTTGCGCTGTTTGCCTTTAACTTGGAGGTGGCCCGCGCGCCGTGGGTTACCCAACAACAGATGCTTGCCGAGATGCGGCTGCAGTGGTGGTGTGATGCGCTGGATGAGATAGCGGCGCAAAAGCCGGTGCGCCGTCATGAGGTGGTGACGCCTCTGGCGGCGCTTATTGATTCCCAAGCTGCGGTACTTTTGCGCGATCTGGTCACCGCCAGACGCTGGGATATTTATGATGAGCCCTTTAAAAATGACGCAGAGTTCGCGCATTATATCGATTGCACCTCGGGTCATTTGCTGGTGGTTGCCACGGGGATTTTGGGGCGCTCAGACCCGCAAGTGGTTCGAGACTTTGCTTTTTCTACGGGTCTGTCGAACTGGTTTCGGGCGGTGCCGCAATTGCTGGCACAAAAACGTCATCCCTTGTTGGAGCTAGGTTCTGGGTCGGTACGCGACCTGGCCGAACAGGGATTGAAGAGGCTCGCAATGGCCCGCAGTAACCGCAGCTCGATCTCATCCAAGTCTGGGGCGGCGCTGTTGTGTGGTTGGCAGACCGAAAGCTATTTGAAGGAAGCCTTTCATCACCCCGAGCGGGTCCTGTCTGGCTTGCAGGGGCCGCGTCCGTTTGTCAGCAAAGCCCAACTGCTGCTGCAGGCTGCAACAGGGCGGTGGTAGCGCGCTTATAACTGCCCATTTTGGTGGTTTTTGATCAGTCGCACCAGAGCCATCGCTGCCAGTAACAACAGCGGTGCAACTGCCAGATTGACCGCGTCCCAGCCACTTTGGGGTGTGCCTCCGGCACAGTTCATCAATCCACCCGAGGCAAACGAGGCCATAGTGACACCGCCAAAAACAAATAGATCATTCATTCCTTGGACACGACCGCGTTCATCGGGGCTATGGGAATTTACCAGCGCTGTGGTGGCACCAATAAACCCAAAATTCCAACCCAAGCCCAACAGTATGAGGGTCACGAAAAAATAAGGCAGCGTGGTGCCGCTTAAGCCGATCAAGCTGGCCAGACCCAGCAAAGCAAGCCCGCCAGCGATGATTCTTTCAGTTCCGAAACGGGTGATAAGATGTCCGGTGAAAAATGAGGGGAGATACATCGCCAACACGTGAAACCGTACAACATCTGCGGCATTATTGGTGCTATAGCCGCATCCCACGACCGCCAGAGGCGTCGAGGTCATGACCAAGTTCATCACCGCATAAGTGACCATAGCGCAGGCAATGGCTGCGGTGATTTTGGGGTCTTTTAAAATCTCGATACGTTTGCGCACAGCGCGTTGGGCTGTGGGTGTTGGGTCTAGATCTGGCGATTTTAGAAACCAGAACAAGCCCGCGCCGCACAAGTTGAGCAGCGCAATCGTGATATAACTGGCAACAAAGGGGATGATCATGAGCTCGGAAGTAAGCTTAACCAGTTCGGTGCCCAGCACGGCGGCTACGAGGCCGCCTGACATCACATAGGAGATTGCTTTTGGGCGAAACTGTGGCGTTGTGCCATCGGTTGCCGCAAAGCGGTAAAAGCCCTGCGCAGACATATAAATACCGCTGATAAAACTGCTGGCTATGAATATTGGAAACGACCCAACGTACAAAGCATAGGCCCCGATAACACCGCCCGTCATTCCCGCGGCCGCCCCGACCCAAAAACCAACCCGGCGGCTGTAGCGTTGCATCAACATCGACAAGGGGGACGCGCAGAGCATTGAGGCAAGCACTATCATTGTGATCGGTAAGGTGGCATAGCAGGCATTCACCGCCAGAAGTTGCCCCGCCAAACCAGCGATGGTAAACATCATTGGCATTTGGGCGCCTAAAAGCGCGTTGGCGAGAACCAGAACAATGAGGTTGCGTTTGGCCATAATATAAGGTGACGTTGACCGCATTGGCCATCGGTAGGCTGGTTTGAAGCCCAAGGCAAGCCGGTTTGCCCAATATTGACCGACGGTTCCTGAGAGGCTTTGTTTTGACTGCACAAAAAAAGATAATGACTGATGACATTTTGGCTGAAGGGGCTGAGTGGCTGGCACAGCGCGAACCTCGATTTGCGTTTGCTCTCTCTGCCACTGGCCCGCTGCCGCTGCGCAACCGTGCGGATGGCTTTGACGCGCTGCTCAACGCGATTGTCAGCCAACAGCTCAGCGTGGCCTCTGCCGCGGCGATCTGGAAGCGTCTGCAAAGTGCGCATATGACAAAAGCCAAAGCGATTATGTCCGCCGATGATGACACGTTGCGGGCGGCAGGGCTAAGCCGTCAAAAAATTCGTTACGCACGCGCCCTGGCCGCATCAGGGATCGATTTCACCCGATTACGCCAATGTGACGATGCTGAGGTGATTTCGGTTTTGACCGAAGTTTCGGGAATAGGTGTTTGGACGGCAGAAATATATGCGATGTTTTCTCTTTCGCGCCCCGATATTTTTGCCCCGGGCGATCTGGCGCTTCAAGAGGCTGCGCGCAGCCTGTTTGACCTGCCTCAGCGCCCAAAAGAACGCGCGTTGCGGCAAATGGCCGAGGCATGGTCTCCGTGGCGGTCGGTTGCGGCGCGATTGTTGTGGGCCTATTATGCGGTGATCAAAAACAAAGAAGGTATAGCATGACGCGAGTATTAAACGCAGGTCGCAGAGAGCCTCTATCGGGCAGTACCCATTCGGTGGTGGTTTTTCTGCATGGCTATGGTGCCAATGGGGCCGATCTATTGGGCTTGGCAGATCCGCTGGCAGAACATCTTCCCGACACGCTTTTTGTGGCGCCCGATGCGCCCGAAGACTGTGCCGGCGCGCCGATGGGCTTTCAATGGTTTCCGATTCCTTGGATTGATTCGTCCAGCGAGGAAGAGGCAGAGCGTGGCATGCTCGCCGCTGCAGAAGACCTTAATGCGTTTCTTGATGCGCTGATGGTGGATGAGGATGTCTTGCCCGAACAGGTTGTATTGTTCGGTTTTTCACAGGGAACGATGATGAGCCTGCATGTGGCACCACGGCGGGAAGATGCGGTGGCGGGTGTGGTTGGATTTTCAGGCCGTCTTTTGGCACCAGAACTGTTGGTGGATCAGGTGATTTCGCGTCCACCAGTTTTACTGGTGCATGGTGATATGGACGATGTTGTGGATATACAATCGATGCCACAGGCCGCCGAGGTGTTGCAAGAATCTGGATTTAAAGAGGTTTTTGCGCATGTGATGAAAGGTACAGGGCATGGAATAGCTGAGGACGGGCTGAGCGTTGCGCTTGCGTTCATGCGGGATAAACTTAGTCTATGATATACAACTAGAAAATTTAGAAGTTGTTCTCAGACTTTCACAGACAAAAAATAAGCTATGGTCAACATATTATGGTGGGTTTTTGTGATTGCAAATACCATATATAGTATTCTACGCTGGGCTAACAGAGTAGGCCATCGGGTAGGGCAGGCACAGCAGAGGTTGGGGTGAATGGAGACTGATTTTAGGGTATCATTTGTGCGCGAACCATCAGCTTTGCAGCAAAATCCGGCATTGGTTTTAAACGCTGATTACCGCCCTTTGTCCTATTACCCGCTGTCGCTGTGGTCCTGGCAGGATGCTGTGAAGGCAGCTTTTATGGATCGGGTCGAGATTGTCGCGGAGTATGATCACGTTGTGCGCAGTCCCAGTCTTACGCTCAAAGTGCCCTCAGTTGTAGTTCTAAAAGATTATGTGAAACCCCGTAAACGTGTGGCTTTCACGCGATTTAACCTCTTTTTGCGCGATGAGTTCTGTTGTCAGTATTGTGGCAAAAAGGGAGAATTGACCTTTGATCACATCGTGCCCCGTGCGAGCGGAGGTACCACCAGCTGGGAAAATGTTGTGGCAGCCTGCTCACCTTGCAACATGAAAAAGGGGTCAAAAAGCTTGCGCCGCGCCGGAATGTCGCTGCGCAAACCGACAAGGACACCCGGTGCTGAGGAACTGCGCAATGTGGGCCGAAAGTTTCCGCCAAATTACTTACATGAAAGTTGGATCGATTTTCTGTATTGGGACGCCGAACTCGACGCATAACCCTGCCGCAAAACAGCTCTCATCATAACGGGTTTCGCGGCGTAGCACATAGTTTAATATTATGATCTATTGCGGTTTCGCAGCCGGTATTTTGGACTTACCTGTCAAAGGGTCGTCTTGTCGCTGAACGGATCCTTCAAAATGTGCTCCGGATTCGATCGCAATGGTCTTGTGAATAATATCGCCTTCTACCCGCGCAGAGGCTGTTAACCGCACTTTTATGCCGCGTACCCGACCAACGATACGACCATTGACGATAACGTCATCGGCGGTTAATTCCCCCTTGATAGTGGCTGTTTCTCCAATCGTCAAAAGATGCGCTCTGATATCGCCCTCGACAGTTCCCTCGATCTGTATATCACCAGTTGTCTTAATGTTTCCGGTAATATGCAGGTCTGAAGACAGGATAGAAGCCGGAGGCTTGGCCTTTGGCGCAGATGGCTTGAAATCTTGCGGTTTCGAAGAGGTTTTGTTTGGAACTGCGCCTGCAGCGGCAGCCGCGCTATCATCGGATTGGGTTGGTTCGTTGATTTTACTTTTAGAAAACATCTTTTGCTGCCTTGATATATCTCATCGGGTTTACGGCCTTTCCACCTTCGCGCACTTCATAGTGCAGATGCGTTCCGGTGGAGTTTCCACTGTTGCCCATATCACCAATCCGGTCGCCACGCGAGACCCTTTGGCCTTTCTTTACGCGGATTTTTGATAAATGTGCATATCGGGTTTCGATTCCAAAAGCGTGGCGGATCTTTATCAGCCGTCCATAGCCCCCTTCCCAACCCGCAAAGCTGACTGTACCATCTGCCGTTGTATGGATCGGTGTGCCGTTTGGTGCTGCAAAATCCACCCCGTTATGGGGCCGTCCCCAACGTTGGCCAAAGCCGGAAGTATAGCGGAAATTGGACAAAACGGGTATGGCAAACGGGGCTTTCTGTGCAGCGATTCGGTATTGGTTTAACTCGTCCATTTGTTGCAAAAGCCGTTGCATCATCAACGTATTTGCGTCAAGGGGTTCGCCCCGAGTGGATAAAGTGAGAGGCATGACCTGACCTCCCAATCCCGAATAGCCCTGCCGCACATATTCTAGTAGCGTCTCTGTGTTCAGTCCTACGGTGCGAAACATTTTGTCCAGAGGCTGTACCGAAATAGTCAGAGCGTCTTCGAGCTGGCGAAAGATACGCTGATTTTTTTCTTCTGTGAGCTGTAGCTCAAGTTTTAGCTCGTCGGTTTGGCCAATTATTTTGTGGCTCTGCGCAAGGACCTGATCGCGTTCCGCCGTGGTTTCTTCCAAGATAGCGACCAAGCGTTCAACCGCGGTCTTACTTTGTATCCCGGGTGCGGGCGTCAAGTCAGCGGCGGCTCTATTCTCGATTGCCGTCTGCTCAGCTTCGGCGTTGGTGGGGGACATGGCAAGTGGTGTTGCTGCCAGCTTTTCCTGCAAAATCCTTAAAGCACTGTGCATTTCTTGCCGCTGCAGTTCCGATTCCAGAAGCTGAGATTGCAGTTGATCGGCATAGTCTATCGCCCGAGTAAAGGTATCTAGAGCGCTGTTGGCTTGGGCCGTTTTTGCGTCGCGGTCAGACTTTAAATTTGATAATTCTTGATGATAAAAATCCGCATCTCGTTTGGCCTGTTGTCGAAAATTATCCGCGCCCAGAAGGTCGATGCAAAGAAAAGCAGTGCTGATAGCTGTCCAGATCACAAATGTTGCTGCTCCAAGGCACACCAGCATCTGGGTCTTCGCTTTCACATGCAGATATCTCATGCCTTTTTGAGTGCTAAAAAACACCCGGCGCTCGGGGAAATAGCGCGCACTTACATCGTGTAACTTTGTGACAAGCTTGCTACGCAACCTAAACTCCGCCTCCGTCTCGTAATTACATCTGCGTCGCCTTTGTTCTGCCGTTTGCAAATGATTGGCCACAACCGCTTGGACGCTAGACGAAAGCCACGCATATAATCAAGCCAATTCTTTGCAGAGAACATCCTTAGAAAGATCGTCAATTAATTATTTCTCTTTAAGATTGTTATTGCTTGCTGCTGCGCGATTATTTGCGGCTAGCGGCCAATAAAAATCTGGCGGCAAACCGGCATCCGCTCGTTTTTCTTCGTTAAAGGGCGGCCTTAGCGCGCCGTGGAAATACTGTTTAACGAGTGCGTGAAACACTGGTTTTGGGTCCTGATTCTCGCGTCCACAAAGAAAGTTGAACCACTTTGATCCATAGGCGACGTGGCTGACCTCTTCGGTATAGATCACTTCAAGTGCATCAACTGCTTGGGTAAGGCCGGCTTTTCGGAACACCTCGATCATACCCGGTGTTACATCTAGACCGCGTGCCTCTAGGACCATAGGAACGACAGCAAGCCGCCCCTTAAAGTCGTCAACAGTGTCGTCTGCGGCGCGCCACATCCCGGCATGTGCGGGCAATGCGCCATAATGGCTGTCCAAGGCCTCAAGACAATCACACATCAGGTTGAAGTGTTTTGATTCGTCGTCTGCCGCTTGCACCCAATCGTCATAAAACCCCATGGGCATGTCGACATGGCAAAACCGCGCAATAATGTCCCAATGGAGGTCAACGGCATTAAGCTCGATATGCGCCACGGCGTGTAGCAGGGCAATCTGACCATCCAATGTGCCAGGTTTTCGCTTGGGAACATCGCGTGGGCTGAGCAAATCTGGCTTTTCGGGGCGCGCCGGATGTTGCGGCGGATTGGCCGTGCCGACGGCGATTGAGGTGCCGTTGGCGCGGGCGGCGCGCCAGTCTTTCGCATATCGCCGCGACAATGCGGTCTTTTCGCGCCCGTCATTTGTGTTTAAGACGTTTACTGCCATCTGTGTGAGGGTGATCTGCATTATAATTCTTTCAAAGCCTGCAGTACAGTTTCGGCATGGCCGGGTACTTTGACCTTGCGCCATTCGCATACGATCTGTCCGGTCCCGTTGATTAAAAAGGTCGACCGTTCTATGCCCATGTAGGTTTTTCCGTACATGGATTTTTCTTTCCAAACTCCAAACGCTTCGCTGACGGTGCCACTTTCATCTGATAACAAGGGGACCGTCAGCTGATATTTGGCGACAAATTTATCATGACTGGAGACGCTGTCTTTCGAAATGCCAATGACCTGCGTGTCAAGAGCGGCAAAATCGGCTTGTAGGGCTGTAAACGCCAGAGCCTCTTTTGTGCAGCCTGATGTGTTGTCACGGGGATAGAAAAACAGCACCACCCAATCAGGTCGCAGATTGGAAATATCAAGTACGCTTCCGCCATCTCGAGGCAAGGCAACGGCGGGAGCCGCAGTGGGTAGATCGCTCATTGGTGTGCCTTTCAATCATTTGGTTTGCATCAGCGGTGTACTATTGCAATATCAACTCAGGATAAACCCAATAACAAGGTCCAGCGTGGCACCCAAACAAATACAAACACCCAAACCCGAACCGGTGGAAACGACTGTCGTCAGAAAGCGACGACCATTGCGGTGGCTTCTGGTCTTACTGGTGCTTTGTTTTGGTGCCATCGCAGTGGGTGTCAGCCAATTGCCGGGACGTAGTCTGTCAATGCCTTTGTGGTTGCAGGAGCGAGTGGAAAAGCAGATTGCCGAGGCCTATCCAAATCTTGATATTCGCTTCCGGTCGGGGGAGTTGGTCATTGGTGACCGCTGGGACCCGAGCATTGCGTTGCAAGATGTTGAATTGCGCAATGCGGATCAGAGCCATTTGTTGAGCTTCCCCGATGTTGGTGTGACCTTGTCGCCCGAGGCGCTATTGAGCGGCAGGATCAGTCTTAAAGCTGTGCGAATGTCCGGGGCATTTGTGACCCTGCGCCGGGATGCTGAAGGTCACTTCAACGTGGCCATGAATCAGACCCGCACGGCCCGGACACTCAGTTCGCTTTTGGCTGCTGTCGACAGCGCCTTGCAGCGTCCGGCGCTTGCCGAGTTTCAGGAGTTTTTGCTGACCAATTTGACCATGCGATATGAAGATAATCGCGCCGCGCGCAATTGGAATGTTGATGGGGGGCGCTTGCAGTTGCAACGCGTGGGCGACGCATTGCAACTGGGAGCCGATTTTACCGTTTTGGGTACGCGGTCTTACGCCTCGCAAATCGCGGTAAACGCTACCAGTGTCATCGGATCAGGCGCGATTGAATTGGGGGTCAGTTTTGAAGATATGGTGGCTGCTGATCTGGCACTTCAAAGCCCGGCGCTGGCTTGGTTGGGTGTGCTGGAGGCCCCAATTTCTGGGGCGGTGCGCACAGGTTTTGACACCTACGGGGTCCTGCAACCACTGAATGCGTCGTTGCAGATCGGTGCGGGTGTTTTGCAACCGAATGAAAATACTCAGCCCATCCCGTTTGACAGCGCCAGCAGTTATTTTTCCTTTGATCCTGCGAGCCGCCGACTGACGTTTGATACGATTTCCCTGCAGAGTGATTTGGTCACAGCAACAGCCAGTGGGCAGGCGATTCTACTGGGTGAAGGTAATGGGTTGCCGGAGGGGTTGTTGGGGCAATTTGAACTGTCGAATGTGGTTGCCAAGCCCTATTTGAATTTGGCCAGCGAAGTTGCTCTCAATCAGGTTGCGATGGATTTTAAGCTGATATTTGATCCGCTCAGGGTCAAGCTGGGGCGTTTGGCTATAACGTTGCCCGAAGGAAAAATTGCCGTCGACGGAGCCGCCGCCGCAGAGCCTGATGGCTGGCGCTGGGCGTTAAACCTGACGTCAGGGTCTGCCACACCAGAGCATATTTTGCGCTATTGGCCGTCAGATCTGAAGCCAAAACTGCGGCGCTGGGTCGCGGCAAATATTCTGGCTGGCGCTTTGAGTGATATCAATTTGTCTCTCAGATCGGCACCCAATCAAAAGCTGCGTACGCATCTGGGTTTCTTGTTCAGTGATGCACGGGTAAAATTTTTAAAAACTCTGCCGCCGTTACAGGACGCGGTCGGCTATGCCACTTTGACAGATACACGGTTTGTTGCCAGGGTTGAGTCGGGCTGGGTCAAAGCGGCGCAGGGCGGCATGATCGATGCGGCGGGAACCACATTTGTCATACCAGATACGCGCATTAAACCGGCACCGGCAGAGGTGAAATTAATCGCCAACAGCAGTTTGGAAGCCGCTTTAAGCATTCTCGATGAACCACCGTTCCGGTTCGTTTCAAAATCAAAGTTGCGGACCCAGACCATGCAAGGACGCGCACAGGTCGCGGCAAAGTTTAACTTCGTTCTCAAAAAGAAGTTGCCACCAAAGCAGGTGCGATTTGAAGCCACGGGTGAAATTACAGATTTCAGCAGTGCAGCAGTGATCCGTGATCATCTTTTGAGTGCAGAGAAAATCAGGGTGTTCGTCGATCCCAAAGGGCTGCATTTGTCGGGATCGGGATTGCTTGACACCGTGCCATTTGATGGCCGCTGGCATATGCCTTTTGGCGCTGCTGGCAAAGTGGGCGCAAGTGTCACAGCTTCGGTCGAGCTGTCACAGAGGTTGCTTGAAAATTTTGCGATATCCTTGCCGCCGGGTACTATGAAAGGGTCTGGGCGGGCCAATATCACTCTTGCACTGCCCAAAGATGCTTTGCCTGTGCTGCAATTCAAGTCTGATTTGAGCGGGATTGCGTTAAATATTCCTCAAATAGGTTGGCGTAAAGCCGCTGAAAAAGCTGGTAACCTTGCGTTTTCTGCCACGCTTTCCAAACCGATTTCTCTGGGTGAAATACAATTTGAGGCGCCGGGTCTGCAAGGGGTAGCAGTTCTTGGTTTGACCTCACAGGGAAAATTTGAACGCGCGGACTTCAAAGCTCTTAAAATTGGCAACTGGCTGGATGCGCCGGTGAGCCTTATCGGTCGCGGTGTGGCGCAGCCTCCTGAAATTATTGTCAACGGTGGCGCACTGGATTTGCGCAAACTGCCGAAAGGTGGTGCTGGTAAAGGTCGCAACGGTCCGATTAATGTATCGCTCAAGCGCCTAAAGGTTGCGCGAACGATTACGCTTCATAACTTCAAAGCCAAATTCGCTGCAGGCAATGGTCTAAAGGGTGCGTTTAGTGCGCGTGTCAACGGCGCCGCATCTGTGACGGGGCAGATCACGCCACAACGGGGTCGGTCACAGATTTTGCTGCAGTCTAAAAATGCCGGTGCGGTGTTGGAAGCGGCAGGATTGTTTCGTAAAGCCAGTGGTGGCGATCTTACCTTGAGTTTGGATCCTGTCGGGGCTGCAGGTCACTTTGACGGCAAGCTGAAAGTCACCACAACCCGTCTTATTGATGCACCGGTTGTGGCCGAACTTTTGAATTTTATTTCAGTGGTAGGGCTGTTGGAGAAACTTGGAAAATCAGGGATATTATTCACCGAGGTGGATGCTGCCTTCCGCCTTACCCCGAAGCAGGTTATTTTGACCAACAGCAGTGCGATCGGGCCTTCGATCGGGGTCTCTCTTGACGGCTATTACGATCTTGCTGAGCGCGTTATGGATATGCAAGGGGTGGTGTCGCCAATTTACTTGCTGAACGGGATCGCCAGCATTATCGGGCGTAAAGGCGAAGGATTGATTGGTTTTAGCTTCAACCTCAAAGGAAAGTCAGATAGGCCGAAAATTCTAGTGAACCCCCTATCGGCTTTCACGCCAGGAATGTTTCGTGACATTTTTCGCCGTCCAGCACCGAAGCTAAAGAACTAATGCAAAGAGCCAGTACCAGCTTATGAAATTAACCGATTTTGACTTTGAATTACCCGAGCGGTTGATCGCGACGCGTCCGGCCGTACCACGCAGCGCCGCTCGGCTTTTGGTGGCCCAAGCCGGGCAAATAGAGGATGTAAGCTGCACCGATTTGCCAAAATGGCTGCGTCCGGGGGACCGCTTGGTGTTGAATGATACCAAAGTGATTCCTGCACGCTTGCAGGGCTGGCGTCACCGGCAGGGCGCAGGCGGGGCAACGCGGGCCGCGATGGAGGTGACCTTGCTGAGCCCCTCTGTAGATGGCAGATGGTCTGCGCTGCTCAAGCCGTTAAAGAAAATCCGCGATGGCGAAGAAATCCGCTTTAGTGAAAACTTTTTTGCACGACTCGAGGCGCGCATGGATGGGCAGGTTGAGCTGTCGTTCAATCTGCAGGGCCCTGCTTTTGATGCGGCTTTGGCGGCCTGTGGCCTGATGCCGTTGCCGCCTTACATCGCCGCCAAACGGCCGGCGGATGCGCAAGATAAGGTTGACTATCAGACGGTATTTGCGCGGACGCCTGGCGCCGTTGCCGCGCCGACCGCTTCGCTGCACTTTGATGTGGCGCTGTTAGCAAAACTGAAAGACATCGGGGTGGGCGTGAGTTTCGTGACCCTCCATGTGGGGGCTGGGACCTTCTTGCCGGTTAAGGTCGACGATGTAATGCAACATAAGATGCATTCCGAATGGGGTCGGGTAAGCACGGCTGCGGCGGCTGAAATTGCGGCGACGAAGGCGGCCGGAGGGCGTATAATCCCTGTGGGCACGACAGCGCTGCGCCTGATCGAGACCGCGGCGCGGGCGGGTTCTATCAAGCCTTGGGAGGGCGCCACGGATATATTCATTTACCCGGGGTTTACGTTTCAGGTGTGTGACGGTTTGATGACAAATTTCCATCTGCCAAGATCGACCCTGATGATGTTGGTGTCGGCTCTTATGGGCCCGTCACGGATCAAAGAGATTTATGCGCATGCTATTGCAAATGATTACCGGTTTTTTTCCTATGGCGATTCCTCGCTGCTTTTGCCGCAGAAAAATGCACATTTATAATAATTGAGACGTCACAGGTCGCTAAACACTCAGACAGTTTGGCGTTTCTTGTATCTTGTACAGGTGTCATTTTAATTCTGGATACAGCTGATGGTTAAAGTATTTTCAAATTCTTGGGCGTTGCTTTTGGGGATGTTATTGTTGATGGTCGGCAATGGCTTGCAGGGAACGCTGTTGGGTATTCGCGGCGAAATAGAAGGCTTTTCAACAAGTTCCATGTCGCTGGTAATGTCCGCCTATTTTTTAGGCTTTCTGGGTGGGTCGCGGCTGGCACCACGGATGATCAGGCGTGTGGGTCACGTGCGGGTATTCGCCGCGCTGGCAAGTTTTATTTCGGCGGTTTTGATTCTCTATCCAACCTGGGCCAACCCCTATGTCTGGGCGGTGGAGCGAGTGGTGATTGGGTTTTGTTTCTCTGGGGTCTATGTGGCCGCTGAAAGCTGGCTCAATAATGATTCCACCAATGATACTCGGGGGCAAGCCCTGTCGGCTTATATGATTGTGCAGATGGTTGGGATCGTATTAGCGCAGATGCTGTTGCTGGTGGCTGATCCGTCTGGATATGTTTTGTTTGTTATCCCCTCGGTGCTGGTCTCGATTTCATTTGCGCCAATTTTGCTGTCGATCAGCCCAACGCCAGCGTTTGATTCCACCAAGCCGATGTCGCTGCGCGACCTAGTGAAAATATCACCGTTAGGCTGTGTCGGTATGTTTTTGCTGGGGGGTGTTTTCTCTGCACAATTTGGCATGTCGGCGGTCTATGGAGCCGAGGTAGGGCTCAGCGTCGCGCAGATTTCGATGTTTGCTGCAACCTTTTATATCTTTGCCACTTTGCTGCAATACCCGCTTGGCTGGTTGTCGGACCGCATGGATCGGCGATTGCTGATTTTGTTGACCGCTCTTGTCGCTGCAAGCGGAGCCTTTCTAGGGTATTTTTTCAGCCACAATTACATTTATTTGCTAGTAGCTGCCGGGCTGATAGGCGGATTTTCAAACCCGCTGTATTCGCTTTTGATTGCTCATGCGAATGATTATCTGGATTTTGATGATATGGCGGCTGCCTCTGGCGGTCTGGTGTTTATCACTGGCGTTGGGGCAATCGCCGGGCCGGTGGTTATCGGTTGGGTGATGGAGCAGATTGGACCCCACGGTTATTTTGGGGTGACCGCATTTTTGCTCTGTGCGATGGCGGCCTATGCGGGTTATCGAATGACCCAGCGCAGTGCGATTGCGGTTGATGAGACAGCGTCTTATATGCCTCTGTCGCCCGGAGCCTCGGTCGTGGCGGTCGAATTGGCACAAGAACATGCAATTGATGTTGCAAAAGAAGACAGTGAATGAGTTGAAACGCTTTACTTAGATGCACTTTTGTGTCGGTTGTGAAGCATAAAGTTACTATCATTTCGGACAAAAGTTATTGTAGGAGTAGCTTAAAAAAGAGTGGAGTGTTTGCAATGACTGCACCTGAAGAGCTGTTGAGGTTTTGGTTGGATGAAGTGGGTCCCGCGAAGTGGTATATTCATGACCCTGCGCTTGATTCCGCAATCTGTGAGGAATTCATGGGGGTCTGGGAACAGGCCATGGAAGGCAAGTTCTCGCTTTGGCTTACCTATCCCAGCGGCGCGCTGGCGTATTGTATTTTGCTGGATCAGTTTTCGCGCAATATGTTTCGTGGTCAGGCCAAGGCGTTTTCTGCCGATCGCGGTGCATTGGCAGCGGCGAAATCGGCGATACATTATAAATGGGACTTGCGTATCGACGAACCGGCACGGCAGTTTTTTTACTTGCCGTTAATGCATTCTGAAAATCTACCCGATCAGGATCGCTGTGTTCGATTGATAAAAACCCGTCTGCAAGACACCGGTGGCTCGAGCTTGGAACATGCCAAAGCGCATCGAGAAGTAATCCGTATGTTTGGGCGTTTTCCTTTTCGAAACGATGCTTTAAGCCGCCCCTATACAGATCCTGAACGGATTTTTTCTGAAAATGGTGGATACGAAAAAGCCCTGAATCAGCTAGAAGCAGCGGTCTAAACCAAAGCTCTGTTGAAGCGACATCAGAGATAGTTTAATATCAAACTATCTTTGATGGAGGGCCGCATGGCACAAGATTCGTTTGACCTAATCGTGATTGGCGCAGGACCCGGAGGTTATGTTGCTGCAATCAGAGCGGCCCAGCTTGGCTTAAGTGTTGCGGTGATAGAGCGCGAACATATGGGCGGGATTTGCCTGAATTGGGGATGTATTCCGACCAAGGCAATGTTGCGGTCGTCTGAAGTCTTTCATTTAATGCACCGGGCGAAAGAGTTTGGCCTGTCTGCCACGGGCATTGATTATGATCTGGATGCGGTGGTGAAACGGTCGCGGGGCGTGGCCAAACAATTGAGCGGTGGCGTGGGGCATTTGCTGAAAAAAAACAAAGTGAAAGCCATAATGGGCAGCGCGTCTTTGTCTGGCAAGGGGCGTGTGATGGTGACCACAAAAGCTGGCACTGAGGATTTGCATGCCAAGCATGTTGTTGTCGCAACCGGAGCGCGGGCGCGCGAATTGCCGGGTCTTGAGGCAGATGGCGATCTTGTCTGGTCTTACAAACATGCGTTGACGCCAAAACGCATGCCCAAAAGACTTTTAGTGATTGGCTCTGGAGCGATCGGGATCGAATTTGCCAGTTTTTACAATACACTGGGGGCCAAGACCACCGTGGTCGAAGTGATGGATCGCATTTTGCCAGTGGAAGATGAAGAAATTTCGGCTTTTGCCAAGAAGTCTTTTGTCAAGCAGGGTATGGATATTCGCGAAAAAGCAATGGTCAAACAGCTGGATCGCGGCAAAGATACGGTCACGGCGCATATTGAGCAGAACGGAAAGGTCGAAACGTTGACCTTTGATACAGTTATTTCTGCTGTCGGGATTGTCGGTAACACCGAAGGCTTGGGGCTCGAGGCGCTGGGCGTCAAGATTGACCGCTCCCATGTGGTGACCGATGAGTATTGCCGCACTGGTGTCGAGGGGCTGTTTGCAATCGGAGATTTGGCCGGTGCGCCATGGCTGGCCCATAAAGCCAGTCACGAGGGCACGATGGTGGCTGAATTAATTGCGGGCGGGGCGCCGCATCCGGTCAAACCCGAAAGCATTGCGGGGTGCACTTATTGCTCACCGCAGATCGCCAGTGTGGGGCTGACCGAAGCCAAGGCAAAAGCCGCCGGGCATGACGTCAACGTTGGGCGGTTCCCGTTTATAGGCAACGGTAAAGCCATTGCGCTGGGCGAACCTGAGGGTATGATCAAGACTGTGTTTGATGCCATTACCGGTGAGCTGTTGGGCGCGCATATGGTTGGGGCCGAAGTGACTGAGTTGATACAGGGGTATGTGGTTGGCCGGCAAATGGAAACCACCGAAGAAGACTTGATAAACACGGTATTCCCACACCCAACCCTGTCGGAAATGATGCATGAAAGCGTGTTGGATGCCTACGACCGTGTGATACATATGTGACAATGCGTCGAGGCGCTGGTGGGTTCCGCGCTGATGCGCCGTCTCACAGAGGGGATTTCAAAGCCTTATCCTGAGGTTTTTCCACCCGCTGTGACCGCCAGACCTGCCAGGCCTCTGGGCTGTCCAAATCGGTGAGCGCGTGATTTCCCGGCAGCGTAACTTTGATCAGCCGGTGGTGGTTTTGTCGTAGAATGGCGCGGCCACCCTGATCGCCAGTCAAGCTGCCAAGGGCGTCAAAAAATTCTGTGGGAAATATGACCGGATGCCCTGCGACGCCGTCTTTATTGGCGGCGCGGCAGATCATAGCTTGGTCGTGGTTGCGAAACGCCTCAAGCATCAACGCAAGATCTTGCTGTGTCAGATCGGGCATGTCTGCGGGCAGGATCATCACCCCGTCACAATGATGCGGCAGCGCGGTGATGCCGGCGCGGATCGAGGCGGCCATCCCCTCACTGGGATCTGCCACTTCAACCACACCGAGGCTGTGACCTTCGAGACATGTATGGCGGGGATGTGGCCAGGCTGGCAGAGTTACGATAACATCGGATGCAACCGCACAGGCACGGTTTGCCACTTGAGCCAACAGTGGCACGCCGTCAATTTGCTCCAGTAATTTATCGCGGCCCCGCATGCGACGTGCGGCACCGGCGGCGGGGATAAGGACAGCAACACAGCTCATGGATTATTCGCACTCAGCCTATGGCGACACGCAAAGCGTCTTTTGACCTGCCTATACCAGATGGCGTGCTCAGGCAAACATTGTACGTTTTGTTGCGGGTTTTGTCAGCCCATCGTTTTCGCATAGGCAGTGTTTTGAAACCCCAAACTTTGAGGGAGATACGAGGCCGAATCTCACGGGACCTTTGCTGCATCCTGCTCACCCCCGGAACGGTTGGCTTGTGCGTCTAATCTGTACCGCTGTTTGGCTCACTCGCACATTTTGCTTGTAAGTACTCCAACACAAAAATGCGAATGGCCGAGGCCAACCCGGCCTCAAAACCGCGTGCTTCGTCGATTTCGGCTGCCAAGACGTTGATAGCAGTGTTTTTCTCTTCGGCAATCTGTCGAAACGCTAACCAAAAAGGGTCTTCCAACGAAACGCTGGTGCGGTGACCCTTGAGTGTGAGCGAACGTTTGACAGGCCGGGCGCTCATGGGTCGCGCCGGTGGCCATCAAGCGTTCTAACCGCTTTATCAGAGCGCACTTTTTGCAGGGCTTTACTGGCTTTACTCTGGCCGTGTACTGCCACGTTTTGCGTGGCTTGCATCTTTTTTTCCTGTCGCGCCTTTTGTTTGCGCACCCGGTTTAAATTGACCGGCTGCGTCATTATTTCGGACCTATCATATTTTCGGGGCGCACCACGCGGTCGAAGGTATCCGCATCGACAAAGCCCAAGGCGATCGCCTCGTGCTTCAGGGTTGTGCCGTTTTGATGCGCCGTTTTGGCCACTTTGGTGGCATTATCATAGCCGATCTCAGGAGCCAGCGCTGTGACCAACATCAACGATTCGCGCATCAGTTTTTCAATTCGGTCTTCATCTGCGGCCAAATCCTTGATCAGGTTATCGGTAAAAGCTGAGACGGCATCACCAAGTAACTGCATGGATTGTAGCACGTTGTAGGCCATCATCGGCTTGTAAACGTTCAGCTCAAAATGACCTTGTGATCCGGCAAAGCCAACGGCGGCATCATTGCCCATCACATGAACACACACTTGGGTGAGTGCTTCGCATTGGGTGGGGTTGACCTTGCCGGGCATAATCGAACTTCCGGGTTCATTTTCGGGCAGGATCAATTCGCCCAGACCGCAGCGGGGACCAGAGCCAAGAAGCCGGATGTCATTGGCGATTTTAAACAGGCTGCCAGAGACAACCCTGAGTGCGCCAGAGATTTCCACCATTGCATCGTGGGCGGCGAGGGCTTCGAATTTATTGGGCGCCGTGACGAACGGCAGGCCGGTGATTTGCGCCATATTGGCCGCCACCATTTCAGACCAGCCCGTCTTGGTATTCAGACCCGTACCGACCGCTGTGCCGCCTTGGGCGAGTTCATAGATCCGCCCCAATGCATCTTTAACGCGCTGGATACCCATGGCCACTTGATGGCTGTAGCCGGAAAATTCCTGGCTGAGGGTGAGGGGGGTGGCGTCTTGGGTATGGGTGCGGCCGATTTTGATGATTCCATCGAATTCGACAATTTTTGCCTGTAGTCCTGCCTGCAGTTTTTCCAACGCGGGCAACAGCACGTCGCGGGCACTCATTGCCGTGGCGATATGCATCGCAGTGGGGAAGGTGTCATTAGACGATTGGCCCATATTGCAGTGGTCATTGGGATGCACTGGATCTTTCGAACCGATCACACCGCCAAGTATTTCAATCGCGCGATTTGCGATCACCTCGTTTGAGTTCATATTTGATTGCGTGCCCGATCCGGTTTGCCAGACCACCAGTGGGAAATTGTCGTCTAACTTGCCCTCGATAACTTCACTGGCGGCTTGGGTGATCGCAACGCCGCGGCGCTCATCCAAAGCGCCTAGGGTCATATTGGCCTCGGCACAGGCTTTTTTGATCACACCCAGCGCACGGACAATGGCAACAGGTTGTTTTTCCCAGCCGATTGGAAAGTTAATAATCGAGCGCTGCGTTTGCGCACCCCAATATTTGTTTGATGGCACCTCAAGGGGACCAAAGCTATCGGTTTCGGTGCGCGTCTGCTTCATGTTATTCTCCTACCACTTTACACTTTGCCTATAACCCAGTTTGAACCAAGGTGCATAGGTAACTTGAAGAATCATGTCAGTTTTTCGCGGGGATACGGATTTTCACTGTATAGGCTGGATAAAAACAGCTTTAGACTTGATGTTTTACCCCAGATTGCCCTTTTGCTGGTTTCAATCCTGCATGTCGTCAGGACGCTATAACCATACCTAAACAGACTGTGTTTCAGACCCGGGTGAAAGCCGAATAAGGGCAACGGTGTAGGGCCCAGTATTGGATTCAGGTGCTATGGGACGCGGCAATTTGACAATGAGAAATAATCGTCAAAAACAAACACCCCTCACGAGGGAGGGGTATCGCAGAAGAGGTATTCAGCGTAGGGGTTAGACCATATCTTGGTAAGCTTTTTGAAGCGCATCTACAACTTTGGCTGAATCATAAATATAGGTGCCTGCTTTGATCTCATTCCTGACCTCCGTCACAGCAGTCAGATCGACTGGTGCGGGCAACTTCTTCATTGAAGAGATCACCTGATTTGTAACCGAGTTGATTTCCATGGCTACTTTTGCGGTGGTGCTGGCGGCCATGACCATTGCCGCGCCCGTATTTTTGGTCGCGTAGGTGCCTGTCTGGTCAATAGAAGCAGCTAGGACATCGCCTGCTGTAGAGTTCTGGCTCACGGCCTGCTTCGTTTTCTCATTGCCGCCGGACTTAACCGGATTGGGTAACGGAATTTTGCCACTGGCGCCCGCTATTCCTTGGATTGACTCAGACATAACTTATCTCCTTCAGCTGTTAGAACGACCAGATCGTGCCAACTTTAATGCTGGTAGATAAAATAATTTCAAAAACTTTGTAATTCATTAGCCAATCTAAAGATCGATGTCGTCGGGCGAATGCGGCTTGCCGATTAATGCGTGCGACCGTTCGCGTTTGGTCTCTGATTAAAAGCCAGCCGCAGGGCGTTGTTTCCCGTCGGTTGGCCTCAAAGATTGTTTGTATCATTGGGCAAGGAAATGCCCGCCAACGCCTAATTGGTTTATGCGACCTTTTCTATTGCGCCCCCCGCCTTGAGCCAAGCTGTGAATCCGCCCTCGATATGGGCGACCGGTGCCAGACCCATTTCCATCGCCAACTGAGCACTCAATGCCGACCGCCAAGCGCTGGCACAGTAGAATACATAGGTTTTATCCTGATTGAAGATGTCTTTGTGATACGGGCTGTCGGGGTCAATCCAGAACTCCAGCATACCGCGGGGACAGGAGAAAGCACCGGGAATTTTGCCGCTGCGCTTGATTTCACGGATGTCACGTAGATCGACAAGAACATGTCGGTCGCTGTCGACAAGTGCCTTGGCTTCGTCCAGTGGGATTGTGGTGACCACTTTGTTGGCTTCTGCCAAAAGGGCCTTAATGCCTTTGGTGATTGTCTGTGCCATTACTGAAAAACCCTATATAGAAAGGTGAAGTTTTGGTTTCCAAAAAGGCCGGAATAATTCAATTTTTGGACAGCGGTTCATCACCACTTTCATACCCGCGTCTTCGGCTATTTTGGCCGCATCAGGATGGGTGACCCCAATTTGGCCCCACAGCACCTTTGCTCCGATTGCCACGGCTTCTTGCGCGATGCGTGGCAATTCACTGGCGTTGCGAAATACTTCAACCATATCCACCGGCCGGTCAATGGCCGCGAGCGAGGGATAGACTTTCAGGCCGCGAATTTCTTGCCCCGCCAGACCGGGGTTGACGGGGATCATGTCATAACCGGTTTCATGCAGGACCCGCAGCACGCCATAGCTGAACTTGGTCTTATCGCCACTGGCCCCAACCATTGCGATGGATTTAACACTGCTGAGAATATCTTGCAGGTATGTTTCTGAATAGGGCTCTTCGTGGTTCATATAACTCATTGCTTTTCCTCCAAGGGGCGCGCGATATCGGCTTTCAACTCATGCGCGGCTAAAGGGTCTAAAAACGGGTTGCGATAAAGTTTGTCATGGCTGTCGACCCCGACCTCAATGACACAATCCGTGACCGGGCGCGCCACGCATAGGATCACATAGCCATCGTTGATTTGACGGTTGTTCAGCGCGACCTGTGCTTTTTGATGTATCTCGCCTGAAATCAACTTGGCCGCGCAGGTGATGCAGCCACCGTACTTACAGCCGTAGGGAAGATCGACGCCCTGTTCTTTAAGACTGTCCAGCAGCGGTTTGCGATGGTCGACCAGAAAGGTTTGACCCTGCCGGTTGGCGAGTGTGATTCTGCGCTCGGTCATTTCTAAAGCCAGATATCAGAGGTGCAGTCTCCGCCGGGATAGCGGGTCTCATGGCAGCGTGAGGGTCCGTTTGGTTCTTTGCCGAAATCGACGACAAAGTTTGGATCGATTTCCATTCCGCCATTTTCAGTGTCGCAGTTGATCATCAGCATGCAGCCACCGTTGGTGCGAATTTCGGGGTAAAACTGATTGTCCCAAGTCGAGAAGAGCGAAGTGGTCACATAGAGGCGTTTGCCATCCAGGCTAAGCTGGATCATCTGTGGCCCGCCGGTGACCTGTACGCCGTTGACTTCGGGCGCTTTGCCCAGCAAGCCACCCATCCAAACCTGTCCGGTCAGTTTGGCATTATGAGGGTCGCTGATGTCATATTGCCGGATGTCGCCATGCAGCCAGTTGCAAAAATAGATATATTTGTCGTCCATCGATAGCAAAATAACCGTGATCACACCGGGGACGGGGATTGGCCATTCTGGATGCGGCTCATTCTCAACATCGATAATTTTTTCCCACTGCCATTTGCCATCAGCGTCTTTCCACCAGTGAATGATATTGGACGATAGCGCCGCGCCGACAAACCCGTGGGTGCTGTCGGGATTATGGTGAAAACGTACTTCCAGAGGCACGAGACCATCCTCGCCCAGATACATGGTTTCCTCCACGCGCTTTTCTTCAAAATTCCAAAAATGGATTTCGCGGCCATATTTCAAATGGCCAACTTCTTCGAGGTCAAACCCGGGCATGAAAGTGTTGGGGGCGGCCCACTCGGAACTGACCATCACGTTGTGGCGGGGTTGATACCAGAAATCATAGCCGAATTTTATATCGCCCATGTCATTTTCCCAACGACCGACAATTTCAAAGTTTTCGTTGAGGTGTAAATAGCCGCCGGGTGCGTTGCCTTGGGCATCGCCGAGCATCGAAATGATGATGTCCGAGCCCAAGCAATGCACTGTATGTGGTGCTGAAAGGTTGGTTTTTGCTTTGATATCCGCGCCTTCAATCACCATATGCAGCTTTGGATTGCGTGGGTCATCAAGGCAATCGACAATGTGCAAGTTTGAGGACCGCACCCCCGGAACAATCAAATACCTGCGCTCTTTTCCAGGTACATCATGGCACGAAGAACAGGCGTTCCAACCCATATGGTGCAGCTCGTCACCGATGCCTGGTACCTCAAGACGACTGATCACCTGACTATAGGTCGGGCTTTGTGGATCGGCATCAATCGTGGCCAAGTAATCGGGTTTTTGGATGCCCGTGCCAGTATAGATGGCAATTGTATAAAGCAGTTTTTCATGTGGCGCTTGCATCGCATCGCTCGGAGAGGCGTAGCCGGGTCCACAACAAATCTTGTCCTGCATCTGTGCCCTTTCAGATAAAACCATTGCAAGTCGACGTAAAATTTTCATATAGTAAGAAACTTTCTTAGTAAATGAGAATATTATGCAGTTAGACAGAATAATGATGGTCTTGGAATATGTTGCTGCAGCGGACCGGCCGGTGTCGGCAACAGAGCTGCATAAGCTAACTGAAATCCCCAAGCCAACGTGCTATCGCGCCCTGCTAAAATTGGCAGAAAATGGCTTTATCGAAGATATTGAGGCGGCGGGCCGCTATTCAATCGGCCGTCGTTTGCGCGCAGCGGTTATGCAGGGGCAATCCAATTTCGATGTCTGCGAAGCCACACGGCCATTCTTAAAAGAAGCTGCTGGAGAATATGACGAGGCGGTGTTTTTATCCAGAATTCGTAACAACGGGGTCGAGATTATCCATGTTGAAGCGCCAGCCAACTCTCGATCTGGTTTTATTCATCCGGGCCTGGGGTTTCGTCCAATACATGCCTGTTCCTGCTCCAAGGCCATTTTGGCTTTTGCCGGGTCTGATCTGCTAAAGGCGGCGATGAAAACGCCGATGAAGCAATATACAGACAAGACCTTAACCGAGATTGATCAATTGAAACATGATATCGCGCAGGTAAAGGTCCGGGGCTATGCCGAATGCTTGGAGGAAATTCAAACCGGTGTCTCCAGCGTAGCCGTGCCAATTTTTATGGCAAATGTTGGCACCATTTTCAGCATTGGTTGCATTGGGCCAGTTAGCAAATTCAGTGCGACCAGAAGGGCCGAGATCGGTGCTTCTCTGCTGGGCCTGGTCGGACGTATCAGCCAAGCCATTCAAATGCATGCGCAAGTCGCGCATAGCGCTGCCATATAGATGGCCGCTTTGACCAGCACTGTCGCAAAAAAATTGTTTATAAAAGCACTGTTTTGATAAACGTCTCAAACGCTTTGGCTTGTGATCGCCTTCATGAATACAAGCCGGTTTTGACCGGGCAGGCTCTTGTTGACGCGTGGCGTCGCCGGCAAGTAACGTTGCGGCGACTGCGGTCGAACGCCGGGTTGCTGTGAATGATCTGATATAGCCACTTGATGGCATTGGCCGATGTGAATGGCCTGAACAGATCGGATGGAGTTGATTGACAATAGTGCGGCGATGGCGCGTGATGAAAAATTCTCAACAGGGGGCTTTGATCTTGCAAAGTACTAATCGGATGCAGGTTGTTGCTGATGGCTATGTCGCGGCACAAAAATTTTGTGGTATTGAATGGCAGGTTGAGCGTGCCGGAGCAGTGTTGCAGTCAGGTCGGGCAGGCTGCGCCGAGTTTGAAACCCAGCGCCCGATCCCCGAGACAGCTCTGTATCGGATTTTTTCAATGACCAAGCCAATCATCTCGGTGCTTGCCCTGCGTCTGATTGATCAGGGGAAGTTGCGGCTTTTTGATCCCGTGGCACTGTTTGATCCTGCATTCGCAAAGATGAAGGTTTTGGGCACCGACGGATCGGTCACACCAGCTAGGCGGTTGATTACGGTTGAAGATTTGCTGATGCATCGCGCCGGGTTCAGCTATGAGTTTATTCTTGGCTGTCACGTTGCTCCCTATTATCGCGCGGCGAATATTTTGGCAGATGGGCACCGACCAATGGCGGATATGATGACGGCGCTCGCGGCGTTGCCGCTGGCGTTTCACCCCGGAACCGCGTGGCGCTATAGCGTGGCGACCGATGTGCTTGCTCATGTAATTGAATGCGCATTGGGCTGTGATCTGGGCGCCGTGTTACAGGCAGAAATTTTTGATCCTTTGGGGATGAAAGATACCGGTTTTTACGTACCTGATGCAGATCGGCACCGCTTGATGGCGATGTATGGGCCCGGCGATTTGACCGGATTGCCGCCCGTGACAGCTATGCCTCACGATCTTGTGCGGCGCGATATCAGTCAGATGTATCCTGTTGATAAGCCTGATTTTCGCCGCGGGGGTCTGGGGCTTTATGCCAGCCTGAACGACTATATGTGTTTTGCGCGCATGTTGTTAACCGGGCGCACGGCGCGAGGTGAGGTTGTGGTATCAAATAAAATGCATCAAATACTGCAACAAAACAGGATTACGGCGCACCAGTTGCCTTTGTCGATCGGGGCTGTGCCTTTGTGCGGCTACGGGTGGGGCCTGACCGGTCGGGTGATGATTGATCCCGGCGCAGCGACTGCTCCGACCTCTGACGGCGAGTTTGGCTGGGCGGGGGCGGCGGACACGTATTTTTGGGTAGATCCGCGTGAAGATATGGTCGGTGTGCTGATGACCCAGTTTTTAGGCGGTGCGGTGCCGTTGGCAGAAGATATGCGCACCGCTGCCTATCAAAGCTTGTGATTGCAGCCAAGCAAGCCTTGAGCCTGCCTGCGAGTTGCGGTATCGCCTGATAGGGCAACCATTTGAGGCCCACAATGAAGTTTCTTGATCTGTCCAAAGTCTATATTCGATCCGGTGCCGGAGGCGGAGGAGCGGTCAGCTTTCTGCGTGAAAAGCATCTCGAATACGGGGGACCTGACGGCGGCGATGGTGGCAATGGCGGCTCTGTCTGGGCCGAGGCGGTCGAGGGGCTTAACACCTTGATCGATTTTCGGTATCAACAGCATTTTTTCGCTAAAAACGGCACGCCGGGCATGGGCAAACAGCGCACTGGGGCCAATGGAGATGAGATCGTGCTGCGGGTGCCCGTTGGCACCGAACTTCTCGATGAGGACGAAGAGACGGTGATCGCTGATCTGACCGAGGTGGGGCAACGGGTACTTCTGGCCAAGGGAGGCAATGGCGGCTTTGGCAATCTGCATTTTAAAAGCGCCACCAATCAGGCGCCGCGCCGTGCTAATCCTGGTCAGGACGGTATCGAGCGCACGCTTTGGTTACGGTTAAAATTGATTGCTGATGTGGGTCTTTTGGGTTTGCCAAATGCCGGCAAATCCACCTTTCTCGCGGCAACATCGAACGCACGACCAAAAATTGCCGATTATCCTTTTACCACTCTTTATCCCAATCTAGGGGTTGTGTCGGTGGATGGCGCCGAATTTGTTATCGCAGATATTCCTGGCCTGATCGAGGGTGCGCATGAAGGAAAGGGGCTGGGCGATTTGTTTCTTGGCCATGTCGAACGCTGCTCGGTGTTGTTGCATTTGGTCGATGGCACCTCGGCCGACTATATCGAAGATTATCAAACTATCATTGGTGAGTTGGAGGCCTATGGAGGAGATCTTGCCCTGAAGCCAAGGGTGACAGCGCTGAACAAAATCGACGCGCTTGATGCCGATGAACGTGCCGAGGCATGTGCAGCGTTGCAAACGGTGGTGGGCGGCCCGGTCTTGATGATGTCTGGGGTCAGTTCCGAAGGCGTGACCGATGTATTGCGCGCGGTACGTGGCCAGATTGATGAGGACAGATTGCGTCTTGCGCCGGTTGTTGAGGAAGTTGAGAAATGGCGGCCTTAGACGACATAAAACGCTTAGTCATAAAAATCGGATCGGCCCTCTTGGTCGACCGCAAAACAGGCGCTCTGCGGCACGATTGGCTGCAGGCGCTGGCGGACGACGTGGCCTTTCTCAAGGCGCGGGGCTGTGATGTTGTGCTGGTCTCTTCAGGCTCGATTGCATTGGGCCGTGGTGCTTTGGGTCTTTCTGCGACAAAGCTTGCACTGGAAGAATCCCAAGCGGCCGCTGCCGTGGGTCAAATCCGTTTGGCACGCGCTTACGAAGAAGCGCTCGAACCCCACAAAATCATAACAGCGCAGGTGTTGGTTACCTTGGAAGACAGCAGCAACCGTCGCCGTTATTTGAATTCACGGGCGACATTAGAGACCTTGTTGGGGCTTGATGTGGTGCCAATTGTGAATGAGAACGATACCGTTGCAACTGATGAAATCCGCTATGGTGACAATGACCGTTTGGCCGCACAAGTTGCGGTCACTGTGGGGGCAGGGCTGCTTATTTTATTGTCGGATGTTGATGGCTTTTATTCCGCCAACCCCCAAAGTGATCCCGCCGCAAAGCGCTTTGAGGTGATCGACCAGATCACCCCTGAGATCGAGGCGATGGCTGGGGATGCGGGGTCAGGTCTGTCAAAAGGTGGGATGAAGACCAAACTGATGGCGGCCAAGACCGCGATGGCCGCAGGCTGTGGCATGGTGATTGCCGAAGGGTCAGTGCTACACCCTTTACGAGCGCTTGATGCTGGATGCGCTGCCACATGGTTTGCGCCGCAACTTGATCCGCGCACCGCCCGCAAACGTTGGATTGCTGCGATGAAATCGCAAGGCTTTATGTGTGTCGATACCGGTGCGGCGGCGGCGCTGCAACAGGGTAAAAGTCTCTTACCGGCCGGGGTGAGCGCGGTAAGCGGCCTGTTTGAACGCGGTGATCCAGTCCGTATCCAAGACGCGCAGGGACGCGAATTGGGGCAGGGTTTGAGTTGTTATTCCAGCCATGAGGCCAAAGCAATCATGGGTCGGCAGTCGCGTGAAATTGAAGCTATTTTGGGTTATCCTGGACGGGCAGCCTTGATCCATCGCGATGATATGGCAATATAGGGCAGATTGGGTAGATCGCAGCCCAAATAAGGATAGGGTGCTGATATGAAAGACACTGCAAAAACTGAAAATGGTTTGGGCGATGTGGATATTGCCGCTATGATGACTGGCATTGGCGCGCGCGCAAAAAAGGCCTCGGCTGCGCTTGCAATTGCGCCGCCTGAGGTGAAAGCACTGGCGCTGGAGGCGGCCGCCGACGCGGTCTGGGCCAAGCGGTCAGTCATTATTGCGGCCAATCAAAAAGATCTGGAATACGGGCGCTCGAAAAATCTGAGTGCTGCGATGCTGGACCGGCTTTTACTGGATGAGCCACGTATTCAGGGGATCGTAGATGGGTTGCGTGCGGTTGCAAACCAGCCCGATCCGGTGGGCGAGGTGCTGGCTGAATGGGATCGTCCGACGGGGCTTAAGATAAAACGGGTGCGCACGCCTTTGGGTGTGATCGGAGTGATTTATGAAAGCCGCCCGAATGTGACGGCAGATGCCGGAGCGTTATGTCTGAAAGCTGGAAATGCGGTTATTCTGCGCGGCGGTTCGGAAAGTTTTCACAGCTCAGCCGCGATTCACAGCTGTCTTCTCGAGGGGCTGCGCGTGGCCGGTCTGCCCGAGGCCGCTGTGCAATTGGTGCCGACGCGGGACCGCGCTGCAGTACAGCAGTTGTTGACGATGACCGACAGCGTTGACGTAATTGTACCGCGTGGCGGTAAGGGCTTGGTTGGTTTGGTGCAGCGCGAGGCGCGTGTGCCCGTGTTTGCGCATCTAGAGGGTATTGTGCACATCTATATCGACAAAGCGGCAGATGTCGCGAAAACCATGCGTGTTGTGTTAAATTCAAAAACCCGTCGTACCGGGATCTGTGGTGCCGCAGAATGCCTGCTGATCCACCGCGATGTGGCGGCGGATCTTGGAAAAGAGCTGGTTGGCGGGCTGATCAAAGCCGGCATCGAGGTGCGGGCGACGGCGCCTTTAAACGCCATACCTGGCAGCATCGAAGCCACAGAAGATGACTGGGGACAAGAGTTTCTGGACAGTATCATCGCTGTGCGGGTGGTGGATGATATGGAGGCTGCGTTGATGCATATTCAAGCGCATAGTTCCCATCACACAGAGTGTATTATGACCCAAGACGATCAGGCTGCGGAGCTGTTTTTCAACCGTGTTGATAGTGCTATCTTGATGCTTAATGCCTCGACCCAATTTGCGGATGGTGGGGAGTTTGGCATGGGCGCTGAAATCGGCATCGCGACGGGAAAACTGCATGCGCGTGGGCCAATTGGGGCAATGCAATTGACCAGCTTCAAATATCTTGTTGCTGGAGATGGCACAATCCGGGCCTGAGCGTCGTTTTGGCTTTATACAGTCACTCGCAGCATTTGCTCAGTCTGTTCGACTTGTAGATCGCGGCCAGTTTCGAAGACGCATTCCGGCAAAAGGGCGAATTGAACATGTGCCGGTGCAATCTCGGTCCGCGGGGAAGTGGTGACAAGATACCGCCATAACGCTGGGTCGATCTCAAGCCGGTCAGCACCGCTGGATATGCTCCAAGTGTTTTCCTCGCGATTAACATGGATTGTCCCCCCAAACGGAAGGGCGGTTTCGAAACATTGCAAAAGCAAAAACGCCAATTGGATTTCGCGGCGCGGCAAATCGTCTTTCGGGTGCCACAAAATTATCAGGCGTTCGGATTGTATCGCAGCGTTGATGATTCGGACGGTTTCGTGATAGCTGATAATCTGGCCATCGAGCGCTGTGCCATAGGCAATTCGAAAAAACTGAATGCGGGCGGCGGCCGCGGCACAGCTTTGTTCGATCAAGCTCATTTCCGAGGAAACTTGGTCGCCTTTTAGTTCTATGAGTTCCAGCCCGTTGTTGATTGCGCCAATCGGACTAATCAGGTCATGACAAATGCGCGACCCTATTAAATTTGACAGGGTTAGGTTAAGATTATTCATAATATTCTCTGGCAGGACTTGTGCTAATGAAAAATTTGACAGTATTTTGGGAACCCGGTGATTTGGTAGAACACCCGCAGCATCCGGACTGGGGCATTGGGCAGGTGCAATCGGTGATTGACGCTAAAGTAACTGTCAATTTTCGCGAAGTTGGAAAGTTGGTCATTGATGTTACCCTTATTGAATTGGTTGCAGCCATTCAAAACGAACAGCGTTAAAAGAAGCTTAATTGATGTATTAGCTGATGATAACCTTTGAATTGTGTCAAATAATATCTTATCAATTCAGGATAGATGCGAGTTTGCCAAAACAGCGACCGGTGGTCTGATTATGTTTAAAGCGGGGTCAAATTTATCTCTACGCTTGGCGCAAACCCAAGAAGACCATCAAGCCGCACAGCGGCTGCGCTATCGGGTGTTTATCCAAGAGCTGGGTGGAGATGGCGCGCTGGTAGACCACACCAACCAATTTGAGATTGACCGGTTTGATACTTTTTTTGACCATCTTGTGCTTATAGATGAGAGACGGAGTCGTGCTGATTTAGAGCATGTTGTCGGAGTATATCGCTTGCTACGGAGCGATCAGGCGGCGCGGGCAGGACAGTTTTATACCGAAGATGAATACCAGATCGCCGCACTGCGAAACAGTGGTCGCAATCTGCTTGAACTGGGCCGATCCTGTGTCCATCCTGACTATCGGGGAGGCATGGCGATGTATCAACTGTGGTCGGGGCTCGCGGCCTATGTACTCGAGCATAAGATCGAAATTCTGTTCGGTGTCGCCAGCTTTCATGGCAGCGATTTGGCGGCGCTTGCCGGACCGCTTAGCATCCTGCATACGCGGTATCTGGCCCCGACCGAACTGCGTGTGCGGGCGCATGCCACGGGCTATCAAACGATGGATCTGCTGCCTGCAGACAGGTTGGATCGCCGGGCGGCAATGCTGAAGATGCCGGCTTTGATCAAAGCTTACCTGCGGCTGGGCGGCTTTGTCGGTGATGGTGCTTTCATCGACCGCGACTTTAACACAACCGATGTGTGTCTGGTGATGGATACAGCCCGGATGAACCCGCGGTATTCGGGTTACTACACAAGCGGGGCGGCGTGATGAGCACGACTTGGGATGCAGGCAAAAAGCCACCATCCGCCGCCGTGACGCCATGGCGGCTATTGCTTGCTGTTATCCGGGCATTGATACTTGCGGTGGTGGTGTTTGGTGGGCTGGCAGTCTTATTGGTTTTGCGCTTGGTTGAGTGGCCGTTATTCGGACAGCACCGTCCGCTAACGCCTTATATTACCCAAGGGGTTTGTCGCGCTGCTTTTGTAATCCTTGGCATCGGTTTCTGCAGCCACGGTCAGGCGATGGGTCATCCGGGAGCCGTGGTGGCAAATCACTCGTCCTGGCTGGATATTTTTGCGTTAAATGCAGGAAAGCGGATCTACTTTGTCTCGAAATCCGAAGTTGCGGGCTGGCCCGGGATCGGTTGGTTGGCGCGCGCCACGGGCACGGTGTTTATCCGGCGGGACCCCAAAGATGCACAGCAGCAAAAAGTCGTGTTTCAGAACCGTTTGTTGGCTGGGCATCGGCTGCTGTTTTTTCCCGAGGGTACCTCAACCGATGGTCTGCGGGTGCTGCCCTTCAAATCAACACTTTTTGCGGCGTTCTTTGATGAAAAACTACGCTGTGAGATGTACATTCAACCGGTCACCGTGCTGTATCAGCCGCCCCCAGGCCAAGCGGCAGAGTTTTACGGGTGGTGGGGGGACATGTCGTTTCACAGCCATCTGCTCAAAACGCTGCTTACCCCCCGGCAGGGTAGCGTCGAAGTGATTTATCATCTACCGGTGCAGGTGGCCGCTTATCGGGACCGTAAAACGTTGGCAGCCGATGTCGAAGCACGCGTGCGCGCCGGACACCGGGTGTTGGTCGCCGATGCTGGGGGGAGGAGGAACACCAGCGACTAAACGGGCATCTCAACTGTTATTACCGGTGGCCCTAAGGTTGAAGTGTCAATAAAATTGAAACTGATACCCCAGTTAAGTACTAAATTCGCTGCTTCAAAGAGAAACCTTCGTGGGCAAGCATTAGAATCACACTCACTTTGAGATTGACCAGTGTAAAGGATTCCCGATGTGAAGAGGCTGCTTTTATGAAATCTCGGTCAATATTATTACCGCGGTCCCGTTAAATGCTGTATCTGGCAAAGCCAAGCAATTTCGGTAAGGTCGGACGAACCAGTTACCCTCTTGGGAGGTCGCGCGGTTAAACAGCTTTATCAAGAAATGTCCAATCATTTCTTGCGCAAGCCCCTGATATAAGATGATTTTTTAATAGTATTTCCGCAGATTTTTTTAATGCTGTTTTGTGTTTCGCGCCTGCAGACTTACAAAAAACTGATTTCTTTAATAACGGAACTGGTAAAGTCTAAAATACTTTATTTAAAAATTTAATTGTAAAAATTACTTGACTTTATTGACGGTAATTTTGTACTTTGATGGTCGAAGTGAAAATATCGGACTCCCTTGGGGATTATATTGGTAACATACGTTACTGGTAAGTCTTCATTGTACAAAAATCTAAATAGCTCGTGTTTGTTCAACCGAATAGCACGGCAGGATCATAGTACGGAGTTTGCCAAATGGCTTTATCAATAGGAACCAATAATAGTGCTCTGAACGCTGCGGCCGCGGCCAGCAGCGTGAACAGAAGCATGGAAGTCTCGATGGAAAGGCTATCCACCGGGAAACGAATTAATTCTGCCTCGGATGACGCCGCAGGAGTAGCGATTGCTTCTCGTTTGACGGCAGAAATACGGGGCACCAATCAAAGCATTCGTAACGCTTTGGATGGTCAAGCATTAATCGCTACTGCAGAGGGTGCTCACAAGGAAGTTGAAAACATCTTGCAGCGCATGCGTGAAGTCGCGGTGCAAGCAGCGAACGACACTAACAACACCCAAGACCGCTTAAATCTGCAATCAGAAATGGATGCAATGGTTACAGAAATTGACAGGATAGCTGGAGCCACGACTTGGGCTAATACGGAATTGTTGGCTGGAACTGGCGCCGACGCTGATGCCAAAGTAGACAGTTCCACAACTTTCTCTTTTCAAGTGGGCGCTTCGACAGGAACACCGAACCAAATAGAAGTTTCAATTGGCGCTATGGACGCTGAAACTTTAAACCTTAACACGGATGCACACAAAAACTTGCTTTTAGTTGTTGCTGACGCTGATATCGTCGCTGCTGATCATGATGACGGTGGGACTGCTACCACTGCGACTGGTAATGCACTGCAATCTATTGGTCTCATTGACGCGGCGATAGAAACGGTCAATACCCAAAGATCAGAGCTTGGGGCTGTCTCCAACCGCCTCAATCATACTGTGAATAACCTCACAAACGTGTCGGCCAATTTAAGTTCAGCAAAAGGCCGTATTGAAGATACGGACTACGCAGTAGAAACAACGAATTTGGCTAAGAACCAAATCCTACAACAAGCGTCAACTGCCATGCTAGCGCAGGCCAATGCATCAAAACAAAATGTTTTGGGTTTACTGCAATCTGGCTAACGCTACTAACGGCCGGACATGCTGACGAAAGGGCTCGCGAGGTGCGAGCCCTTTTTTTCGTCTGAGCTGTAAACTTTTTACGATAACGTTTGGGCTGTCCCGAGCCTTTTAAAAATTAATCTAAGCGCCAATTTAGCTTTGATTGAAATGGTACCGCCCCAACGGCCTAAATAAAATTTTGCTGTGTTGTGTATCTTATAAAGAATATAAACTATTGATTATATTTAGAGTTTCTTACCCATACCAGAATCAGAACCACGATTGAATTCATTAGAAGTTTGACGACCTGCTACTCAGGCGCTCTTATGGGAACATACCGAACTCCAGTCGAGGAGTATCAAATAGATACAGGGGCCCTATCGACCTCGAAAACAGGGCGGCACGACTGAAAAGGCGTATATACTAGAGTGGGTAATGCTTGTGGTGATTAAGATTTATAATTTTAATCATATATTGATAAAATAATGGGGTCCTATGTAGGCATCGCTGCAATAAGCGCGGCGAGTGTTTTCTCGGGTGCTTGCGTCGTCCAAATTTCTGGACCGATGGCAAAGAAGTCGCTGACTGGGGCCAGTTGGGCAATCAGGTCTTCGCTTACCCCCCCCTCAGCAACAACTGGAAGTTCTATCATTTCTGACCACCATGCGAACAATGCGTGGTCTGCTGAGACACCGTCTCCCAAAGGTGAGCTGCCGATGGGACCAAAGCTGATATAGTCGGCACCGGACTCGGCAGCCGAAATCCCATCATGGCGCAGCGCGCCACAAAATGCGCCAATGATGGCATCCGGACCCAGCACCTTGCGGGTTTTGCGCACTGATCGGGCTGCGTCGGTTAGATGAACCCCGTCCAGTCCCAGCGGTTCAACCAGCAAAAGGTGCTGCTCAATTACCAAGGCCACATCGCGGGCATGGGTGACCGGGCGCAGAGCATCGGCTGTCCGGCTGATAGTGTCTTGATCTTGCGAGGACAGGGCCAGACGGACGCAGGCAATCTGTTGGGCGTCAAGCACGCGTGCCAGTTGGTCGGGAAACTGCTCAATGTCACATTCGGACGGTGAAATAAGGTAGAGTTGTGGCTGTTCAGTGTCGGCCATGGGGGCGCTCCATATTCGGTTGATCTGTCTTAGCGTGGAAACCAGAGTTTGACCATAAGCTGCAGGTTTTACGGGATAAGTATCGGTTGGAATATCTGCGCGAACTGGCGCGGTGGGTCGCAGCCCTGCATTGTGATAAATCTTACCGTCACGCAGGTGTTTGCGCTTTCCTTGATGGTCAAGATCGCTTACCCCGCTTGCACCGTACAGGAGTGAGTGATGTCCACAGATATACCCCAACCCGCGTTTGTTCTGGTGCGCCCGCAAATGGGCGAAAACGTTGGTGCGGCAGCGCGTGCCATGTGGAATTTCGAACTTGATCGGATGCGGATTGTGGCGCCGCGTGATGGTTGGCCGAATCCCAAAGCGGTGGCAATGGCCAGTGGTGCCGGGCGATTGCTTGATGAGGCGCAACTTTCGGATAGGGTGATCGATGCAGTGGCCGATTGTACTTATGTCTTTGCCACAACGGCCCGGCACCGTGGTCTGACCAAGCCGATTTTTTCACCCGAGCGGGCGATGGAATTGGCGCGCGAGAAAATCGCAGCCGGCGAAAGAGTGGCGGTCCTGTTCGGTCCGGAACGGGCGGGATTGGAAAATGAGGACGTGGCGCAGGCCAATGCGATCATCTCGGTGCCGGTTAATCCAGAGTTTGCCAGCCTTAATTTGGCACAATGCGTGCTGCTGACGGCGTATGAATGGCGTCGGCAAAGCGTCGCGCACCCAAAGCAGGGCTATGAAATGGGCAAGACTGATTGGGCCGAGGCAATTGAGATCGAAAAACTTGCAGAGCATTACGAAACGCGTCTGACTCAGGCTGGGTTTTTTTTCCCCGCCACAAAAGCCGACGGTATGAAGGTCAATCTGCGCAACATGTGGTCACGGATGCGTCTGACCCGGGCGGATGTGCAAATGTTGCATGGTGTCATGCGCCAGATGGTCAGATGGGCGGGGCGGTCTGGCAACAGCTGAGACCGCGCGGCTTATTGCGGCACCAGATTTCAGTCTGAATAGACGCCTCACACCGCGGGTGCGAGGTGCGGTTGGTCGCGGTCAGGCCTCATATGCGCTGCAGCGTCAGACCGCCAAACGTCCGATGAAAAAGCCTAGTTTAAACATGGCGCTTTCGGGTTGTGCTTGGTCGCTTGCCTGTGCAGACTGGGCTTGCGCCGCATTTTTGTTGTCGTAATTGCCCGAACTGCGCACGAGGAGCATAATGTCATCCAAAAAACGTTCAGTTTCCACCTGACCTTTGGCGAACCGCGCTGACATGCCTTCTTGGACCATCAGTGCATAGGCCTGTTGTTTCCAGTAAACAGTTTGTTCGGCGGTGAATGTATGGGACATCTGTCAGGCTCCTTTGCACTATAGAAGTAACGGTCAAAATATGCGCATTTGAGTCTATAAACTCGAAATCCTTAAATCATTTACAACATTCTCTTTTCTTCCTTCAGGGCGACCGTTTTGCGCGCGTAGAGCGCAAGACGTGGATGCGCGTATTTTAAGGGGCAATCCGCCATATAGAGAATTTGGCGATGGCAGAGCGGTCTGCGACAAATGGTGTGTGAACTGAAGACGAGGAGCGCCTTGAAGGCATTGGCTGTGTGGCCTATCTTTTGCGTGACCGATCATGGGAGACAGGCGATGAGCAAAACCCGCAGTATATTCGAGGATGTGGCGCAGCAGGTGCCGTCATCGGCGGCTCCGGCGGGTGGTTTGATCGATGCGCCTGCTGGGCGAGGCCGAGGTTTGACCCGGATCTGGCTGGGGCTTTTGTTCGCATTGGTGGTGTTAATGATCTTGGTTGGGGGGCTAACGCGGCTGACCGATAGTGGCCTCAGCATCACCGAATGGCGCCCAGTCACCGGTGCGGTGCCACCACTGAGTGCGGCCGACTGGCAATCAGAATTCGAAAAATACCAAACCATCCCCGAATATCAGCTTCAAAACAAAGGAATGACCCTGTCGGAGTTCAAGGTTATTTACTGGTGGGAATGGGGGCACCGGCAACTTGGCCGGGTGATTGGTCTTGTGTGGGCGATTGGTTTCTTTGGGCTGTTACTGAGCCGTCGCATGCCGCGCGGTTGGAGTATGCGTCTGCTGGCAATCGGCGCTTTAGGTGGGCTACAGGGGGCTATTGGGTGGTGGATGGTGGCCAGTGGTCTGAGCGGTACCATGCTTGATGTCGCCAGTTACCGGTTGGCTACGCATTTGGGACTGGCCTTTGTTATCCTCGGGGCGATCACATGGTTTTCGCTCGTGCTCGGGCGCTCGGACCGCGATTTGATGCAGGCCCGCAGGCAGCGCGAGACGGGGCTTATGCGGATGACCACCTTTTTGTTAGGCTTAGCCTTTATACAGATTATTTTCGGTGCACTGGTTGCTGGAATCGATGCGGGTCGCAATTATATCGACTGGCCGCTGATGGCGGGTGGCATCTTGCCTCCTGATCCGTTCGATCTTACGCCTTGGTGGCGGAATTTTTTTGAGAACGACGGTTTAGTGCAGTTTGTTCATAGGATGGCGGGCTATATTTTGTTCGCTTTTGGAGCATTCGTGTGGTGGCGTGCACGCGCCTCGACCAGTGATGCGGTACGGCTTGGTTTTCATTTTGTTATGGGTATGATGCTGGTACAGATGGTACTGGGGATTGTGACGGTCATGCATTCTGCTCCGTGGAATTTGGCAATCCTGCACCAACTTGGGGCAATTTTATTGTGGGTTTTCTGCCTACAGGCCCGATTTAGAACCGGCTATCCGGTGTTTGTATCCTTAAGGAGACGGTGATGCCCGCTTATGAAGACTTAATGTCGTTCCAAAGCCAGACCGAAGCACTGGCACAGATTTCCGGCAGGCAGGATTGGGATCAGGAAACCATGATGCCCTCAGGAGCAGCCGACCAACGGGGCGAGGAAAGCGCCGCGATGGAAGGCGTTATGCATGCCAGGCGCAGTGATCCGCGCATTGGGGAGTGGTTGATCCAGTGTGAGGATGCAGACCTAGATGCGGTTGCACGGGCGCAATTGCGCCATATCCGTCACAGGTATGACCGCACCTGCAAAGTGCCAGCACGGCTGGCGGCCGAACTCGCCCGTGTGACCAGCCTTGCTCAAGGCGTCTGGGCGGCGGCGCGTGAGGCTGATAATTTTTCAGCGTTTGCCCCAAAATTGACTGAGGTTCTGGCGCTGCGTCGTGAAGAGGGGGCGGCATTGGCGGATGGCGGTGATGTATATGACGCCCTTCTTGACGGCTATGAAACGTCGATCAAAGCCACGGAGATTGAGACGATGTTTGGTGCGATGCGGCCGCGTCTGGTGGCACTGCGTAGGGCGGTTCTAGACCAGCCTGCGCCGGAGCCGCTGGCCGGGCATTTTGAGAGTGATCTTCAAATGCGCTTTGCCCAAAACTTGGCCGAAACCTTTGGGTACGATTTGACGCGCGGGCGTTTAGATAAGTCTGTGCATCCATTCTCTATGGGGTCAGGCGATGACACGCGGATCACCACGCGGACGGCTGTAGATGACCCGTTTAACTGTATCTACTCAACCATCCACGAGGTTGGTCATGCCGCTTACGAGCAAAATATTGCGCCCGCGTACCGTTTGACGCCACTGGGCTGCGGTGTTTCGATGGGGGTGCATGAAAGCCAGTCGCGGATTTATGAAAACCAGTTGGGTCGCAGCAGAGCCTTTACCGGCTGGATGTTCGGCAAGATGAAAGACGCGTTTGGCCCGTTTGGTATCGCGGATGAAGAGGCGTTTTACGCGACAGTGAACCGCGTTTCAAATGGCTATATCCGCACCGAGGCCGACGAGGTGCAATATAATCTGCATATCATGATGCGTTTTGATCTGGAGCGGGCGCTAATCAGCGGTGATTTGGCAGTAGGTGATCTTGAGGCCGCTTGGAACGACCGCTTTGCTGCAGATTTTGGGTATCAGGTAGATCGGCCGTCGCACGGCGTGCTGCAGGATGTACATTGGTCTGTGGGTCTGTTTGGGTATTTCCCGACCTACGCGCTGGGCAACGTCTATGCCGGGTGTCTTTATCAGGCGCTGCGCACGGATGTGCCAGACCTGGACAACCAGCTTGCGGCAGGCGATTTGACCGCTGCAACCGGTTGGCTGGGCCATCACGTTCAACGCCATGGCGGCTTTTATGAACCGCGCGAGGTGATTACAAAAGCGGCGCGCCAATTGCCTTCAGAATTGCCTCTTTTAAAGTATCTCGAGGATAAGTTCAGCGATCTGTACCGGCTTTAACCACATGATATAGCATCGCTGGAAAAACCCATCGTGACGGGCTGTTTGCGTAATGCAGCCGCCACGAAGCTATTGTTTGTTCCTAGGTTTATACATTATGTGAGCCCGAACGTCCGCATGTAAGGGGACGTTCTGGGCGATTGAAAAGCCGTTTATCGTCGCAGGGTCTAGGTCTCGCCGGATTCGGCCTCGCCTTCGATCACATCCTCTTGGTCGCCTTGATCGGCAATCCAAGCCACCGAAACGACTTCTTCGCCTTTGGCCGTGTTAAACACCCGCACGCCGCCAGCGCTGCGCGAGCGAAACGAAATCCCTTCCACCGGGACCCGAATTGACTGTCCGTTTGAGGTCGCTAGCATGATCTGGTCATCAAGCTCGACCGGGAAGCTGGCCAATAAACGGCCGCCACGCATAGCTTTGTCCATCGCCGACACGCCCATACCGCCGCGCCCGCGTAACGGATAGTCGTGGCTGCTGGACAGTTTGCCGGCGCCGTTCGCAGTTATTGTCAGAATCAGGTTTTCTGCAGCGGACATCTCAGCATAGCGTTCGGGGCTGATCCTCGCGTTGACATTGGCGTCTTCGTCATCTGGGAGCTCTGCATCATCGGCCAGGCCCGCCACAGCGCGCCGCATTTTAAGATAGGCTACGCGCTCGTCTGAGCTGGCTTCAAAATGGCGAATAATCGACATCGAGACAAGGGTGTCGTCGCCACTGAGTTTAATGCCGCGCACCCCTACCGAGGCACGGCTGTTAAACACCCGCACGTCCGTGGCCGAAAAGCGGATCGCGCGGCCCGAACTTGTGGTCAACATCACGTCGTCTTCATTGGAGGCAATCCGCGCATTGATCAGTGTGGTCTCGGCATGTTCGTTCTCGAACTTCATAGCGATCTTGCCGTTGCGCATCACGTTGGTGAAATCCGACAGCTTGTTGCGGCGCACGGTGCCTGCAGAGGTGGCAAATACCACTTGCAGATCATCCCAGTCTTTTTCGTCCCGATCGACGGGCATGATGGCGGCGATAGAGACCCCCGATGGTATTGGCAGAATATTGACAACAGCCTTGCCTTTCGAGGTCCGCCCCCCCTGTGGCAGGCGCCAGGTCTTCAGCTTGTACACCATGCCATCCGTGGTGAAGAATAACAGCTGAGTGTGGGTATTGGCGACAAATAAAGTCGTGACGACATCATCGTCCTTTGTGGACATGCCTGACAGACCCTTGCCACCGCGGCGTTGGGCGCGAAAATCCCCCAGCGGTGTGCGCTTGATATAGCCGGTCTGGGTGACTGTTACCACCATATCGGCGCGTTCGATCAAATCCTCATCGTCCATATCGCCGGCCCAGTCGACAATTTCGGTGCGGCGGGGGACCGCAAATTGGTCCCGGACCTCAGTCAACTCATTGGCAATGATCGCCATGATCCGGTCACGCGAGCCGAGAATTTCGAGGTATTCGCGGATTTTTCCTGCCAGTTCCTGCAACTCATCCGTCACTTCTTTGACCCCGATCTGGGTCAGGCGTTGCAACCGCAACTCAAGGATAGCCCGGGCTTGGGTCTCGGATAGAAAATAGGTATCATCTTCGTTAATCTTGTGGGTCGGATCATCGATGAGCTTGATATATTCAACAATGTCATGGGCGGGCCAACGCCGGGCCATCAGCTTTTGACGGGCCTCGGCGGCATCGGCTGACGCGCGAATTGTGGCGACAACTTCATCGACGTTGGATACAGCCACGGCCAGACCGCACAAAATGTGGCTGCGCTCGCGGGCTTTTCGCAGTTCAAAGGCTGTGCGGCGCGCCACCACATCTTCGCGAAAATCAATGAATGAGGTTAAAAACCGTCGCAATGTCAGCTGTTCGGGGCGGCCACCATTCAGCGCCAGCATGTTACAGCCGAAGTAGGTTTGCATTGGGGTAAACCGGTAAAGCTGGTTCAGCACCACTTCGGGCGTTGCATCGCGTTTCAGTTCGATCACCACGCGCACGCCGTTGCGATCGGACTCATCTTGCACATGGGCGATATTCTCGATTTTTTTCTCACGAACTTGTTCGGCGATTTTTTCGATCATCGACGCTTTGTTCACCTGATAGGGAATTTCGTCGATAACAATCGCGTAACGGTCTTTGCGAATTTCCTCGACCCGGGTTTTGGAGCGGATGATAACGCTGCCACGTCCCTCAAGATAGGCTTTCCGCGCGCCAGAGCGCCCAAGCATCGTGGCTCCAGTCGGGAAATCAGGTCCCGGTACATAATCGATCAGTTGTTCGCTGGTCAGGTCCGGGTCTTCAATCAGCGCAAGCGTGGCGTTGATCACTTCGCCCAGATTGTGGGGTGGGATATTGGTGGCCATACCGACGGCAATCCCGCCTGCGCCATTGACCAGCATATTTGGAAACCGCGCGGGCAGAACGGTTGGTTCGCGGTCTTTACCGTCATAATTGTCTTGGAAATCGACGGTATCTTTATCAATGTCGGCCAGAATAAAGGCTGCTGGCTTATCCATCCGGACTTCAGTATAGCGCATCGCGGCTGGGTTATCACCATCCATTGAGCCAAAATTACCCTGCCCATCGAGCAAAGGCAGAGACATTGAGAAATCCTGCGCCATGCGCACCAGCGCATCGTAGATCGCACTGTCGCCATGCGGGTGGTATTTACCCATCACATCGCCGACGGGCCGCGCTGATTTTCGATAGGATTTATCATGCGTATTACCGGTCTCGTTCATCGCATAAAGTATTCGGCGGTGCACTGGCTTTAGGCCGTCCCGCAAGTCTGGGATGGCGCGCGAGACAATCACACTCATTGCATAGTCAAGATAAGAGGTTTTCATCTCGTCAGTGATGGACACAGACGGGCCGTCGTAAGTCGCGCGATAAATTGAATTTTCTTCTTCGTTATTAGTATCTTCTGGCGTATCGCTCACGTTAATTTGCCTGCTCTTTGTTATCAGTTACCGTTATCCTAAAAATGGTATAACAGAGCCTGTGTGGGGTGCGCAATGGCGCGGAAACCAAGATGAAAAAAACTTTCAGTGACGGTTCACACAGCGTAGGTGCTCAGCACCGAACATGAGATACGCAAACCCAGAGTGATAGAGATTTTCTGAAATCTGGGGTCTTTGTTTTTACAGTCGTCGGGTCCACCAAACGATGATCTGGCAGACCGAACAGGTGGTTTTAGGGAATAATCCGACTGTATTTTGTGCCTTCTAAAGTGGCCCCAAGTCTCAGTCCGGATTGTGCAAAGACGACACCGATCACTGGTGCCAGCGAGGTGAGCGTTTGTGCCCTGACCGACTTGCCGCGCTCTGGTGTGGCATATTCAACATCGGCGCCACCAACCCAACCGGGGCTGCGCCTGAAACCCGCCAAGGCATCTTCGGTCATAAAGAACAGAACATGGGCAAATTGCTGACCGCCAATTTGCAATCCGACATTGCCAGAGGTGGCTGAATAGTAATCTACCACTGTGTTATTGATCAACAAGGCACCGCGGCCAAAACTCCCACCGAGGAGAAACCCGCCTTTTGTAACCAACGGCATCACCAACATACCATTTGATTTTGCGGCCAAATCCTGTGTGTCGGGATAGTTCTGAAACATGTCTTCCAGCGTGGCTTGCACCTGACCGTCAATGACTTCGGGATTGCCAGAACCGATGCCATTTCCACAGCCCGCGACCAAGGTGGCGGCGCTCAAAATGCTAAAATTGAAGTTGCGACGGTTAATTTGTGTCATGCGCTTTACCTGTATTTGTATACGTGTTTTTGGTTTGTCCAAATTTATAACTTACGCATACCGCTTGTCCGGGAAAATGTCACCTTAATTCCGTGTTTCTAGAGCAATATTATCGTGCTTTTGCGATCTTTTGGGCCACCTCGACAGCAAAATAACTCAAAATGCCATCGCAGCCCGCGCGTTTAAAGGCCATCAGGCTTTCCATCATAACTTTTTCGCCGTCAATCCAGCCATTTACAGCTGCGGCTTGGATCATCGCGTATTCACCCGATACCTGATAGGCAAAGGTCGGGACGCCAAAGCGGTCTTTAACGCGATGGCAGATGTCAAGATAGGGCAGTCCGGGCTTGATCATCACCATATCCGCGCCCTCGCCGAGATCGCGTGCGACCAGCTGCAGGGCGGCATCCGCATTAGCCGGATCCAATTGATAGGTTGATTTGTCGCCTTTCAGCGCCCCGGACGCGCCCACGGCATCCCGAAACGGTCCATAAAAAGCGCTGGCAAATTTGGCGGCATAGGACAGCAGGATCACATCTTGATGCCCCTGCGCTTCGAGTGCGCTGCGGATCGCGCCAATTCGACCATCCATCATATCCGACGGGCCGATGATGTCTGCGCCGGCCTCGGCCTGCGAGAGGGCCTGTTTGACCAGCGCTTCGACCGTGGCGTCATTGACGATCGCGCCGTCGATAACAAAGCCATCATGGCCATCGATATTATACGGGTCCAGCGCCACATCTGTCATGACGGCAATTTCAGGCACGGCCGCTTTGATGGCGCGGGTTGCGCGGTTCGACAGGTTTTGCGGGTTCCAGGCCTCGGCACAATCAGCAGTTTTCAATGCGGGGTCGGTGTAGGGAAACAGGCATATTGCGGGGATGCCGAGGTCGGCGGCATGGCGTGCGGCTTCAACCAACTTGTCGATACTGCGCCGCATCACGCCTGGCATCGAGGGAACAGGATCCTCTATATTGTCGCCGTCACAGATGAAAACTGGCCAGATCAGGTCGTTGACGCTGAGGTGGTTTTCGCGCGCCAGGGCGCGGAGGGCGTCGGTGCGGCGCAACCGCCGGGCGCGGGCGGTGGGAAAGCTGGCAATCATAGATTTCATCTCAGTAAGTCCTTGAACACATGCTGTAGGGGTGGCATGGAAAGCGCCTTAGGACAAGAGCGAGGTTAGAACGGGCAGCGTGAAGCAGCGGTTTGTATCGGTGAAAGGCCCATCAGGGCAGAATGGGCGGTCCTATGGCTGCGTTTGAGGTGATCGATATAAGGTCATTTTCGAACCTTTGGTTCTGGATGGTGCTGGCGGTTATGTGGTCCAGTGCCAGCCATCGGGTGATCGGAATTCCCTATGATATGATCCAAAACGCCAAACGACACGGCGGCCAGGCCGAGCGCGATCTCGAGGCGTTGATGCAGATTAACGCCCAGCGTTTTTTTGATTTGCGATCACCCTCTGGGCTGACAGTGATCGGGTTGGGGTGTGCGGGTCTCAGTTCTCTTGGCCTGCTTGGCTTTAGCTATCAGATCGAATTGGCTCAAGCGGTGTTTCTGTTGGCGTTTCCCATCAGCTTAATTGCCATAATGAGCCTGCAAACGGCCGCTGCAGTGCGGGCGTGCGATGGGATCTCAGAGCGTTTATATAGCCGATTCCGTCGCCACCGGATAGCGACGCAACTGTTGGCTGTCGCCTCTATATTTGTCACCGCCACCTGGGGCATGTACCACAATATTTCACACGCGATACTCGGGGGCATAAACTGATATGGATGCAGGGTCTTCTGACGGAAAAACCACAGCTGCCTTGCGAACTGCGCATGGTTTGAACACGTCTGCAACAATAACTATTGGTGGCGCGCCAGAAGGCTATGATGCGCATCTGGTTTTAAAAGAGATTGCCAGCAGCAACGCCCCGGTCCTCCATGTGGCGCGCGATGATAAACGCATGGCGATCATGAAGGCATCACTGCAGTTTTTCGCCCCTGAGATGCCAGTGCTCAGCTTTCCCGGCTGGGATTGTCTGCCCTATGACAGGATTTCTCCCAACGCTGATATTTCTGCGGCGCGGATGGCAACATTGGCCAGCTTGGTTCACGTAATGCCGACACAATTTGTAGTTTTGACCACGTTGAATGCCGCCTCTCAGCGGCTGCCGGCGCGCAGCGTTTTGCGCGAGGGGGTCTTTACTGCAGAGGTCGGACAACGGATCAATGAGGCTGAACTGAAAGCATTTTTGGTGCGTATGGGCTTCACTCAGGCCCCAACCGTGATGGAGCCGGGTGATTATGCGGTGCGTGGCGGGATCATTGATGTCTATCCTCCGGGTGAGTCGGGGCCGGTTCGTCTGGATCTTTTTGGGGATGTTCTGGATGGTGCGCGGCGCTTTGACCCGGCAACGCAGCGCACCACCGAGAAATTAAATGTGGTCGAGTTTTCTCCGGTTTCCGAAGTTATTCTGGACCCTGGCGCCATCACCCGTTTTCGGCAAAACTATCGCATAGAGTTTGGTGCCGGACGCAGCGACGACCCGCTATACGAGGCAATAAGTGCAGGGCGCAAGCATCAGGGTATTGAGCATTGGCTTGGATTGTTTCATGAAAAGCTTGAGACATTGTTCGACTATTTGCCGGGGGCGACAGTCACGCTGGATGACCAGATAACTCCGGCGCGGATCGCACGCTGGGAAATGGTTGAGGATCAATACGAAACCCGCCATCTGGCAATGTCGCAAAAAAGCCGTCTGGATACGGTCTATAAACCGGCACCACCCCACCTTCTATATCTCGATGATGCGGCATGGGGCGTGGCTGTGCAAGACCACAGAGTGGTGCAGTTTCATCCCCTAGCGCAAGCTTCAGGCCCGGGCGTGATTGATGCGGGTGGGCGCATAGGTCGAAATTTTTCGCCAGAAAGACAGCAGGAAAATATATGTCTTTTTAGCGCTTTAGCAGATCACCTTAAAGTTAAGCTGCAACTTGGCCCGGTGGTGATCGCGGCTTATTCCGAAGGGGCCCGTACGCGGCTTAGCGGATTGATCGAAGACGAAGGTCTGGCTGAAACAATCTTGATCGCCAGTGGGTCTCGGATGGGAAAAGCGGGGCTTTATCTCGCGGTATGGCCGCTGGAGCACGGCTTTGAGACGCCGAGTATGACGGTGATTTCCGAGCAGGACGTACTGGGTGACCGCTTAATCCGACGGGCCAAGAAACGCCGCAAGGCCGAAAACTTTCTCACTGAGACCCAGTCTTTGACCAGCGGCGATCTGGTGGTGCATGTCGACCACGGAATCGGGCGCTTTCACGGCCTAGAGGTGATTGCGGCGGCGGGTGCTGCGCATGAGTGTCTGATGTTGGAATATGCCGATAACGCGCGGCTCTATCTGCCTGTTGTCAATATTGAATTACTGTCAAAATACGGCCATGATGAGGGCCTGCTTGATCGGCTGGGCGGCGGTGCGTGGCAGGCCAAAAAAGCCCGCTTGAAAGAGCGTATTCGTGACATGGCTGACCGGTTGATTCGGGTGGCGGCCGAACGCGCGCTGCGCAAAGCGCCGGTACTCGATCCTCCACCGGGCATGTGGGATGCGTTCAGCGCCCGCTTTCCCTATCAAGAAACCGATGATCAATTGCGCGCAATCGGCGATGTGGTGCAGGATCTGACCAGCGGCCAGCCGATGGATCGGCTGATTTGTGGTGATGTCGGATTTGGCAAAACCGAGGTTGCGATGCGCGCCGCGTTTGTTGCGGCCATGTCGGGGGTTCAGGTGGCGGTGGTGGCACCGACCACATTGCTGTCGCGTCAACATGCCAAAAGCTTTGCGGAGCGGTTCCGCGGATTTCCGATCCAAGTGCGACAGCTGTCACGTTTTGTGCCGGCCAAAGAGGCACAGGTCACCCGCGACGGAATTACAAATGGCACGGTCGATATTGTTATTGGCACCCACGCCCTGCTGGCAAAATCAATTCGGTTTCAGAACCTCGGCCTTTTGATCATCGATGAAGAGCAGCATTTTGGGGTCTCGCATAAAGAGCGGCTCAAGCAGATGCGCAGCGATATTCACGTGATGACGCTGACGGCAACGCCCATCCCGCGCACCTTGCAATTATCCCTGTCGGGGGTGCGCGATCTGTCGATCATCGGCACACCACCAGTCGACAGGTTGTCAATCCGCACCTATGTGAGCGAATTTGATGCTGTCAGCATCCGGCAGGCGCTACTGCGCGAGCATTACCGGGGGGGGCAGTCGTTTTATGTCGTCCCCCGCATCGCCGATTTGCCCGAAATTGAAGACTTTTTGAAAGAACAATTGCCAGAATTGAGCTATGTGGTGGCGAATGGCCAGATGGCGCCCGGACAGTTGGATGACCGGATGAATGCGTTTTACGACGGCAAATATGACATTCTTCTGGCGACGACGATTGTCGAATCCGGCTTGGATATCCCCACCGCAAATACCATGATCATTCACCGTGCTGATATGTTTGGCTTGGCACAGTTGTATCAGATCCGTGGTCGGGTTGGGCGCTCGAAGACCCGCGCCTATGCGTATCTGACAACCAAGCCGCGGATGAAATTAACGGCAACAGCTGAAAAACGCCTGCGGGTATTGGGCAGTCTCGATACATTGGGGGCCGGCTTTACGCTGGCCTCGCAGGATCTTGACATTCGCGGGGCGGGCAACCTTTTGGGCGAAGAGCAATCCGGCCAAATGCGTGATGTCGGCTATGAACTGTACCAATCCATGCTGGAAGAGGCGATTGCCAAAATCAAGGCGGGCGAAATGGAAGGCCTGTCAGAGGCAGATGATCAATGGGCACCGCAGATCAATCTGGGCGTTCCAGTCCTGATCCCAGAGGCATTTGTTCCCGATCTGGACGTGCGGTTGGGCTTGTACCGCAGATTATCGGGCCTTAGCAAAAAAGTCGAACTTGAGGGCTTTGCCGCCGAATTGATCGACCGCTTTGGCCCATTGCCGAAAGAGGTCAACACATTGATGTTGGTGGTGCGGATCAAGTCGATGTGCAAACGCGCGGGTATTGCAAAAATGGATGGTGGTCCGAAAGGGGCGACGCTGCAGTTTCACAATGATAAATTTGCCTCGCCGCAGGGATTGGCCGAATTTGTGCGCGATCAGCGCGGTCTTGCCAAGGTCAAAGGTAATAAAATCGTTGTGCGGCGCAATTGGGCGAAAGACAGTGATAAAATCAAGGGTGCATTCGCAATTGCCCGTGATTTGGTTGAGCAACTGGTGGCTGAGAAAGCGCGTAAGAAGGCGGCTAAGGGCTGAGTTTTCCGCAATGGCTTCATCAAATAAAAGTGTTTTTAGCGGTTAGTTTTCCGCCATGAAACGTTTTATTTTTGGCTTTAACCAGGCCCAGAGCCCCGGTGCGCCGCGTGCTATTTTCGCCCCCACCCTCGTTTCTATCCGGTTCAGGTCGACGCCGCAGTCTTTCCAACTGCCGCCGCCCGAGGCGAGGTTCTGATTGGGGGGTTGAAAGCGATCCATAGACTTGGCAAATTGCGCGTCTGGGGTCGTTGCGGCCTCAAATTCGTTCCATAGATCAAGCAGTTCGCTCGCCTGGTCAGCTGGTAGCAGACCAAAAATACGGCGGGCCGCTTTGGCCTCTTCGTCGGCAAGTTTTTCTGCGTCGTACTGCCCAAAAATCGGCGCATCACCCGCATCAATTTCCACCAAATCATGGATTAAGAGCATCTTAATCACGCGTGATATCTCTACGTCCGGGCGGGCCTGCTCTGCGAGAATTAGCGCGTAAAGCGCGACGTGCCAGCTATGTTCGGCGCTGTTTTCGAACCGCGTGCCATCGCCGAGTGTGGTGGCCCGCTCAATTGATTTCAGTCGGTCCACTTCTGTTAGGAACGCGACCTGCTTGTCAATTCTATCAGCCGACATAGTGCTGTGCCGACCGCTTGCCCTGTCGGTTTGCGGCCGCGACACGATGTTTATAACGCGAGCGCTGCATCAGCGTGTATTTTCTGTTAACCGCCGTTTGACGTAGTCGGTGACGTTACCGATCATATCGTCCATATGGTGCTCAAAGAAATGCCCGGCGCCGTCCATTTGGGTATGGGTGATGGTAATGCCTTTTTGTTCGTGCAGTTTCGCAACCATGGCTTCGGTATCTGCTGGAGGCGCGACGCGATCGTCTTTGCCGTTGATCACCAAACCCGAAGCCGGGCAAGGCGCCAGAAACGAAAAGTCGTACATATTTGCCGGTGGCGCTACAGAGATAAACCCGGTAATTTCCGGCCGCCGCATCAACAGTTGCATGCCGATCCACGCCCCAAAGCTAAATCCTGCAACCCAGCAGTGTTTGGAATTGGTGTTCATTGACTGCAAATAGTCCAGCGCCGAGGCGGCATCCGACAGTTCGCCAACCCCTTGGTCATATTCGCCTTGCGACCGGCCGACACCCCGAAAATTAAATCGCAACACAGTGAAGCCCATATTGTAGAAAGCGTAGTGTAAATTATACACAACCTTATTATTCATCGTCCCGCCAAATTGTGGGTGAGGGTGCAGTACGATAGCAATCGGCGCATCTTTTTCTTTTTGCGGATGGTACCGGCCTTCTAGACGACCTTCCGGTCCGGGAAAAATGACCTCGGGCATGTAGCGTTGGTGCTCCTGTCAGGCTTGGCGGTTATCTTGACGAAACAGCGCTGTCACCTTAGAATGATTCTAATTAAGCCGAAGTGGCTTTTGAAAAGTTGTGATACGGGGTGTGGCCGATAAGGTCAATCATTTCACGAGAGGTAACGCATGAAACTCAGCACCAAAGGGCGGTATGCCATGGTAGCCTTGGCCGATATAGCCCTGCAGCCTGCAGATAGTCTTGTTTCGCTTGGTGATATTTCAAAGCGGCAGGATGTCTCGCTGCCCTATCTGGAGCAACTTTTTGTCAAATTGCGGCGCGGTGGTCTGGTAGAATCGGTTCGCGGGCCCGGCGGCGGCTATCGGCTTGGCCGGCAGGCCAGCGAAATCCGGGTGGTTGATATTCTTGCGGCTGTGGATGAGACAGTAGATGCGATGCACAAAGGCGCCGGTGCCTCGGGGGCGTTGTCGGGTTCCCGGGCGCAATCGCTGACCAATCGCCTGTGGGAAGGACTGAGCGCGCATGTCTATGTGTTTCTGCACCAGACACGTCTGTCGGATGTTATCCAGAATGAATTGATGCCATGCCCGGCTGTTCCGAGCTTACTTTCGGTGGTGGATGACGGATGAGGCGGTGCTATCTCGATTATAATGCCACTGCCCCGCTGCGAGCCGAAGCCCGCACAGCAATGATTGCGGCCATGGATCAGGTTGGCAATCCGTCGAGCGTGCATGCAGAGGGCCGGGCGGCCAAAGCAATTGTCGAGAAGGCCAGAGGGCAGATCGCTACGGCTTTTGGTGCGGATGGGGCGGATATTGTGTTTACCTCTGGAGCGACCGAAGCGGCTGCGCTGGCCTGTGCTGGGCGCGGTTTGCAGGGGGCTGATATTGAACATGACGCGGTGGCGGCGTGGATACAGCCAGATCATTTGGTGCGCGCTGACGGGACGGTTGAGATCACTGAACCAGAGACGTCGGTACTGCAAATGGCCAATTCCGAAACCGGTATTGTGCAGAGCTTGCCAAAAGGTTTGGCTGTTACGGATGCTACACAGGCATTTGGCAAATTGCCAGTGGCCTTCAATTGGCTTGGTGCCGATATGGCGCTGATTTCGGCGCATAAAATCGGTGGACCAAAGGGCGTCGGGGCCGTTGTCTTGCGTCGGGGACTTGATCTGCCGGCACAAATCAAAGGTGGTGGCCAAGAAATGGGCCGTCGTGCGGGAACCGAAAATGTGGTGGCGATTGCCGGATTTGGCGCTGCGGCAGAAAGAGCTGCACAAGATCTTGCTAACGGAGTCTGGCAACGAGTGGCAGAAATTAGAAACATTCTAGAAACTGCTCTTGAGACACGCTTAAAAGAGATTATCTTTATAGGGCGCGACGTCGAGCGTCTGCCAAACACCAGCTGTTTGGCCGTACCTGGCTGGAAAGGGGAAACGCAAGTGATGCAAATGGATCTTTCGGGGTTTGCCGTTTCGGCGGGATCGGCCTGTTCGAGTGGCAAGGTAAAAGCCAGCCGGGTTTTACGGGCTATGGGGTATGAGGATGATTTGGCGGCTTGCGCCATCCGTCTCAGTCTGGGACCAACCACGACGGAGTCCGATGTTCTGGAATTCGCAGACGTCTGGCTTAAAAAATATGACACATTCCGCGCTCGCGCGGCCTAATAGCAAATCGCAAAAGGAAATCTGATATGGCAGCTTTGGACGAGGTCATCGTAAAAGATGGGGTTGATCAAGAAACAGTCGATGCGGTGCGCGAAGTTGGTGGGGCGTATAAATACGGCTGGGAAACCGAAATTGAGATGGAGTATGCGCCGAAAGGCCTCAATGAGGATATTGTTCGGCTTATATCGGATAAAAACCAAGAGCCCGCTTGGATGACCGAGTGGCGTCTGGCGGCATTTGCCCGCTGGAAGAAGTTAAGCGAGCCTAAATGGGCGATGGTAAGCTATCCCGAGATTGATTTTCAGGATCAGTATTATTATGCGCGGCCCAAATCGATGGAGCAAAAACCCAAATCTCTGGACGATGTGGATCCGAAGCTGCTTGAGACCTATGCAAAACTCGGTATTCCGTTAAAAGAACAGATGCTTCTGGCTGGTGTAGAGGGCGCTGAGGTCGAGGCAGTGGAAAACCGCAAGGTTGCGGTGGATGCAGTGTTTGACTCTGTTTCGGTTGGAACGACGTTTCAGGCCGAGCTTAGAAAGGCCGGGGTGATCTTTTGCTCAATCTCAGAGGCCATTAATGAGCATCCTGAGCTGGTTCGCAAGTACCTTGGCACAGTTGTGCCGGTATCGGATAATTACTATTCGACGCTGAACTCTGCGGTCTTTTCGGACGGCTCATTTGTGTATATTCCGCCGGGGGTGCGCTGCCCCATGGAGTTGTCGACCTATTTTCGTATCAATGCCGAAAACACGGGCCAATTTGAGCGCACGCTGATTATCGCCGATAAAGGCAGCTATGTCAGCTATCTTGAGGGGTGTACTGCGCCACAGCGCGACGTGGCACAATTGCATGCCGCAGTGGTTGAAATCATCATTGAAGAGGACGCCGAGGTTAAATATTCTACCGTCCAAAACTGGTATCCGGGCGATGAAAACGGCAAAGGTGGGATTTATAATTTTGTTACCAAACGCGCGGATTGTCGCGGCGATCGGGCCAAGGTGATGTGGACGCAGGTGGAAACTGGCTCGGCGGTGACGTGGAAATATCCGTCTTGCGTACTGCGCGGCAATGATAGCCAAGGCGAGTTTTATTCCATAGCGATTGCGAACAACATGCAGCAAGCCGACACCGGGACCAAGATGGTACATTTGGGCAAAAACACCAAATCGCGTATTGTGTCGAAAGGTATCAGTGCCGGAAAGGCGCAAAATACCTATCGTGGCTTGGTCAGCATGCATCAAAAAGCCAAAGACAGCCGCAACTATACCCAGTGCGATAGTTTGTTGATCGGTGGAAACTGTGGGGCCCATACCGTGCCTTACATCGAGGTTAAAAACAATTCTTCGCGCGTCGAGCATGAGGCAACAACCTCAAAGGTTGATGATGAACAGCTGTTTTATTGTCGTCAGCGCGGGATGGATGAAGAAGAAGCTGTGGCCCTTGTGGTTAACGGGTTTTGCAAAGACGTGCTGCAAGCGCTGCCGATGGAATTTGCAATGGAGGCCCAACAGTTGGTGGCGATTTCACTTGAGGGGTCTGTCGGGTAGACGCGAAGCCCAGAACAGCACTGGGAAGAGCCCTGCTCGGGGAGAGAAATATCGCGGGAAGATCACCGCACAAAAAGGCGAGATAGGAATATAAATGTTAGAAATTAAAGACTTGTGCGCGTCTTTGGCCGACGAAGAGAAGCAGATCCTCAAGGGGGTAAACTTGACCGTTGAAGCGGGAAAAGTACACGCGATTATGGGGCCAAACGGATCGGGAAAATCGACATTGTCATATGTCTTGTCCGGCAAGGATGGCTATGAGGTCACGGGCGGATCGGCGGCGCTGGACGATGAAGACATTCTTGAGATGGAAACTGAAGAGCGTGCGGCCGCAGGACTTTTTCTGGCGTTTCAATACCCGATCGAAATTCCCGGGGTGGGCAACATGGTGTTTATGCGCACGGCCGTCAACGCCCAACGCAAGGCACGCGGCGAAGAGGAAATGAGTGCGACCGAGTTTCTCAAAGAGGTCCGAGCACGGGCCAAAACGCTTAAAATTGACGCCGACATGCTGAAGCGTCCGGTCAACGTTGGTTTTTCGGGTGGCGAAAAAAAGCGGAATGAAATCTTGCAGATGGCGATGCTTGAGCCGAAGATGTGCATCTTGGATGAGACCGATTCAGGGCTTGATGTAGATGCTATGAAACTGGTGGCTGAAGGGGTCAACGCGCTGCGAGACAAAGGCCGCGCGTTTTTGGTGATTACTCACTACCAACGCTTACTGGATCACATAAAGCCGGATGTGGTACACATTATGGCCGAGGGCCGTATTGTCAAAACCGGCGGACCGGAATTGGCGCTTGAGGTCGAACAGAACGGCTACTCTGATATTCTGGCCGAGGTGGCCTGATGGGGGATACACAGCGGAAGGTTGAGTTGGCACAAACCCGTCTGGACACCATCAGCCCCCCTCAGGGTGGATGGACAGCCGAAGCCCGCGCTGCGGCGTTGGTGCGGCTCCAATCACAGGGCTTGCCGGCACGCCGTGATGAATATTGGCGTTATACCAGACCCGATACCCTGACCATTGCCACAGCTCCAAGCGCAGTGCCGGAACAGCATAGTGAAGACGGCGTGTTCGAGCATTTAGATGCGTTAAAAATTGTCTTTGTTGACGGCATTTTTGACCCGCAAGCCTCGGATGACCTAAGTCTTGACGGGATCACAATAGAGCGGCTGGCGACGGCAGCAGAGTTTGACATCCACTGGGCGAAACCGATTTATGGCAGCCTTGAGGCGGCGGGGCAAACCCCGGTTGCCCGGCCTTTGGCCGCTTTCAATACCGCGCAGGCCAGCGATGGCATTCTGATCGATGTCAAATCCACGCCGAGTAAACCAGTGAGCGTGATTTACCGCCACAAAGACGCAGGCTCTGATGTGACGCTGCATCACGTCGTCAAAGTGGCAGAGGACGCAAAGCTCGAATTGCTTGAAAGCGGCGCTGCGGCAGCGCGTTTTAATCATGTTCTTGAAATCGACATTGCCGATCGCGGCCAGTTTCATCACGTACGGGCGCAGGGTCCGGATCATGGCTGTCGCTTGGTGACGCATTTGTTCACCCGCTTGGGGACAGAAAGTGTCTTCAAATCCTTTACGTTGGGGGCGAACGGTTTGTTGACACGCAACGAGTGCGTGATTGAACTGACCGGTGATGACGCCGTGGCCCATGTGGCCGGTGCGGCAATCGGTGACGGTGATTTTCACCACGATGACACAGTTTTCATCACTCATGATGCACTGCGTTGCGAAAGTCGACAAGTGTTCAAAAAAGTGCTGCGCGATGGTGCTGTTGGCGTGTTTCAGGGCAAAATTCTGGTCAAGAAAGATGCTCAAAAGACCGATGGCTATCAAATCAGTCAGTCGTTGCTCCTGGACGGTGACAGTCAGTTTCTGGCCAAGCCTGAGCTGGAAATCTATGCAGATGACGTTGTTTGCTCACATGGTTCGACCTCGGGCGCAATTGACGACGATGCGTTGTTTTATCTGCGTGCGCGGGGCATTCCCGTCGACATTGCCACCGATTTGCTCACCCTTGCCTTCCTCGCAGAGGCGTTGCACGAGATTGAAAGCGACAGCCTGTCCAGTGCGGTTGGCGACCGTCTTGAGGCTTGGTTGGCTCAGCGGCGGTCTTAAGTGGGGGTGGTAACGGACATTGTTGCCACTTACCGGCAACCGCGCAGGGTGATGCGCCGCTTGCTCTCTATGGGTAAGCGTGAAGACCGGGCTCTTGCGTTTGTCATGGCGGGCTGCACCGTGGTTTTCATGTCGCAATGGCCCATACTTGCGCGTCAGGCCCATCTTGAGAAGCAAGATTTGAACATGTTGTTGGGCGCCGCTTTGCTGGCGTGGATTATTCTGGCGCCCTTGTTGCTGTATTGTCTTTCTGGTCTTACCTATATTGGGGGGATTGTCTTGGGCAGAAAAGGCAGTGCTTTTGCTGCAAGGCTGGCATTATTTTGGTCTTTATTGGCCTCGAGCCCGTTAATCTTATTGAACGGGTTGGTCGGTGGGTTTATCGGCAAGGGGCCAGCGCTTCAAATGGTAGGTTTGATCTGGTTAGGGGTATTTATGTGGTTTTGGCTGTCTTGCCTAAGCTGCACAGAAGGAGAGCAGGAACCGTGAACAGTGGCTTCACCAAATTGGCGGTTGAGACGGTCACGGAACCGCAATCAGTGATAGGCTGGCTGCAGTCATTACAGCTTTCGCGAGAAGTGTTGTGGTGCGCGATGGGGCTGATCATCGTGCTGAATGCGCTGTTGTTCGGGTTGACCAATATAATTGCGCCTCCTGTACAGTCTCTACCAGCAATTTTTACATCTCCTTTGCTATTTGCAACTTTGACTGGAACAGGCTTTGTGCTCACGGTTTATGCTGTTTTTTACATTGGACGTGGTTTCGGCGGGGGCGGCAGTTTTGAAATCGTATTGGTCAGTCTCGTCTGGTTGCAGGGCCTGCGCCTGCTGGTTCAAGTAGCTTTAAGCTTGATTATGGTGATTTCACCGACATTCTCCGCGTTGTTAGCATTTGCGGCGTCTTTGCTAGGGTGTTGGATATTAATTAATTTTATTAATCTGTTCCATGGGTTTAATAGCATGTTCACGGCTTTGATTGTGATGGTGGTGGTCGGTTTGGCTGTGGTCTTGGGTCTTGTGGGGCTGCTAAGCGTTTTGGGCCCGGACATCTTGGGGTTATCGTCCTATGTTTGATCATTCTGACGTCCGCAGTAATTTTCCAATATTGTCGAGGCAAGTTAATGGAAAGCCATTGGTTTACCTCGATAACGGAGCTTCCGCCCAAAAGCCTCAGGTTGTGATTGACGCGATTAGCACCGCCTATTCGCATGAATATGCCAATGTTCATCGTGGGCTGCACTACCTGTCTAACCTCGCTACCGATAAATATGAAAATGTGCGGAGTATCATCGCACGGTTTCTCGGTGTTGCGGATGAGCGTCAGATCATAATGAATTCTGGTACGACCGAGGGTATCAATACTGTGGCTTATGGCTGGGCGATGCCGCGGCTGCAACCGGGTGATGAAATTCTCCTCAGTATCATGGAACATCATGCCAACATCGTGCCGTGGCATTTTTTGCGCGAACGTCAGGGTGTGGTGGTTAAGTGGGTTGAAACCGACGCCGAGGGTGGCTTGGACCCTCAGACAGTGATCGATGCGATTACGCCGCGCACCAAGCTTTTGGCGATAACCCAGATGTCAAACGTATTGGGCAGCGTTGTCGACGTGAAAACAATCTGTGCCGCGGCGCGTGAGCAGGGTGTTGCTGTTTTGGTTGATGGGTCGCAGGCTGCGGTGCACATGCCGGTTGATGTGACCGATATAGATTGTGATTTCTACGCGGTGACGGGGCATAAACTCTATGGTCCTTCCGGGTCTGGAGCGCTGTTTATTCGCAAGGACCGGATGGAAGAGATGCGCCCCTTTATCGGGGGAGGCGATATGATCCGCGAGGTGCATCGCGATCAGGTGATCTATAATGAGGCACCAATGAAATTTGAGGCTGGCACGCCTGGCATTGTACAGATGATCGGTCTTGGTGTGGCGCTAGAGTATATGATGTCGCTGGGCATGGCGAACATTGCCCGACATGAGGCTGTCTTGCGCGACTATGCGCGGGAACGTCTTGACGGGCTCAATTGGCTGCAGACGCAGGGCAATACCGCCGACAAAGGCGCTATTTTTTCGTTTACCTTATCCGGGGCCGCACATGCGCATGATATATCGACTATTTTAGATAAAAAGGGCGTAGCTGTGCGGGCAGGGCAACATTGTGCTGGCCCCTTGATGGATCATCTGGGTTTAACCGCGACCTGCCGCGCGTCATTTGCTGTTTATAATACTACAGACGAGGTGGATCGGTTGATCGAAGCGCTGGAATTAGCGCATGAGTTGTTCGGCTGAGGTTTCTGATTGCGACGGTTTTGTCGCGCGCGTTAAATTGGGCGCAGATTTTCCCGTAATCCTGTCGGATGCCGCCTAACGTAAAACTATCCGGGAGGTCAAGAAGGGGTTAGCGGCCGCAAATTTTGACACGGATTTGGGTTTCTCTAACCTGCTGCCTTTTGAACTCGCACTGCGTTAAGCGCTGCTGTGGTGCCTGAGCTTGTACGGAAGCATTTTTACTTGCGTGGAACTGGCCTTACTCGCCATGCCAGCCTGATTTTTTGGTTCGGTCACTAGACCCCACTGCACAGGGGCTCTCCTGTGCTAGATCGCACTCGATAAAATAGGTGTGGTAAAGCGTTATGGCGTGCATAGCACCTGTGCCAAGCGCAATGATCGAAGACACCAAATCGAAGGTCGATACTGGCTTGTTCACACGCCCTCGTACTGGCCACGGCCGTACGCTTTACAGTTTCAGGCACACCTACGCTATATTTGCGCGGATCAACGATAGTACAGACAGCCACAGGCTTGCGATACAGATGGGAACCATCATTTTTATGGTTGAGCGGCACTACAGTCATGTGACACCACGATTACGTACAGCAATGCTGCCTGGCAAGTGGTATGAGCTGAGCCGAGTAGAGGATCAGGAGCGTACTGAGATTTCTTGAAAAAGAGAGAAATTCTTGAAAAAGAGAGAAATCTGACATTTTCTGCTGCAAGAATAAAGGTCAGCTATGCGGGCCAATTTTGAAGTCGCTGCGGTTGCGCCAAAAGCTGTTCTCGACACATTTGGACGAAACGCTGACATTGAATGTCTTTTTTATTTGAGCGTTAATCCAAGAACAATCCAAAATGATCCTGCGCTTCGGAGAGTTTTCGCAGGCGTTGTTTAGCGCGCGCTCCAAGCTTGCCGCTGACATCCTGTAGTAACAGGTTTAATCCCGTCGAAATCCCTTGTGGCATCGCTAGAAAGAAATGCGTTTCTGCTGGATAGCACAGCACGTAGGGTGTTATCTCGTTGGCCCAGTCACAGAATTCATCTGCAAAAATGATGACATCCATTCCGCGTTCACGTGCGAGGTTGGCGAGAATTGGACCGTGCGCGCCGTATCTAAACACATCCATCATAATAAGTGTGACCTGTTCGCCAGATGCGGGCAGAAGTCCTGCATAGACCCCGTCAATACCGTCTACGAGGTGGACGCGATCCCGCAAATAGGACAGGCGGCGACTGAAACCATCAGCAAGATAATACATCGTCTGAAATCCGGTGACATGAACGGCATCAGATCGTGTGACGCGCTCCACGACCTCGCCCCAAAGGTCACTGTCGCGCAGCGAAAAAGCCGCTTCGATTGAGGCATGGCTCAATTGAAGGCCCGCTTGAGAATCTTCGGAATGGCGTTTTGTAAAACTCGTCTCAAACCGTTTATCAACCCGATAGTTATCTGGCCCATATGTGTTCCGAATGGTCTTGCTGCGCGCGTCTGCTGAATCATCGAATCCGAGTTTGCGGTAGAAACGCGTAAGCGTCATCGGACTGATGTCCAGCTTGCGGGCAATGTCGGAGTTGGTTTCGATCAAAATTGCTTCTGGGCGCGCTAAAAAATAAGCCGAAATACGTTTCTCTTTCTGTGTGAGACGGTCTTCTGCCCGTGCGATCGCTTCTGCAAAAATGTCAGTTTCCTGCACTGTTTTTTCCATTTTTCTCCGCTCACCAGACTTTGTGTCACTAACCTTCCGAGCCTGTAACACCCGGGAAGACTAAAAAAAGGCATTGTTATTTAATTAACATATTTTACTATGAAGTTCTATTGATAACATTTAATTTTACTTCTATGCAGGATGAGAGTCGGGGTGATTCGTTTTTCTCAGCAGCCCCTTGCCTTTTCAGGTGCGGCTGGTTCGCAGGAAAA
>ERZ802830.118-NODE-118-length-76037-cov-8.96906_pt1 | contig 76037 bp, 74 predicted proteins | sample MGYA00345654_ERZ802830 | MGnify/ENA primary metagenome ERZ802830 (study PRJEB30503, sample SAMEA104212375) | marine metagenome | biome: Westerlies Biome; feature: [SRF] surface water layer (ENVO:00010504) within the epipelagic zone...; material: water...
GAAATTCCAATTAAGATAACACTGGAAATGAACGGAATACGCCAACCCCATGCTTGGAAGAAATCCTCTGACACTAAGGAACTTATAAGAATAAAAGCGAGGTTTGCTAAGATAACACCTACCGGCGCCCCAGCTTGCGCATAGGCACCATAGTAGCCCCGCTGGTCTGACGGAGCGCTCTCCGTTACCAACAGCATTGCTCCACCCCATTGGCCTCCGATAGCGAGCCCTTGAACAAAACGCAAAATTGTTAGCAAAATTGGTGCTGCAATTCCTATGGTTGCATAAGTTGGCATTAAACCAATTAAAGTTGAGGCTACACCCATCAACATTAATGCAGTCACTAAGGTCTTCTTACGCCCTATTCGATCACCGAAATGCCCGAACAAAATTCCCCCAATCGGTCTAGCTACAAAACCAAATGCAAATGTTCCGAACGATAAGATGAGACCCATGGTCGGATCAGACTCTGGAAAAAATACGGATGGGAAAACTAATGCGGCGGCGGTGGCGTAAAGAAAGAAGTCATACCACTCAATACTAGTCCCGGCCAGGGCAGTTAGCGCAACTTTTCTCATGCTTGATTTAAGTTGATCATCTCCAATTCTTGGATCGCTGGAATTTTGTTGTTCTGACATTATTCCCCCAGAGGCTTTTTATTTCGGTTTCGTTATAGAAGCATACCAAGAATAAGATAGAATATTTACCGATATTCAATTATTCCGGTTCTAAAAACAAATGTTGCTATACACAATCGCTCGATACCTGCATTTCATTGCTATTTTTGGAGTCATTGCAACGCTGATAATTAAAAACACAGCAATAAAAACTTTAATTAGTGAGGAAGATGCTATTAACCTAGCGAAGGTGAACCTGTTTTTTAACCTCAGCTTGATTTTGACCTGTATAGGAGGACTTGTTCTTTGGTTTTGGGTTGGGAGGCCAAGCAATTTCTACACTCAAAACCCATTATTTATGACCAAGCTAATCTTATTCACGCTCATATTCCTTCTTTCTCTTCTCACTTCGAACTTTTTTAGAAAGCATAGAGAACCAAAAAAAGATTCAATAGAAGTACCAACGTCCATTGTTTTACTTCTGAGACTGCAATTAACAATTCTCGCGTTCCTACCGCTAATAGCCTTTTTGATTACCAGAGGAGTTGGCCTTGGATATTAACTTTCTCAATTATATCGATTGTCCAATCTCCCGCCTGGTTGATGACAGCATGACAGATTATGATTTTAGTACTGGAATGATTGTTTAATTTTTTTGAAATTTATGAGAAACAGACCAAAATTTAAACTCTTAAGAGTAACCTTATGAAATTCTGCTTAAATACACCCCCAGGGGTCCCTCAAGCCAGCCCCAACCAACCTCTTAGCGGTTTTGCACCGCTGGCCATTATTCTGATACCCTTGGTTATCTACTTAATGCAAAGAGAGAATAATGTCCAAGAAAGATCCCATAAAACTCCATGAATTGTATGAACGGAATCCGATAGTTGCTGACTCGGAGCTTTGGGGAAGGAAATCTCACAGAACAACTCGGAGAGGTTTTTTAAAGAACACCGGCCTAATTTCGCTTTCGACTGCTTTAGGAATGAGTATTCCATTCGCCAGATTTATGCCCGCCGGCCTCATACCTGCTGCATTCGCTGCTGAAAGTGCGCCCGATGTAATTGAAGGTAAAGAAGGCTTAGTAATTCTTAATGACAGACCGGTCAACGCAGAAACTCCAGCTCATTTGCTGGACGATCCTATAACCCCCAATAAGTACATGTTCGTTAGAAATAACGGTATCCCCCCTGAAACCGTTGATCAAGAAACCTGGGAGCTCGAGATTGATGGCGAATCCTGCGTTACACCCACTAAGTTTTCAATTAAAGATTTAAAAGAAAGATTTGAGGAGGTTACTCTTCAACTCCAGCTCGAATGTGGGGGCAACGGGCGAAGTGAGTTTGTTCCTGCCGCGAGTGGCAATCAATGGACAACCGGTGCGATAGGCTGCCCAAAGTTTACAGGCGTTAGATTGAGAGATGTTCTGAACTATTGCGGCGTTGCCAGAGATGCAGTTTACGTTGGTTATTACGGGGCAGATACCCATACCAGCGGGAACCCCGATGCTGATCCTATTTCTCGTGGTGTCCCCATCAGTAAAGCTATGGAAAGAGAATCGATAATTGCCTGGGCGATGAATGGCGAAGACATACCCCTGCAAAATGGGTTTCCGCTTCGTTTGGTCTGTTCGGGCTGGCCTGGTTCTGTCTCTGGGAAATGGCTGAACCGCTTAGTTGTTCGCAATCAAGTGCATGACGGCGAAAAGATGGCGGCGCCGTCCTATTCGGTTCCACAAACGCATGTTGCACCAGGGAGCCGAGTTCCAAATGAGGATATGAAAGTCATAGAGTCTATGCCGGTAAAATCGATCGTAACCTTCCCACAGTCTGGAATAAATCAGGATTATCGTCAGCGAATGTCGGTAAGGGGGCACGCGTGGGCCGGAGATGATCAAATCAGCGGAGTATTCCTGTCAATCGATTTTGGTGCCACTTGGTTACCAACTGCGCTAGGTTCTGCTGCAAATAACCTATCTTGGCAAAGCTTTGAATCCTGGGTTCAGTTCCCAGAACCTGGATACTATGAAATTTGGGCAAGAGCGATGGACAACTTGGGGCGTTCTCAGCCCATGGTTGTACCTGGCTGGAATCCAAGAGGCTATTTGAACAACGCGTGCCATAGAGTTGCGGTGCAAGCCACCTGAGAATATGAAAAAAAAATTAATTCTAACTACTATTTTATTTGGGTTAACAGCAGCCTTCGCAGTTAATTTGCCTGTTGCACAAGAAGCAACAAGCGATACTTCAAACCTTATTATTGCCAGAGGCTGGCAAGAAGTACAAGCAACCTGCACAGAGTGCCACTCATCGTTATTGATTACACAAAACTCGGGTGATAAAGCTGTCTGGGAAAGCCGCATCCGCTGGATGCAGGATACTCAAGGCCTCCAAACGTTGGCTCCAGAATTGGAGGAATCTATCCTAAATTACCTGGTAGCTAATTATGGCCAAAAGACTTTCTCCAGAAGGGCGCCACTTAGAACACAATTCATGCCTGAAAATCCATATCAACCTGAAGATTGAAGGCCCTTCCTTCGCTACCCGAATCAACCTCTGGATACATAGGAAACTAGATTATGGAAGATATGAAAACTCCTACCTTTCTCCAGTCCTTAGTCTGTTTCGGTGGTGTTATAGCAGTAGTTATCTTCGGGTTGCTCTGGCTTGGAATTAGCCTCCATAGTTTGTTGGTGCTAGCTCTTGTATGGGTAGCTGCTCACTCCTACTGGCTGGGCTTCTCTTATCAAAAAATTAAGTCTGCGATGATCTCTGGCATTGAAAAAGGCTTGGGTGCAATTTTTATTTTCTTTCTGATCGGTATTCTCGTTGCCGCCTTAATAGAGAGTGGAACAATTGGCGGGCTAATCTATTATGGGTTAGATTTGCTGCACCCCTATTTCTTTTTACCGTCCGGTTTAATACTGTGCAGCTTGATGTCGCTGGCGACCGGAACGGCCTGGGGCACAATAGCTACCATTGGCGTCGTGCTGATGGGATTAGGCGAGGCGCTTGGCATGCCTCTGGCACTTGTGGCTGGAATGGTAGTCTCTGGAGCAAGCTTTGGAGACAAAATGTCTCCTGTTTCAGATACTACTAATCTGGCTGCCATGAGTGCTGACACAGATCTCTATTCACATATTAAATCTATGCTGTATACCACCGTGCCGACATACATTATCTGTTTGCTTATTTTTTCAGCTATTGGCTTTTACTATTCAGCTCAAACGATTTCCGAGCAAGAATTACTGACACTCCGCGAACTGCTTGGGATGGAGTTTTCAATCAGTGTAATAACTTTATTACCTTTATTTGTCTTACTTGCTTTAAGCATTAATCGGACGCCGGCCGAAGCCAGCATGCTTGGCAGTGTCGCAGCAGCCTTACTACTGGCAGTTTTCATTCAAGAGCGCTCCCTTCCAGAGGTTCTAAACAGTTTGCATACCGGATACGTCTCAGACACCGGTAATGAACGAATTGACTCGCTGCTCACTCGGGGCGGAATTACAAGCATGATGTGGACAATGTCTCTTGCATTAATTGCCCTCTCACTAGGGGGCATACTTGACCGCGCTGGCTTTGTCAAAGTTCTTCTTAAAGGGGTATTAGAGCGTATTCAACGTGCGGCTAGTTTAATGACTGCGACAATTAGTGCTGGCATTATTGCAAATATGAGTATGGGCGAGGGATATCTATCTATCATATTTGGAGGACAAATTTTCAAAGAATCCTATGAAAAAAGTCAGTTAGAAAAGCATATGTTATCGCGATGCCTGGAGGAAGGGGCAACCCTCAGCACATCGCTTATCCCTTGGACAACTTCAGGAGCATTTATTACAGGGGTTCTAAGCATTTCACCATTAGAATTTGCACCGTGGACCTTTTTTAACTACTTGAATCCACTATTATCGATCGGCCTTGCTTATATGGGCTTTGGAATATTTCGAAGAACTCAATCGCCTCAAGCCAATCAATACTAGTTGAAAAGACTACCCAGCCAAATTCACCCCTGGAAAAGAGTTAATCTAGATAAATTCTTGTCATGGTCGTTAGAGCAATGTGCTAAGCTACTGTCATAATATTTTTACCTGCTCTTATGAAATTTTTCGAGTGTGCTTGAAAAACCATGTGATATTTGCGATTTGTCGGTGCCACATGTAACTCGGCTGAGTTCGATAGCATAATATGGAAATTAAAAAAACGCCTCAATGTCGAAAAAATTTAATCTTCGAAACTAACTAATGACAAGCTAAAAGATAGAGCTAAACAAGAATGTCAAAATATATACTCGCAATTGATCAAGGGACAACCAGTAGTCGAGCAATACTATTTGATCTACACGGAAATCCAAAAGCCATTAAGCAAAAAGACTTCAAACAGTACTTCCCAGCTGATGGCTGGGTAGAACATGACGCGACTGAAATCTGGAACTCTACCTTACTTAGCTGCAGAGCAGTAATGACTAAACTGGGCGCCTCAGCGAAAGATATCGCCTGCATAGGAATAACAAATCAGCGTGAAACATCGGTCGTATGGGATAGAAGGACAGGTGAACCTCTAAACAGAGCAATCGTCTGGCAAGATCGGCGCACGGCAGATCTTTGTGATTCCTTAAGAGAGAAACACGCGAGTAATGTCCAAGAAAAAACAGGATTGCTATTAGACCCTTACTTTTCCGCTACTAAATTTCGTTGGCTTTTAGAAAATGTACCTGAAGCTAGGGAGAAAGCGCTAGCGGGGCACCTAGCTATCGGAACAATAGATACCTATCTTTTATGGAAATTAACCAGCGGTAAAAGCTATTACACTGACATAACAAATGCTTCGAGAACAATGCTGTTCAATATTAAACAGCAATCATGGGATATAGACCTACTCAATCTCTTTGAAATCCCGAGAGATATTCTTCCGGAAGTCAAAGATTGCGGAGCCGATTTCGGTATGGCAGATGAATCTGCCTTAGGTGGAGCAATACCAATTACCGGAATGATCGGAGATCAGCAAGCAGCTTCGTTTGGTCAATGCTGCTTTGAGAATGGGCAAGCTAAGGCTACTTATGGAACAGGTGGGTTTTTGCTATTCAATACCGGAAACTCCCTCGTCTATTCTTCTAACCGTCTTTTAACAACAATAGCTTATCGTCTGGATGGCGCAACGAATTATGCTATCGAAGGCAGCATCTTTATGGCAGGAGCAACTATGCAGTGGCTTCGCGACCAACTGAAGCTTATGCAAAACGCTGCAGATTCAGAGCAGCTTGCAAGAGAAGTTTCTGATAACCTCAAAGTATACCTGGTTCCGGCTTTTACCGGGTTAGGCGCACCATATTGGGATCCCCAAGCCCGCGGTGCGTTGTTTGGCATGACCCGAGACACTGGAATCAACGAATTAGCTGCAGCCGGTCTAATGTCAACTGTCTATCAAACTAAAGACTTAATGGATGCAATAAAAGGCGATGGAGCAACGCTTGCTGAACTGCGCGTAGATGGTGGTTTATCGACCAATAACTATTTTAACGAGAGACTAGCAGATGTTTTAAATTGCGAAGTCCACAGGCCTATTATAACTGAGACAACCGCATTAGGCGCAGCATACGTGGCTGGGCTCCAAGGTGGTGTATTTTCTTCTCTAGATCAAATAAACAAGAAGTGGCAAGTGGGTATGATGTTTAAGCCAAAAAAAGATGACGGTTGGAGGGAGAGGCAATATGCCGGTTGGAAGAATGCTGTAGAGAGAACTAAATCTTAGGAGAGGGTAAGTGGAATTACATTTAATTCGTCACGGTCAAACGAATTGGAATGAAGAAGGCAGAGCGCAAGGGCAAAGTGATTCTCACCTCACAGTAGTGGGTGAACAACAAGCAGTCGCACTTGGCAAGCGTATCAGTCACTTAAAATTTGATAAGGTATTTTGTAGTTCTTCCCTGAGGACACGGCAGACAGCAGACTTAGTCTTTCCACGATCCAAATCTAACATTGAGTACTTAGACTCTTTACGAGAAATATTCCTTGGCCCTTGGGAAGGCAAACTATATAAAGATATAGAAGGCGAAAGCCCCGAATCGCACCAACACTTTTGGAAGAAGCCACACCTCTTTGCCTTAAAGGGGGCTGAGAGCTTCTCTCAACTTCAGCAAAGAGCTGTAAGCACTATTCAATCGTTTGCTAGCGAATTTGAAAGAAAGAAAGTAGTTGTAGTCAGTCACGGCGCCCTAATCAAATCTTTACTTTGCTACGCAGAGGGGAAACCATTAGCGGAATTATGGACTTCGCCACGCATGCACAACTGCGCCCACAGCATTATTTTGTATAATGGGCAGGCTCCTGATCAGATTATACAATACGCTGACTTGCCGTATGCCGAACCTGAAAGGTAGGAGGTGAAACTACCCTGCATCCTTATGGTATGATTTGTTTTGTATTCTTTAAGATAAACTCTGCAGGCTAACGAAATTGAAAAATATAAAACACATGTACCTTTACGGATGCTTAGTACTTGGTGTTTTAATAGTTTGCCAGCTGAGCGGTTTTTGGATAAACGAAAATCTTCCTCAGAATACATCTCTTGAAATTAACGACTTCCTCTACTTTACACACATAAGAAATTTTGGCGGAATATTCGGTCTTGGTCAGGATATGGGCTGGCTGTTCGGACTAATCAGCCTTTTCTTACTGATCGGTGTTTCAGCGTACTTGTGGATGAGCCCCGCGACCAGTAGATATGAGTATATTTGTTTTGGCTTTATCGTAGGGGGCGGGCTAAGCAATGTCCTGGACAGACTAATCTACGGCAGCGTCATTGACTTTATTGATATACAAAATATTCCTTTTTGGAGCTATATTTTTAATACTGCCGACTTAATGATTCACGTCGGAATTTGGCCGATGCTCTTTTTGAGTCTTACCGCCTCAGAAAGCTCAAAACCTTGAGGGTTATTGCGAGAAGCCTCTGAACATTAGAATTTTTTTCACAGTTATGGGTCATAACAAACTTTATGAACAGATTTGATGGTATTTTAGCTCCTGTGGTCACACCTTTTAGAAAAGACTTCACTCCCGATAAAGACCGGTTTTTAAATCATTGCCAATGGATTTCCTCAAAAGGGGTAAATCTCGCCGTATTTGGAACAAATAGTGAAGCAAACTCCCTGTCGGTCAAAGAAAAGATTGAGTTGTTAGAATTTCTCATTTCCTCAGGAATCACCGGCGATTCTCTGATGCCCGGTAGTGGCTGCTGCTCCATCAGCGATACTGTAGAGCTAACAAAATTCGCCATAACAATTGGCTGCCGAGGAGTACTAATGCTCCCACCATTTTTTTATAAGGGCGTGAGCGACGAAGGCCTTTACGCATACTATGCTGAAATCATAGAGCAAGTTAATGAAGATAACTTAGCTATTTATCTCTATCACATCCCGCCCATCTCACAAATCCCACTCTCTACTGATTTAGTAAAGCGATTAGCTACTGAATATCCTGATAACATAGCTGGAATTAAAGATAGCTCAGGGGACTGGAAACAAACAGCAGCATTCAATGAGATGAATATTCCGAACTTCCGTGTTTTCTGTGGGTCGGAAAGTTTTCTATTAAAGAACATGCGAGCTGGAGGTGCAGGGTGTATTTCAGCTACAGCTAACGTAAATGCATTAGCAATAAATAATCTTTTTGAAAACTGGGATAGTGATAGAGCAGAATCTCTGCAGGAAAGCATTGATCAGATCAGAAATATCTTCCAATCTTATCCAATGATACCGGCTTTAAAGACAGCCATAACTCTCCAGAGTCGAGATGAGGAATGGTCCAGAGTCAGGCCCCCCCTTACCACTCTCACCAAAGACCAAATTAGCGCCTTAAACGATGAACTTTCAACAGCAGGCTTCACTATGGACGGTATCACAAGGCACGTATGAACATTTTAATAGCCGTCATGCAACATCTCGTAACTTTTTGGACATAGACATTGTTTAATCCTTCCGGTAGCCTGAAGGGTGTAGTTGGTTTGCTCGGCTGGAAATCAAAATAACATAAATAACTGATTTTATTAAGATAAATTTCTTATTCTTATAAAGAAAATTACAGCCAATATTGCAAAATAATGCCTGAATGAATTCGAAATTAATTTTTTATCAACGAGGCGAAAAATGGCAGGAAAAATAAATATGTCGAAAGTCATCGAGAAAATCCTCTTTTGGGTAATTTTAAGTGCAGCAGGTACCGCATTCGCTGCACAGGATAGCGTCGAATGGACGACACTGGGCAATGATCACGGAAACACACGGTTCACAACTTCTGAGGAAATTACTCCTACAAACTTTAGCGATTTAGAGGTTGTATGGGAGTGGGATGGAGCAAGTCTCGGAGCCGCTAGTGGAAGATCGACTCCTAGTTACATTGATGGAACACTGTATACCGTCGCCGGATCTCGCAGACACGTAGTAGCGATAGACCCAAAAACTGGTGAGACTATTTGGAGCTATAGACTACCCAACACTGGCCGCTGGGAGTATTCCATGCGAGCAGACTATGGAAAAGGTATAGGTTATTCCGAGGTTAATGGAAAGGGAGTCGTTTATATGATAACTCCAGGGTTTTTCCTTACGGCGCTAGATGCAGAAACAGGCGCCCCACTCGAAGGATTTGGCGAGCCGGTTCCAATCGATGGTTTTCCTGAAACTGGTGTTGTGGATCTTCTTGCAGACCTTGGCCACCCTTTTGACCCTTATGATGGGATACCCCTTGAGACTGGCTATATAACCGGATCATCACCACCGATCGTAGTAAACGATACGGTCATAGTTGGCAATTCTGCTGAGCAAGGATATAACCAGTCTCGAATAGAAAACATTCCTGGTGACATTCTCGCTTATGACAAGAGCACTGGTGAATTCAAATGGAAGTTTAACGTAATTCCAAAGCCCGGAGAGTATGGACATGAAACGTGGGAAAATGACGCATGGCAATGGACAGGTGACGTATCGTCTTGGGCGCCAATTTCAGCAGACATAGAAAACGATCTTGTTTACATACCAACTAATGGTGCAACAATTGATTATTATGGCGGTTTCAGGCCTGGGGATAATCTCTTCGGGACAAGCCTGATCGCGCTGAAAGCAAGCACTGGTGAAAGAGCATGGCATTTTCAAACAGTTCATCATGATATTTGGAATTATGACAATCCAATGGCCCCTGTCCTCCTAGACCTAAATGTTCCCGGGCAAGGCGAAGTTCCAGCAGTGATGCAAGTAACAAAACAGAGTTTTGTATATGCTTTCAATCGTTTGACCGGAGAGCCTATTTGGCCAATCATTGAAAGGCCAGTTCCTCAGTCAACAGTTCCAGGTGAAGTACTATCAGAGACTCAACCATTTCCCACCAAACCAGAAGCTTTTGACCTTCAGGGCGTTTCAATAGATGACCTGATAGATTGGACTCCAGAGATACGCCAACAAGCAATAAATGCTTTTGCCGACTATCAGATGGGGCCATTATTCAATCCACCGATTCAACGCGGTCATGAGTCTGGAAAAAGAGCTGCAATGTTCTGCCCTGGCGGCGGCGGCGGTGCGAACATTACTTCACCTTCAGTAGCTGATCCAAATACCGGTTATCTATTTGTTTCTTCTCGAGCTGCATGCAGTCCGATAGTGTTAGTGCCGGGGGAAGAGGCCGATTTGCAATATGAGTTGCCTACCGGAACGACATACTCGCAGTACGCGAGCGGGCCTGGCGCCGGCGCGCCGCGTCACCCTCTTGGAATACCTTTATTCAAGCCACCTTTCAGTCGAATAACGGCGATTGATATGAATACCGGCGAGCATGCATGGGTCATTCCGACTGGAGAAACTCCTGCTAGAGTGCAGGAAGTAATTGATGACAATAACCTTGATGTCGAAAACACGGGCACAGGTGCATTAGTGCCCATGGTCGTTACACCGAGTATGCTCGTTTATTCTGACACTAGAACAGACGGAACGCCAATGCTGTATGCTGTCGATAAAAGCACGGGCGAGACCGTCGGTTCTATTGAAGTACCTGATCGCAGTCGATACGGTATGAGTTCATGGACCCATGATGGACACCAGTACATCATGTTGCAAACGGGCTCAAAACTTACTGCAGTAGCATTGCCTGCGGCAAAGCCAGCGGAGACCGGCTACCATTAAAAACTAGCTCAGATAATATTTTGGCTTACAAAATAGAATGCTCGATTACTTTATGTAGTCGAGCATTTTTTTTTAAGTATCCTATCGGATAACTCAATTGGCCTTTGTCATCCAAGGAAACGCCCCGGTAGTTAGCCCCACCCCTAAAAGTACTAGCACGCAGCCAAACACCATATTTAACGTGACGTTCTCTGATAAGAATAAGTTGCCCCAAAAAATTGAAAATATCGGGATCAAGTAGGTTGTCATTATCGCCCGACTGGTGCCTACTCTATCAACTAAACGGTAAAACATTACAAAACCAAAACCTGTGCAAACAACTCCCAATGCAAAAACGCTCCACCATATACTCCCTTGGGGCAGCACTTCGGGCCGTCCAGCCATAGAAAAAGGCAATAAGACTATAGATGAGAACAAAAGACCCCCTGCTGTAATAGTAAGACCTGATACCCCTTTCAAATTATTAGCGGCTAAATTGATAGCCACCCCATACAGCAAACAAGCGAATAAGGCTGAGGGAATCGCTAACCAGCTTGAAATCCCCGAATATTCGAAAGGATTAAATACAAGAGAAACCACACCTATGAACCCAAGGGCTAATCCAAAAAGACTCGACTTGGTGAGCTTCTCATTATAGAAGCTCCAAGCCACAACTGCTGTGAAGATTGGTACCGTTGCATTTATGATCGAGAGCAGGCCAGCTCCAATATAAAGTGCCGAATATGCGAAGAAGCAAAAAGGAATAGCCATATTCAACAGGCTCACAAGAGCTATCATTCTCCAATTCGACTTCAATTCTTGAAATTTACCCAAAATCAAAACCATAGGGAATAAAACTACAAGGCCGCTAACAACTCGCATCTCAATCAAGAAAATTGGACCGAATACTGGCGTTGCCAATCTCAAGAATAAAAACGAAGATCCCCAAATCGCCGACAGAATTAATAACTCATAAATATCTTTAAAGTTAAATTTTGGCATCATCAATCTACGAATTAAAGATTAAAAAAAACCCGATTGCTCAAAACAGATCGGGTTTTCATAACACAATTTAGCTATTTCAACCTAAGCTTAATCCTCTTCTGTCACCTCAGTGTCATCACCTAGATCGTCTTCATCGCGAATAGGCCTGTCGACGAGCTCGACGTATGCCATCGGAGCTTTATCGCCAGTTCTTTCACCGCACTTTAAAATGCGTATATATCCCCCAGGCCTTTCAGCATATCGGGGTCCAAGCTCAGAAAAAAGTTTCCCAACGGTTTCTTTATTTCGCGTGCGATCAAAAGCGAGTCTTCGATTAGCAACTGAATCTTTCTTAGCAAGAGTAATCAGCGGCTCTGCTACCGACCGCAATTCTTTTGCTTTCACTAAAGTCGTTTTAATGACCTCATGCTCAAATAGAGACGACGCCATATTCCTGAACATTGCTGTTCTATGCGGACTATTTCGATTTAATTGACGACCACTGTGTCTATGTCGCATAAAAATTTACCTTAAATATTTGCCATTAAGCTGCACGATCATCTGTTTTCAGGCTCGAAGGCGGCCAATTTTCTAGCCGCAGACCCAACGAAAGGCCCCGCGTAGCCAAGACATCTTTGATCTCTGTAAGTGATTTTTTGCCGAGATTCGGTGTTTTCAACAACTCCACCTCTGTTCGCTGAATCAAGTCACCTATATAGTAAATATCTTCGGCCTTTAAACAATTAGCAGAGCGAACCGTCAGTTCCAAATCATCAACCGGCCGTAAAAGAATTGGATCAATCTCATCCTCTCTCTCCTCAGGCTCAGCTATAATTTCGCTTTGAAGATCTACAAAAACGCTGAGTTGATGCTGCAAAATGGTAGCTGCACGCCGGATTGCCTCCTCCGGCTCAATGGTCCCATTTGTTTCCAGGTCAATTACAAGTTTGTCTAAATCTGTCCTCTGCTCGACACGGGCATTCTCTACGGAGTATGAAACTCTAACTACCGGGCTGTAAGAAGCATCGAGAAGTAATTTCCCCACTGAGCGAGTTTCATCATCATTCTGTATACGACTGTCGGCCGGTGAGTACCCTCTCCCCTTTCGCACCGTGAGCCTCATACTAAGCTCGCCATTGCTATTGAGATTAGCGATAACATGATCAGGGTTAATGATTTCAACATCATGATCCTCAGCGATATCACCCGCCGTTACTATCCCCTTACCCTTCTTAGAGACCGTTAAGACTGCCTCATCCTTTTCATTTAATACAACAGCTACACCTTTCAAATTTAACAGTATCTCAATGACATCTTCACCGACACCTTCTATCGTGCTGTACTCATGAACTACCCCGTCAATTTCGACCTCCTCGATCGCACAGCCTGGCATGGATGAAAGCAAAATACGTCTCAGCGCATTGCCCAACGTATGTCCAAAGCCTCTCTCTAAAGGCTCCAGCACCACTTTGGAATGGCACTTATCGTACTCATCAACTTGAATTACTTGGGGAGTAAGAAAGTCTGATAAAGATATTTGCATGTAATCTATCCTTTATATTTTGTGTTACTACTTAGAGTATAGTTCGACGATTAAGTTTTCGTTAATTTCTGACGGAAGATCCATACGATCCGGTTTACGAGTGAATTCTCCCTCCATTTTCGAAGAATTAACTGACACCCAATCTACTTCAGAACGTTGGGCAGACAAATCTAATGCGGATTTAACTCTCAATTGTTGCTTAGATTTTTCTCTTACCCCAACCACATCACCCTCCACCACCTGAAAAGAAGGTATGTTAACAACATCTCCGTTTACACAAATGGATTTATGAGAGACTAATTGACGAGCCTCCGCTCTGGTTGAGCCGAACCCCATACGATAAACGACATTGTCAAGCCGACATTCCAGCAACTGAAGCAAGTTCTCACCAGTAGCTCCCTTAAGCCGAGCTGCTTCCTTATAGTAGCCTCTAAATTGCTTCTCCAAAACACCGTAAGTTCGTCTTACTTTTTGCTTCTCTCGAAGCTGAACACCGTAGTCTGAGAGACGTCCTCTCCTCTGGCCATGCTGGCCCGGAATCGTATCAGCCTTGCACTTACTGTCTATAGGTCGGACACCACTTTTTAAAAAGAGATCTGTCCCTTCACGACGAGCTAATTTACATTTAGGGCCTAAATACCGGGCCATAGTTAATCTCCCATTTACACGCGACGCTTTTTGGGCGGGCGGCAACCATTGTGTGGAATTGGTGTGACGTCAGTTATGTTGCTAACTTTCAATCCGCAAGTATTCAATGCTCGAACTGCTGATTCACGACCCGGACCAGGGCCATTCACCTTCACATCTAAATTTTGTAAGCCGTATAGTTCCATAGCCTGCTTACCGGCTTTCTCGGCAGCAACCTGTGCGGCAAAGGGCGTGCTTTTCCTTGACCCCCTAAAACCAGACCCACCTGCGGTTGCCCACGCTAAGGCATTACCCTGTCTATCAGTAATGGTTATGATGGTATTATTAAAAGACGCATGTATGAACGCAATTCCATCTATAACCGTACTGCGAGCCTTTTTCTTTGTTGTCTTTGGTGTAGCCATCTAAATATCCTTCTACTCTATTTCTCGTCCTACTTCCTAATCGGTTTTTTAGGCCCCTTTCGGGTCCGCGCGTTAGTCTTTGTTCGCTGGCCTCTAACCGGCAGTGAGCGTCGGTGCCTAATACCTCGATTGCAGCCCAAATCCATTAGCCTTTTGATATTCATGCTCACTTCTCGACGTAGATCTCCTTCCGTATTAAGCTTAGCGACCTCAGATCTGATGAAGTCAAGCTGCTCCGTGCTAAGTTCAGACACTTTTACCGACGGATCTATACCAGAGGCCTTGCAAATACTCTTAGCGGTCGTAGGACCGACTCCATATACATACCGCAAAGAAATTACTATGTGCTTATCATCTGGGATGTTGACTCCGGCAATACGCGCCATACCTTTAGCTCCGTTGTGTTTGTTTTAGCCCTGTCGCTGCTTATGTCTAGGCTCTACACTGCAAATAACTCGCACTGCACCATTTCTTCTAATCACCTTGCAATTACGACAAATCTTTTTTACCGAGGTTCTGACTTTCATAATTAACTCCTTCAGGCGTCCCTTAAATTCCACTTCTGCCGTAATTACCTAGCTTTGATTTTTTCATCAAAGAGTCATACTGGTGCGACATAAGGTGAGATTGGACTTGAGACCAAAAATCCATAGTAACCACTACAGAAATTAATAAAGCGGTTCCCCCTAAATTAAATGGGACGTTCGCCATCATTTGCATAAAATTTGGGAGCAAACAAACTAACGTGATGTAAATAGCACCAAACATAGTCAGGCGTGTGATAACACCATCTATATACTTCGCTGTTTGTTCTCCCGGACGTATCCCTGGGATAAACGCTCCGGACCGTTTTAGATTCTCAGCAACATCCCTAGGATTGAAGACTAGTGCAGTATAAAAAAAACAAAAGAATATAATCATTGCACTAAAAATTATGATGTAAAGCGGCTGCCCTGGGCCAATTAATAAAGCAAGGTCCTGCAACCACTCCGCGCCCTCCGATTGCCCAAACCATTGACCCAATGAGGCGGGGAAGAGCAAAATACTACTGGCGAAAATCGCCGGAATGACGCCCGCCATATTAATTTTGAGAGGCAAATGGCTGGCTTGCGCTTGATACATTTTCCGGCCTTGCTGCCTCTTGGCATAGTTAACTGTAATGCGGCGCTGGGCTCGCTCCACATAGACGATGCCGGCTACAACAGCCACAGCTATCAGCCCAACGATTAGCAACAGCACACCGCTGATTTGCCCCTCATATGCTTGAGTAAGAGATGAGCCTATAGCGGCAGGAAACAATGCAACGATACCTGCAAAAATCAGCATTGAAATACCGTTACCAATTCCTTTTTCAGTAATTTGCTCGCCCAACCACATTAAGAACATAGCTCCAGTAACCAACGAAATTATGGCCGTTAAATTAAAAGCCAGCCCGGGATTGTAGGCAATTGGCGAAAGCAACCCGACTGTCATTCCTGTCCCTTGCACCGTCGCTAGGGCCAGGGCCCCGTAACGCGTATATTGTGTGATCTTTCGCCGACCCGACTCCCCTTCTTTTTTTAATTGATCCAGTTGGGGACTGACAGCAGTCAGAAGTTGCATGATTATCGACGCAGAAATGTAAGGCATAATCCCTAAGGCTACTATACTCATCCTTTCGAGCGCACCACCCGAAAACATGTTGAATAAACCTGCAAAAGTGCCTTCGTTTTGATCAAAGAAAGCTTGTAGCTGCAAAGGGTCGATTCCCGGCACTGGGATATGTGTCCCAATGCGATAAACGAAAAGAGCAAATAGCAGAAACAACAGACGCGATTTGAGCTCACCTAAGCCTGCGCCTATATTTTCTGGATTAATGTTTGGTTTATTTGCCATTTTTAATTTACTTTTCCCACAAGTTGCCAAATAAGAGTTATTTCAGAGTCAACTAAAATACGCTCTAATCTTTTTCCTCTTCTGGCGCTGCCGAAGCCTTTTTTTCTAACTTATCAACTTTGTTTTTTTCTTCCAGTACAGCTCAGCCGGCACTCTCAATTAATTCTCTTGCCCCTTTCGACACACGTAGACCCTTAACGGTCAATTTTTTATCAACCTGACCGGATAGCATAATTTTTGCCCGTTTAGTCCCAGCGGTTATAACTCCCGACTCCCTTAAGGTCTCAAGAGAAACAATATCACCTTTAACCTTATTCAATTCTGATGTCCTTACTTCTGAGGTTACAAGACCAACTCGAGACGTGAAACCATATTTCGGCAACCTCATTTGCAAAGGCATTTGACCACCTTCAAAACCAGGTTTAACACTACCGCCACTCCTTGACTTTTGCCCCTTATGACCTGTCCCACAGGTTTTACCCCAACCACTGGCTACACCGCGCCCGACTCGTTTTTTACCCTTGGTACTTCCCTGGGCTGGGCTCAATTTATTTAACTGCATAACTATCCCTCATTCTCTACAGACAACATGTAGTTAACTTTTTTAATCATTCCACGAACTGAAGGCGAATCTTCGACCTCTACAGACTGGTGCATACGGCGAAGGCCAAGTCCTGTCAAGCATAGTTTATGCTTGGGTAGGGCTCCTATTGGACTTTTCTTTAAGGTGACTTTTACAGTCTTTTTCTTAGCCATAACGTTCTACTTTATATCAACCATACTCTATTAGTTTCAAACAACTGATAAAACTCAACCAGCTATTTCTTCCATCGGCTTCCCACGTTTAGCCGCTATGTCATCCGGAGACCTCATATCCCTTAAGCCTTTGAAAGTAGCCTGGACCACGTTCACAGGATTAGTTGAGCCATAACATTTAGCAAGCACATTTTGTACTCCAGCCAATTCTAATATCGCGCGCATAGCGCCACCGGCAATTACTCCGGTACCTTCTGAAGCCGGCTGCATATAAACTTTTGAAGCCCCGTGTCTTGATTTAATTGGGTACTGTAAAGTGTTGCCATCAAGGCTCACTGTTATCATATTACGCCTGGCGCTCTCCATAGCTTTTTGAATAGCTAAGGGGACCTCTCTAGCCTTACCTCTACCGAACCCGACTTTGCCGTTACCATCGCCTACAGCTGTTAAAGCAGTGAATCCAAAGATTCGCCCACCTTTAACCACTTTTGCTACGCGATTAACCTGTATCAGCTTCTCTTGCAGACCTTCTTCATTTTTATTTGGGTCATCTTTAAATGCCATAACGTGATTCCTTAGAATTCCAACCCGCCTTCACGTGCAGATTCTGCTAATGCTTTGACTCTGCCATGAAAAGCGTAACCCGATCTGTCAAAAGCAACCTTTTCTACCCCAGCCTTTTTCGCTCTTTCTGCGATTAACGTACCTACAATAACAGCTGCCTCTGTATTTCCAGTTTTATCTTTCCTAGTCTCTTTCTCCAAAGTAGAAGCACTAGCAATAATTTGATCTCCAAGTTCAGAAATTATTTGCGCATAAATATGGCGGGGCGTGCGGTACACACACAGCCGCTTCATTCGAAGTTGGTTTATTTTTTTCCTTGTTTTCTTAGCCCTTCTCAAACGGGCTAACTTCTTTACGCTCATAATTTGCCTCTACTTTTTCTTCGCCTCTTTCCTGTATACCCGCTCATCAGAATAACGAATTCCCTTACCCTTATATGGCTCAGGCGGTCGAAACTCTCGCAGTTCAGCTGCTACTTGCCCAACGAGCTGTTTGTCGACTCCGTTAATCACTATTTCCGTCTGAGATGGTGTCTCAGCTGTAATTCCTTCCGGCAATTTATAGTCGATAGGATGAGAGTAACCAACTGTCAGATTTACAGATTTACCTGAAGCCTTAGCTCTATAGCCGACGCCTTGGAGTTCTAATTTCTTTTGAAATCCCTCATTTACTCCAACAACCATATTGAAGATTAAGGATCGAAACGTACCGGCCATAGCTCCGGCTTCGCGTGAATTATCTTTCGCAGAAACCTTTAATATTTCATCATTGCGCTGAACTTCCACCAAATGATGTAAAACAAGATTTAGGCTGCCTTTACTTCCCTTTAAAGCGATACTTGTATCACTCAAGGTCGCTTCGACTCCACTAGGAAGTGTTACTGGCGCATTCGCAATTCTAGACATTTTAAGCTACTCTAAATCGATTACTTGAATCAAAAAACTGTGCATAACACTTCACCACCAATACCTGCGGACCGCGCTTTTTTTTCTGTCATTAACCCTTGATTAGTCGTTACGATCGCAATGCCTAGTCCAGCACGGTTCTCTGGCAAACGATCTTTTCCTTTGTAATTACGCAATCCTGGGCGACTAACCCGCTGAATCTCTTCAATGACTGCTTTGCCGTTGAAATATTTAAGATCAAGATTAATTACAGATTTTCCATCCTGCTCATTCACAGCGTATCCGTTAATGTATCCTTCTTCTTGCAACACTTTACTTAGCTCTACCTTAATCTTTGAAGAGGGTGAGCTAACTTTCGGCATCGACGCCATCTGAGCGTTCCGAATTCTAGTTAAAAAATCTGCTATAGGGTCTGACATACTCATATAGAAACTCCGATTACCAGCTGGCCTTCGTTAAACCAGGGATATCTCCTCGCATAGCAGCTTCGCGCAACTTATTGCGGCATAAACCAAATTTGCGATACACACCGTGGGGCCGCCCAGTAATGCGGCATCGCCGTTGACGCCTGCACGGGCTCGCGTCGCGAGGCAGCTTTTGCAACTTCACTTGGGCCGCCCATTTTTCGTCGTCTGAGGAGTTTAAGTCGCTGAGAATCGCTTTCAATGTATTACGCTTCTCTGCGTACTTTTCTGCCACTCGTGCTCTTTTCTTCTCTCTGGCTATCATCGATGTTTTAGCCATATCAAGTTTCCTCTTTGTCTTGTTCGGGGTCTTGATCAATTTCGGGGGATTCGACTTTCTTAATCTCTGCTTTCGCTTCTGTTTTTTCTTCCGCCCCTGTCGTGACTCCTCTAAATGGAAAGCGAAGAGCTGTGAGCAATGCCCTACCTTCATCATCAGTGCGAGCTGTAGTAGTAATCGTGATGTCTAAACCTCTCAATTTATCTATCTTGTCATACTCAATTTCAGGAAAAATTATTTGCTCAGTAACGCCCATGGCAAAGTTCCCTCTTCCGTCGAACGATTTTGGACTTAAACCTCGAAAGTCCCTGATACGGGGTATTGCTATATTTACTAGCCTCTCAAGAAACTCATACATCCGTTCACCGCGCAAAGTAACCTTACAACCAATAGGCCATCCATCTCTAATTTTAAAACCCGCTATACTCTTGCGAGCTTTTGTTACCACAACCTTCTGTCCGCTAATCAATTCAAGATCATTAGTCGCATTCTCCAATATCTTTTTGTCCGCGACCGCTTCACCAAGCCCCATATTTAAGACAACTTTGGTTATCTTCGGTACGCGCATAGTATTAGCAAAACCAAGCTCTTGTGATAGTTGTGGCACGATCTTCTCTTGATAATACTGTTTTAACTGGGCCATTGACTTTCCTTAATCTATAGACTGCTTATTCGATGAGAAAACGCGTACTTTCGCACCATCCGCACCCATTTGGATCTTAACCTTATCAGCAGCATTGGTCTCTGGATTAAAAATAGCTATATTCGAAATATGAATCGAAGCTTCTTTCTCGATAATGCCACCGGCCTGACCTAAATTTGGATTGGGTTTTGTATGTCTTTTTGCCATATTAATGCCATTGACAATAACACGGTCTCCGGCTATCGAAGAGATGGCCCCTCTCTTCCCTTTATCCTTGCCTGAAAGGACAATAACCTCATCATCTTGTCTTAATTTGTTCATTTTGATTCTTCTTAATAGCTTATTAATCTAAGTCAGTATTGAACTCTTGAATTTCTATAAAACTTCTGGCGCCAATGAAATGATTCTCATAAATTTTTCTGTTCTCAGCTCACGAGTAACCGGGCCAAACACTCGAGTCCCAATTGGCGCATCTTGGTTGTTAAGCAAAATTGCCGCGTTATCATCAAACCTAATCTGTGAACCATCACCTCGGCGAACACCTTTCTTTGTTCGGACTACTAAAGCCGACAATACCTGGCCTTTTTTTACCTTCCCACGCGGGATGGCTTCTTTGACCGTAACTTTAATAACATCACCAATACGAGCATACCTGCGATGTGAACCGCCAAGTACCTTTATACACATCACTCTTCTAGCTCCGCTATTATCAGCAACATCTAGGTAAGACTGTACTTGAATCATTCATCCACTCCATTTTACTCCTTAAAAAAGGAACAAAATCTAATAACTGTTTATACCTGAGTAGCTCTCTCGTCTACGGACACCAAGGACCAACTTTTAGTTTTTGAAATAGGACGTACTTCTTTGATAGTAACTTCATCGCCGATAGAACATTCATTATTGGCATCATGAGCATGAATCTTAGTAGACCTTTTTATAATTTTTCCATAAACAGGATGCGTAACTCGACGATCTATTAGCACGGTAATTGATTTATCCATCCTATTACTTATCACTTTACCAGTGACGGTTCTCGTACGTTGCTTTAAATTTTCCTGAAGATCCGTATCCGACATTTTTAAGCTTCACTCTCTTTCTGTTTTTTTTCTAGGTTCTTTTTTTCATCTATTATAGTTTTCACGCGAGCAATATCTTTACGAATCGAACTAATGAGATGTACCTGACCCAACTGCCCCGCACTATTTTGCATACGATAATTGAACTGATCCTTATAGAGACCGACCAGATCATCTTGCAACTCTTCTACCGACTTATCTCGTAACTCTTGCGCATTCATCACATCAACGTCCGTTTCACAAAGCTTGTTTCAAATGGTAATTTCGCGGAAGCTAATGAAAACGCTTCCCTAGCCAGCTCTTCATCTACACCCTCAATTTCGAACATTACTCGCCCTGGCTGAATCTGCGCCACCCAATATTCAACATTACCTTTTCCTTTACCTTGGCGGACTTCCAACGGTTTTTGTGTTATCGGTTTGTCGGGGAAGACACGAATCCAAATTTTCCCACCTCGCTTCACTCGGCGCGTCATTGCCCGACGAGCGGCTTCGATTTGGCGAGCCGTCAACCTTCCTCTAGTCACAGCTTTTAGTCCATATTGACCAAAATCAACCTTGCTGCCGCGATGGGAAAGGCCTCTATTCCTGCCTTTCATCATCTTGCGATATTTCGTACGCTTCGGTTGTAACACACTTAATCCCTCAAATTTTATTTCTGTCTAATTACCAGACTGCACTTGCTTTGGCACAATCGCGTTATCAAGATCTAAGATTTCACCTTTAAAAATCCAAACTTTTACACCAATTATTCCATAAGTCGTGCTTGCCTCGGAAGTTGCATAGTCAATATCGGCTCTTAGCGTATGTAAGGGAACTCTCCCTTCGCGATACCATTCAGATCGAGCAATTTCAGCTCCACCCAAACGACCACCCACTTGTATTTTGATACCTTCTGCACCTTGGCGCATAGCGTTTTGTACAGCTCGCTTCATAGCGCGTCGAAACATGACGCGTCGCTCTAGCTGTTGAGCAACACCATCAGCTACAAGCTGCGCCTCCAAATCAGGCTTCCTTATTTCCTCAATGTTTATTTGAACCGGTATGCCCATTCTTTTTGTCAACGTTGCCCTTAATTTTTCGACGTCTTCTCCTTTCTTTCCAATAACTATCCCCGGCCGAGCTGTATAAATTGAGACTTTCGCGGTTTTTGCAGGGCGCTCTATATCGACACGAGCAACTGACGCATTTGCCAGTCGAGCTTTAACAAACTCTCGCACCTCTAGGTCAACGAGTAAATTATTTGCATATTCTTCACCCTCCGCATACCAAACCGAGGTGTGCTTCTTGACTATGCCAAGACGTATGCCAATTGGATGTACTTTTTGACCCATCCGATTCTCCTAGTCGTCAGCGACGATAATTGATATGTGACAGGAGCGTTTAAGAATTCGATCTGCACGCCCCTTCGCTCTGGGCATAATGCGCTTCATAGTCATACCCTCATCTACATAAATCTTCGATATCTTTAACTCATCCACATCAGCGCCTTCATTATGCTCGGCGTTAGCAATCGCTGAATTTAATAACTTTTTGATCACATCAGCACCTTTCTTAGTGCTATAAGTAAGCAAATCCAAGGCTTCCTCAACATTCTTACCACGCACCTGATCTGCTACCAACCTTGCTTTTTGTGCCGAGAGACGCGCTCCCTTTAATATCGCCTGTACTTGCATACTATTGTTTCCCCTAGCGGGCCTTCTTATCGCCCGTGTGGCCACGGTAGGTTCGTGTTTGCGCAAATTCACCAAGCTTATGCCCAACCATATCCTCGGTTATAAAAACTGGCACATGCTGTCTGCCATTGTGAACAGCAATCGTCAGACCAAGCATCTCTGGGGATACCATTGAGCGACGAGACCAAGTTTTGATTGGTCTCTTGTCCTTATTCTCTGATGCAACCTGCACCTTCTTCAACAAATGAAGATCAATGAATGGACCTTTTTTCAATGAACGTGGCACGAATAATTTCCCCTAATTAAGTCTTATTATTTACGACTAGCATTTCTTCGACGAACTATCATATTGTCTGTTCGCTTATTTGTTCTCGTTTTATAGCCTTTGGTCGGCACTCCCCATGGCGAAACCGGATGACGACCCCCCGATGTCCTTCCTTCACCACCTCCATGAGGGTGGTCGACAGGATTCATAGCTACCCCTCGTACGGTTGGTCGGACACCGCGCCAGCGTTTCGCGCCTGCCTTACCTAAGGAACGCAGCGAATGCTCAGAATTTGAAACTTCTCCTATCGTAGCTTTACAGTCGCTCGATACTTTCCTCATTTCACCTGACCGGAGTCTCAAAGTCGCATAATCACCTTCTCTTGCAACAAGCTGAAGAGAAGTCCCTGCGCTTCGAGCAATCTGTGCGCCTTTCCCAGGCTTCATCTCTAAACAATGGACCGTGCTTCCTAAAGGAATATTACGAAGGGGCAGACAATTACCTGTCTTGATGGGAGCATCTCCACCTGATTGTAGAACAGAGCCAACCTCAACTTTCGCTGGAGCCACTATGTAACGACGCTCTCCGTCAGCATATAGCAATAGTGCAATGTTGGCTGACCGATTTGGGTCATATTCAAGCCTCTCAACTTTCGCTGGAATACCATCTTTGTTTCGACGGAAGTCTATACTCCGATATTTTTGCTTATGACCGCCACCTTGATGTCGCCTCGTAATTCTTCCCTTATTGTTGCGACCACCAGACTTAGGCTTCGCCGAAATTAAAGGGGCATGCGGTTCACCTTTATGCAATTCTGGGTGCACCACCTTCACGACAAAACGTCGTCCTGGGGATGTTGGCTTACATTTAACTACCGGCATAATTATTTCCTACCACTATTGACCTATATCAGAAAAATCAATTTCTTGCCCTTCATCAAGTCTTACATACGCCTTTTTCCAATTTGGGCGCCGGCGCAATTTCCCACGCGAATTCCTTTTAGTCTTTCCCTTTACATTAAGCACTTGCAGTTCAATCACACTCACATTGAACAGCTGCTCTACCGCACTTTTTATTTCTGATTTCGTCGCGTCGTTCGTCACTTTAAACGCATACTGGTTAGACAACTCACCAATAAGAGCAGATTTCTCAGAGACATGCGGAGCAAGCAATATGCTGTACATCCTTTCGCTGTTCACGCTAGCATCTCCTCTACTTTTTTTAGAGCAGGAACGGTAATCAGTACTTTTTCAAAACCGATCAAACTCACAGGATCCAAACCAGCGGCGTCTAGCACGTTTACTTTATGAAGGTTTCTAGCCGCTAGATACAAATTTTTCTCTACTTGATCCGTTACAATTAAGACATTACTTAAATCGAACTCGCTTAACTTAACGACTAAATCCTTAGTTCTGTGTGTATCGACAGAGAATTCACTGACTGCCACTAACCGGCCTTGTCGAATAAGCTCAGACAGAATGCACTGCATAGCCCCCCGGTACATTTTTTTATTCAATTTCTTACTATGGTCTTGAGGCCTTGCGGCGAACGTCACACCACCTGAACGCCAAATTGGGCTTCTTATGGTTCCCGCCCTAGCTCGTCCGGTACCCTTTTGTCTCCAAGGTTTCCTTCCCCCCCCTCTAACCTCCGAGCGATTCTTTTGCTTTACAGAACCCTGTCTCGAACCAGCGAGGAAAGTCACCACCGTCTGATGCACTAATGGCTCATTATAGTCTCGTCCAAAAGCTTCATCAGACAACGATATTTTTTCACTGCCTGCTTTATTTCCAGGCTTGACCAAAGATAATTCCATCGCTTAGTCACCTCTCGCTTTGACAGCAGGTTTGACGATTAAATCAGCACCTGTGGCACCCGGGACGGCACCTTTAATCAAAAGAAGATTGTTGTCTAAATCAATACGCACTACTTCGAGCGATTGCGCAGTTTTGCGCACAGCTCCCATTTGGCCCGCCATCTTTTTGCCTTTCCAAACTTTACCTGGAGTCTGGCATTGCCCGATTGACCCAGGCGCGCGATGTGATATCGAGTTTCCGTGAGTAGCGTCTTGCATTTTGAAATTGTGACGTTTCACACCCCCCTGGAACCCTTTACCCTTTGACGTGCCGGTCACATCAACTTTCTGACCCACTTCAAAATGATCTACTTTGATTTCACTACCCAATTCAATTTCTTCGAGTTTATCTGTGCGAAATTCCCACAACCCTTCACCAGCTGCCGTGTTTGCCTTCGCGAAGTGACCCGCTTGAGCCTTATTAACCTTATTAGCGCCGCGTGATCCTGAAGTAACTTGGACCGCACTATAGCCATCTGTTTCTGGTGTCTTGATTTGGGTAACCCGGTTGGGTTGAACCTCGACGACTGTAACAGGCACGGAATTCCCAGCCTCAGTGAAGACGCGAGTCATGCCGCTCTTTCGACCGACTAATCCTATCGACATTGTATTAACCTCATCGTGTAAGGGGCTACAACCCGCTATGGCCACTGACGTGTTACACTTATGTTTCCTCGTCTAAGAGGAAATTAAGAAATTTTCAGTGCTCCAAAACTTGACAAAAAGGGCGTCGAGGACTGAACACTCAGACACCTGGCTCTGATAACTAACTCACTGAAGGCTAATTTGAACCTCAACCCCTGCTGCTAGATCCAGCTTCATCAAGGCATCAACCGTTTTCTCTGTTGGCTCGACGATATCTAACAATCTCTTGTGAGTCCTAATCTCATACTGATCTCTCGCGTCCTTATTTACGTGAGGTGAAATCAGCACAGTAAATCTCTCTTTATTTGTTGGCAGGGGAATGGGTCCTTTGACCTGAGCCCCGGTGCGTCTCGCCGTTTCCACGATTTCCTCGGCCGATTGATCAATCAAACGATGATCAAACGCTTTTAGCCTGATCCTGATGCGCTGATTCTGCATCTAAAATAACTCCGGAAAATCAATGTAAAAGAACGAACTGCAACTAACTTCTTAGGCATTCACACAACTAATGCCCAAAAAGGATGCGAATTTTAGTTGTACTGGAACTTTAAGTCAAGCGATTTGAGTCTCTGAAAGCCGCAATTGATGCGGCCCCAGGCAAATTCTAATACTCAAAATATCAACCATAATTTTGAGTATTAGATCTCTATAAGATAATCAAACTGAAAAGCAATAAAACGGCAAAATTTAGGGAAAACTATGCCGCAGTATTGTCAATGATGGAACTTGCTATACTGCCGGGCACTTCAGCGTATTGTTTAAACTCCATCGTATATGTTGCTCTGCCCTGGGTTGCGGACCGCAAATCGGTGGCGTAGCCAAACATCTCGGCCAATGGAACATCAGCGTTGATAACTTTGCCAACAGCGCTATCTTCCATACCTCCAACTATGCCACGACGGCGATTAAGATCTCCCATAACATCGCCCATATACTCCTCTGGAGTAACTACCTCAACAGCCATCATCGGTTCCAGTAAAGCCGGGTCAGCTTCCAAAGCGCCTTTCTTGAGGGCTTGTGATCCCGCTATCTTAAAAGCCATTTCACTCGAATCTACATCATGGAACGAACCGTCATATAGGGTTACCTTCATAGCGAGGAGCGGATACCCTGCGAGGCAACCATTCTGCATTTGTTCTTTCACTCCTTTATCTACTGCTGGTATATACTCTCGCGGCACAACCCCGCCCACTATCTCGTTAACAAATTCATATTCCGAGTCTGGGTCTAGAGGTTCAAGACGCAACCAAACGTGTCCATATTGACCCCGGCCTCCAGATTGCTTGACGTGTTTACCTTCAATCTCTACCGCTTTTTTGATGGTTTCCCTATAAGCCACTTGCGGTTTTCCAATATTTGCTTCGACTGAAAACTCCCGACGCATCCGGTCCACCAAGACATCAAGGTGCAACTCCCCCATACCTGAAATTATAGTTTGTCCCGACTCTTCATCCGACTCAACTCTAAATGAAGGATCCTCCTGTGCGAGTTTACCAAGAGCAATGCTCATTTTTTCTTGATCAGCTTTACTTTTCGGTTCGACCGCTACTGATATCACGGGTTCTGGAAAGTCCATCTTCTCCAGAGTAACTATGTTAGCTGGGTCACACAAAGTCTCTCCAGTTGTGACATCCTTTAGCCCTATTGCCGCAGCAATATCTCCAGCCATTACTTCTTTAATTTCGTCCCTTGAGTTCGAATGCATCTGCACCATCCGTCCAACTCTTTCTTTTTTGCTTTTAAGCGGGTTGTATACAGTGTCGCCGGAATTCAATGACCCTGAATAAACTCTAAAAAAGGTTAGCGTTCCTACATAGGGATCAGTAGCAATCTTAAAGGCTAATGCTGCAAAAGAAGAGTCATCGTCGGCAGCACAAGTTGTTAACTCTCCATCGTCCTTGATTCCCTCGATTGCTTTAACTTCTGTTGGCGCAGGCATATAGTCGATGACTGCGTCCAAAACCGCTTGAACTCCCTTATTCTTAAATGCTGAACCACATAATACTGGAACTATCTCATTAGATAACGTCCGCTGACGAATAGCTTTCATTACCTCAGCCTCGGTCAAATCGCCTTCATCAAGATATTTTTCCATTACATCGTCATTTGCCTCCGCCGCAGCCTCTAGCATATGCTCTCGCCATTCATCACAAAGCGATTGCAAATCACTCGGAATATCTTGGTACTCAAACGAAGTGCCTTGATCTTCTTCATCCCAAATAATTGACTTCATCTTTACCAGATCGATAACTCCCTTAAACTCATCCTCAGCACCAATTGCGAGTTGCAAGGGCACCGCATTGGCTCCTAAGCGCTCTTTCATTTGCTCGACAACTTTGAGAAAATCAGCGCCAGCCCTGTCCATCTTGTTAACGAATACCATCCGTGGCACCTCATAGCGATTAGCTTGGCGCCAAACTGTCTCGGTCTGGGGTTGAACTCCTGAAGAGGCACATAAAACCACCACTGCGCCATCAAGCACACGCAAAGATCGCTCCACCTCAATCGTAAAATCAACATGGCCAGGGGTATCAATTATGTTTATTCTATGTTCATCATACTGGCTATCCATTCCATTCCAGAAACAAGTCGTCGCAGCCGAGGTGATAGTAATTCCTCGTTCCTGCTCTTGCTCCATCCAATCCATCACCGCAGCACCGTCGTGCACCTCCCCAATTTTGTGAGAGATTCCAGTATAAAAAAGTACGCGTTCCGTAGTTGTAGTTTTCCCCGCATCGACATGCGCAGCAATCCCGATATTCCGATAACGGCTAAGTGGGTGTTTTCTAGCCACAGCTTTACCCTCAAGTAGTGATTAATTAAAAACGATAGTGTGAAAAGGCTCGGTTTGCTTCCGCCATACGATGAACGTCCTCGCGCTTCTTAACGGCACTTCCTCGCCCTTCTGAAGCGTCTGCTATCTCACCCGCCAAGCGAAGTGCCATAGACTTTTCTCCGCGCGTTCTCGAGTGTTCGACCAACCAGCGCATGGCAAGGGCATTTCGACGCTCGGATCTTACCTCGACGGGAACCTGATAAGTCGCTCCTCCAACTCGTCGAGACTTCACCTCAACCATCGGCGCTATACTCTCAAGTGCTTTTTCAAAAACCTCTAAAGGCTCAGAACCAGTCTTTTCCGACACAACATCAAGAGCGCCATAGACTATTCTCTCGGCGACAGACTTCTTCCCGTCGACCATTACATGATTCATGAATTTAGCAAGGATCTTGCTTCCGAATTTTGGGTCCGGCAGAACTTCTCGTTTCGCGACCACTCTTCTTCTAGGCATAACTATGACCTCTATGTTAATTCAGGTTAATCCAGGAAGGCTTAATCCAAAGAGATTAAGACCTGGCCTTACTCAAACTCATCGCTTCTTAAAGTCAAGAAGTCCTATGAGACACGCATTCCTTGTGTTTTTTGGTTTCCAGAGCCGCTATTTCGGTCTTTTTGTACCATATTTTGAGCGACCTTGTTTGCGATCTGAAACACCAGAGGTGTCCAAACTACCTCTAACTGTATGATAACGAACGCCTGGTAAATCCTTTACACGCCCGCCGCGGATCAAAACAACTGAGTGCTCTTGAAGGTTATGACCCTCTCCGCCAATGTAAGATGTAACCTCATAACCATTGACCAGACGGACCCGGCAAACTTTACGAAGCGCTGAATTAGGCTTCTTGGGTGTAGTCGTATATACGCGAGTACAAACTCCTCGTTTTTGAGGGGAACGCTGCAACGCTGGCACGTCACTCTTGGTGACCCTGCTCTTGCGTGGTTTTCGAACTAATTGGTTAATGGTTGCCATTTTAAGTCTCTTTTTTCATTTAGCTTAATGGTCTCAAACTTTAGCCAGCTAAAAAGGAGGCGAGAGTTTAATAATCTCACATCCTCTAGTCAACACCTTTGCAGCCAACGTCATAACTGACGACTAACTTTTCGATTCTTCGACCATCTCTTCACTTAATGCTTCGCTTAAAGCCGCTTCAACATCACTAGCACTAACTTCCGTCTCTGCATCTTCGCGATAAGCTGCTTTTCTAGCTTCATGATAAGCAAGACCAGTACCTGCTGGAATCAGACGGCCAACAACCACGTTCTCTTTGAGACCACGAAGAAAGTCTCGCTTACCCGTAACAGCAGCCTCAGTGAGAACACGTGTTGTCTCTTGAAAAGAAGCTGCTGAAATGAAAGAGTCGGTAGCAAGAGAAGCTTTCGTGATCCCCAGCAACATTCGATCAAACTTTGCTGGTAATTTTCCTTCCTCAATTAACTTGTCGTTTATTTCTAATATTTGAGTAAAAGTAAGCTGCTCTCCCTTAATCAAATTAGAATCGCCCGATCGGGTGATCTCGACCTTTCGCAACATTTGCCGAACAATAACTTCGATATGCTTGTCGTTAATACGAACCCCTTGCAACCGATAGACATCTTGCACTTCATTGACTATATACTGAGCCAAAGCCTCTACGCCCTTCAACCGCAAAATGTCATGAGGTGCAGGCGGACCTTCAGATACAATCTCTCCCTTTTCTATAAATTCTCCCTCAAACACTGCCATTGTGCGCCACTTCGGAATCAGTGTTTCATAGTGATCAGAACCGTCAATCGGATTCACTCCGTCCTTCGGTGTTATAACAAGACGCCTTTTACCTTTCGTCTCTTTGCCAAAGCTAACGGTTCCTGAGATTTCAGCTAAAATGGCTGGCTCTTTTGGTTTGCGGGCCTCAAATAGATCCGCCACTCTAGGTAAACCTCCCGTAATATCTCGGGTCTTGGAGCCTTCCTGAGGGATACGTGCTATGAAGTCGCCTATATCAAGCTTGGATCCATCTTTCAGTCCAATAATCGCATTAGCAGGAAGGAAGTAGTGAGCCGCAACATTGGTGCCTGGCAGACAAACCTCCTTTCCTTTTTTATCAACGACATTAACCGCTGGCCTGAGCTCTTTGGCCGATGAAGCACGCTCCGCTGGATCAATTATAGAAATACTCGATAATCCAGTAATTTCATCAGTCTGCTCTCTGACTGTTATCCCTTCTTCCATAGCCTCAAACGCAATTTTACCCGCGACTTCAGAAACTATTGGATGAGTGTGCGGATCCCAATTAGCTACAACTTGGCCTGCCTCTACCTCGGGTTTCTTTCCAATCGTAACTAAAGCTCCATAAGGCAACTTGTAACGTTCTCGCTCTCTCCCATTCGTGTCGTTTACAATTAATTCGCCAGAGCGAGAAACCACAACCAGGTCGCCCTTACTATTTTCTACGGTTTTCATATTGCTAAGCTGGACCGTGCCGGAATTTTTAACTTGAATATTATCTGCTGCCGTGGCGCGCGAGGCGGCCCCGCCAATATGAAACGTCCGCATAGTCAACTGCGTACCCGGCTCGCCGATTGATTGGGCTGCGATAACACCAACAGCCTCACCTACATTTGCTAAATGGCCCCGTGCCAGGTCTCTTCCATAACACAAACTACAAATACCAAAGCGAGTTTCACAAGTGATTGGAGAGCGAACATCAATCTGATCAACGCCACAGGCCTCAAGGGTTTCTACCATTTTCTCATTGATCATCGTTCCAGCTTTGGCAATGACTTTCTTGCTGTCTTGATCAACAACATCCGCCGCTACCACTCTACCAAGAACTCGGTCTCCCAGCGGAGCGATAATATCTCCCCCCTCGATTATGGGCGCCATAGTCAAGCCTTGTTTGGTGCCACAATCCGTCTCAGTTATCACCAGGTCTTGGGATATATCGACAAGGCGGCGAGTCAGATATCCTGAATTAGCAGTTTTTAATGCCGTATCAGCCAGCCCTTTTCGCGCTCCATGAGTCGAAGTAAAATATTGCGACACACTTAAGCCTTCTCTGAAGTTAGCTGTAATTGGCGTCTCAATGATCGAGCCATCTGGGCGTGCCATCAGCCCTCTCATCCCCGCGAGCTGTCTTATCTGAGCGGGCGAGCCCCTTGCCCCAGAATCCGCATAAACGTATACCGAATTGAAAGACTCCTGTTGTTCTTCTTTCCCAGCGCTGTTGATGACAGGTTCACTCGAGAGACCGTCCATCATAGACTTAGCTACAATGTCGTTCGCCCTAGACCAAATATCTATTACCTTATTGTATTTTTCACCCTGGGTTACAAGGCCCGAGGCAAACTGCGACTCGATCTCTTCAACTTCCGCATTCGCCCGACCGATTATTTTTGCTTTCTCGTCCGGGATTACAAAGTCATTAACCCCAATGGATGACCCGGAACGAGTAGAATAAGCATAACCCGTGTACATTAATTGGTCAGCGAAAATAACAGTTTCCTTTAAACCAATATCTCTGTAACAAGCGTTTAAAATTTGTGATATCGGCTTTTTGGCCATCTTCCTGTTTATCATAGAGAAAGGTAAGCCTTCAGGAACTATATTGTATAGCAAGACTCTTCCCACAGTTGTATCGAAAATCTCTTTGGTTTCCTGAATTTTTCCATCTTCATTCGCAAGTTTCTCGATAACTCGAACCTTAATCTTAGCTTGCAAGTGAACTTGACCAGTGTCGTATGCTCTCTGGACCTCCTTAGCGTCGGCAAATACCATTCCCTCACCCTTGGCATTTACCCTTTCTCGCGTCATGTAATACAAACCTAAAACCACGTCTTGCGAAGGTACAATTATGGGCTCACCGTTAGCAGGCGCTAAAATATTGTTTGTCGACATCATCAGAGTCCGAGCCTCTAACTGTGCCTCTAGGGTAAGCGGAACATGAACAGCCATTTGATCACCATCAAAGTCTGCATTGTAGGCTGCACAGACTAATGGGTGGAGCTGAATGGCTTTACCTTCAATTAGCACTGGCTCGAAAGCTTGAATACCTAGTCTATGCAAAGTTGGAGCTCTATTGAGAAGCACTGGGTGTTCGCGAATAACCTCCGCAAGGATATCCCAAACTTCTGCAGTTTCCCTTTCAACCATTTTCTTGGCGGCCTTTATAGTCGTAGCAAGACCACGGCGCTCAAGCTTCCCAAAAATAAATGGTTTAAATAATTCCAACGCCATTTTCTTCGGCAACCCGCACTGATGCAGCCTCAGAGTCGGACCGACAACGATAACCGAGCGACCAGAGTAGTCTACCCTTTTCCCAAGCAAATTCTGTCGAAATCTTCCTTGCTTACCTTTAATCATGTCAGCCAACGATTTTAGAGGCCTTTTATTTGAACCTGTGATAGCTCTTCCGCGCCTCCCATTATCCAATAACGCGTCAACGGCCTCTTGTAGCATACGTTTTTCGTTTCGAACAATAATATCCGGTGCATTTAAATCGAGTAATCGTTTTAATCTATTGTTTCTGTTAATTACGCGACGGTATAAATCGTTTAAATCCGAAGTTGCAAAGCGACCACCATCGAGCGGCACCAAAGGTCGCAGGTCAGGTGGTAAAACCGGAAGAACAGTCATAACCATCCATTCAGGCTTGTTACCAGAATCCACAAATGCCTCTAAAAGTTTTAAACGTTTAGATAATTTCTTTAACTTAGTCTCCGAATTAGTCGCAGGAATTTCTTCTCTCAAGCGAGCAACTTCTGCGTCCACTTCCATATCTTTCATCAGGGACTGAACTGCTTCTGCCCCCATCTTAGCCTCAAATTCATCACTGAATTCTTCCATGGCTTCATAGTATTGTTCGTCAGTCAAAAGCTGCCCTTTCTCTAGAGTCGTCATTCCGGGATCAGTAACCACAAAAGACTCGAAGTATAGAATCCGCTCAATATCTCGTAAGGTCATATCAAGTAAGAGTCCGATGCGGGAAGGTAATGATTTCAAGAACCAGATATGGGCAACTGGACTCGCGAGTTCTATATGCCCCATGCGGTCACGACGAACTTTTGAGGGCGCCACCTCCGCTCCACATGTCTCGCAAATCACACCACGATGCTTTAGGCGCTTGTACTTGCCGCATAAGCACTCGTAATCTTTTACAGGACCAAAAATTTTTGCACAGAACAGGCCGTCCCTCTCTGGCTTAAAAGTCCTGTAATTTATTGTCTCTGGTTTCTTAACCTCTCCAAACGACCATGCTCTGATCATCTCCGGTGATGCTAGACCAATTCGAATGGAATCGAACTCGTCAGACGGAGTCTGAGACTTTAACAACCCTAAAAGGTCTTTCATGCTATTCCCTCCCCTGCGAACCTCTATTCGAAATTTGATGCAGGTTTAAATAATCACTAAATCTATTTTTAAGTTCTGCTACTTATATTCGGTTGGCAGATACTACTTACTGACATCCAATTCCATATCAATACCTAAGGATCGGATCTCTTTGACTAAGACATTAAAAGACTCTGGCATAGCTGGCTCCATTCTATGATCTCCATCTACAATGTTTTTATACATTTTAGTTCGCCCAGCGACATCATCTGATTTTACTGTCAACATCTCTTGCAAGGTATATGCAGCACCGTAAGCCTCCAATGCCCATACTTCCATTTCCCCAAAACGCTGACCGCCGAATTGCGCCTTTCCCCCAAGAGGTTGCTGTGTCACCAAACTGTAAGAGCCGGTAGACCTGGCATGCATTTTGTCATCCACCAAGTGATTGAGTTTAAGCATGTACATTATCCCCACTGTTACAGGGCGATCGAACGAATCTCCAGTCCTTCCGTCAAAAAGAGTAACTTGACCACTATCGTCAAAACCCGCCATTTTTAGCATCTCTTTGATTTCTGACTCTGCTGCGCCGTCAAAAACTGGTGTTGCCATCGGTACTCCCTGCCTGAGATTCTCGGCTAATTGCTGAACTTCAACGTCACTCAATCCCTTGATATTTTCAGGCCGCTCCCCAATTTTATTGTAAATTTCCGTCAAAAACTTACGAACTTCAGTCATTTTCTTTTGTGCGTCGATCAACTCTCCAATACGCTCACCTAGACCTTTTGCAGCTGCGCCGAGGTGGGTCTCAAGAATTTGTCCGACGTTCATACGAGAAGGAACCCCTAACGGATTCAGAACGATATCAACAGGCTCACCATTATCATCATACGGCATATCCTCGACCGGCATTATCACGGAAATAACACCCTTATTGCCATGGCGCCCCGCCATCTTATCACCCGGTTGAATACGCCTCTTGATCGCTAAATATACTTTAACTATTTTTAACACTCCGGGAGCTAAGTCGTCTCCCTGAGTTAATTTATTTTTTTTATCTTCAAAACGCTCTTCAAGATCCTTCTGCCGCTCCGCCAATTGATCAGCAGCTAGTTTTATCTGTTCATTCAACTTATCGTTCACCATGCGTAATTCAAGCAAATCTTCCTCTGTAATCTTGCTTAAATAGTCAGCAGTCACTTTCTGCCCTTTTTTAATTTTTGGACCTCCAGCCACTACTTTCCCAATAAGTGATTTTCGAAGTCTCTCGAAAGTGGCACTCTCGATAATGCGATATTCATCATCAATGTCTTTCCGGACTTTGCTTAATTGGGATTTTTCGATCGCTTTAGCTCGATCATCTTTAACAAGACCGTCCCGAGTGAATACTTGCACATCAATAACAGTTCCAGTGACACTTGTGGGAACCCTCAAAGAGGTGTCTTTCACATCGGAGGCCTTCTCTCCAAAAATCGCTCGTAGTAGCTTCTCCTCTGGTGTGAGCTGAGTTTCGCCTTTGGGAGTAACTTTACCGACTAGAATATCTCCAGCGTCAACCTCTGCACCAATGTATACGATACCTGACTCATCAAGCTTACCGAGCGCCCCCTCTCCAACATTAGGGATATCACCGGTTATTTCCTCAGAACCAAGTTTCGTATCACGGGCTACACAAGTTAGCTCTTGAATATGAATCGTAGTAAAACGGTCTTCTTTAACAACACGCTCTGAAATTAAGATCGAGTCTTCAAAGTTGTAGCCATTCCAAGGCATGAAAGCTATGCGCATATTTTGCCCAAGAGCTAATTCACCCATATCTATTGATGGCCCATCAGCCAAGATGTCACCCCTAGCAACCATTTCACCCTGTTTGACTAAAGGCTTCTGCGAAATACAAGTGTTTTGATTTGACCGGGTGTACTTGGTTAAATTGTAGATATCGACTCCAGCCTCCCCAGCATCGGTTTCCTCATCATTAACCCTAACAATGATTCTCGCGGCATCTACGGATTCTATGGTTCCTCCTCGAAATGCCACTACGCAAACCCCTGAATCACTGGCAACGTTTCGCTCCATCCCAGTTCCCACCAAAGGTTTCTCTGTTTTTAAAGTAGGCACCGCCTGCCGCTGCATATTTGAGCCCATGAGCGCCCGATTAGCGTCGTCATGCTCTAAAAATGGAATTAATGCTGCCGCTACCGAAACCATTTGTTGAGGAGCAACATCCATATAGTCAACTTCCTCTCGGGGCTTCAATGTAGTTTCGCCCTTAAAACGTACTGTCACTAAATTCTCTACAAAACCTTTTTTCTTATCTAATTCTGCGCTCGCTTGAGCAATTACGAAATCACTTTCATCAATTGCAGAGAGATAGTGAATTTCATCAGTAACTTTATTTTTACTAACCTTTCTATATGGGCTCTCCAAAAAACCGTAATTATTCGTTCTTGCATATGTCGCCAATGAATTAATTAAGCCTATATTCGGCCCTTCAGGAGTCTCAATTGGGCATACGCGCCCATAATGTGTGGGGTGTACATCACGAACCTCAAAACCAGCTCTCTCTCGAGTGAGACCCCCTGGACCCAAAGCCGAGACTCTGCGCTTATGAGTTACTTCAGAAAGCGGGTTGTTCTGATCCATAAATTGTGACAACTGACTTGACCCAAAAAACTCTTTTATCGCTGCTGCTACAGGCTTGGCGTTGATCATATCCTGAGGCATAAGCCCTTCAGAGTCTGCCATGCTTAGTCTTTCTTTTACGGCTCGCTCAACCCTCACTAATCCAACGCGAAATTGGTTTTCAGCCATCTCACCTACCGAACGAATTCGACGGTTGCCAAGATGGTCTATATCGTCGACAGACCCAAAACCATTTCGTATGCCAACAAGCGTCTTTAGAACAGCAACGATATCTTCACTGTTCAAGACAGGGGCTCCCACAGATTCCTTTCGACCCAGCCGTCTATTAAATTTCATCCGTCCAACTGCAGACAAGTCATACCGCTCAGGAGCAAAAAACAGGTTCGAAAATAGATTTTCAGCCGACTCTTTGGTTGGCGGCTCGCCGGGGCGCATCATACGGTAAATTTCAACCATAGCTTCTAATTTTGAAGTCGTAGAATCAATTCGCAACGTGTCAGAAACAAAAGGTCCGCAATCAAGGTCATTCGTGTATATTGTTTCAAAATTTGAGACAGTCGCCTCAAAAAAGCCTCCCAAAAGCTCATCCGTTATTTCCGAGTTACACGCAAAAATGACTTCACCAGTTTCCTCATCAACGATATCTTTAGCCAATGAAGTGCCAACTAAAAAATCGTTAGAAACCTTCAGCTTAGTAAGCTTCGCTGTTTCCATCTGGCGAATATGCCGAGAGGTTATCCTGCGGCCTTCCTCGACAATTAGCTTCCCCTTCTTATCCTTGATCGGAAAACTTAAAACATCACCGCGCAAACGTGACGGAATAAGATCAAGAGAAACTTCGGGCTCCTGCCCTTTTTTAAACTTAACCGAGAAGCTATTATTCTCATAAAACATCGAGAGAATCTCTTCCGAGCTGAAGCCCAGCGCTCGCAAAAGAATAGTTGCCGGTAGTTTCCGACGTCTGTCAATGCGAACGTAAACCATATCTTTAGGGTCAAATTCGAAATCTAACCAAGATCCTCGATAGGGAATTACCCTTGCGGAATACAACAGCTTTCCTGAACTATGAGTTTTCCCGCGGTCGTGGTCAAAGAAAACGCCTGGCGAGCGATGCAGTTGAGACACAACGACACGCTCTGTACCATTTATGACAAACGTTCCAGAATCTGTCATTAACGGGATTTCTCCCATATATACTTCTCGTTCTTTTATGTCCTTTACTCCAAGGGTTGTCGATTCCTTATCATACAAAATCAACCTAACTTTAACTCGGAGGGATACAGAATAGGTTGACCCTCTGAGTTGACATTCCTTAACATCAAAGACAGGTTTTCCCAATTCATAGCTAACATATTCAAGAACAGCTTTTCCGGAGTAGCTAACGATAGGAAACACAGATTTAAAAGCAGCATGTAGACCTTGTTCCAAGCGCTCGTCAGCAGATGAATCGCTCTGCGTAAATTGCCTATAAGAATCAATCTGTATTGATAATAAATACGGGATATCCATTGCGCTTGGCAACTTCCCAAAGTTCTTTCGAATACGTTTTTTCTCAGTGTACGAATAGGCCATGTCGTGTCCCTAGAGTTGTGTGCTCTCACCAAATTCCGTCTGCGTTAGTGCGACCATTAAATTCTTACGTCATTTAAATGCTTCGCCAACCAGTATTGCCGCAGATCCCGAGGTGCCCAAATTACTTCATCTAAGCAAGTTTATAGAAGCGTACCAAGCATAATAAAATGCTTGGTACAGTTGCTAATTTTACATGCTTACTTAAGTTCAACAGACGCGCCAGCTTCTTCAAGCGCTTTTTTTGCTTCTTCTGCCTCTGCCTTAGGGGCAGCTTCCTTGATAGTAGATGGTGCACTATCCACCATTTCCTTTGCTTCTTTCAACCCAAGGCCAGTAATCGCACGCACTGCTTTGATGACATTTACCTTTTTATCTCCAGCCCCTGAAAGGACAATATCAAAATCGTCTTTTTCTTCTGCCGGCGCAGCATCACCAGCCGCTGCTGCTGCCGGAGCAGCCGCTACAGCTGCCGCAGCTGAAACTCCAAATTTTTCTTCCATAGCCTCCACTAACTGAACTACATCCATTACTGACATATCAGCTATTGCATCCAAGACTTCTTCTTTAGATAGAGCCATGCCTCTTATCTCCTAAAATAATAATTTAAAAAAATAGTTAATCCGCAATTAGGCGGCTTCCTTCTTTTGGTCACGCACTGCAGCAACCACTCTGGTAACTTTCGAAGGAACTTCATTCGCTGTCCGGGCAAGCTTCGTTATTGGCGCCAACATCACGCTCATTAACATGGACCTCGCCTGATCTAATGTTGGCAATTTTGCCAGCACATCGATCTGATTAGCATCCAACAACTTACCACCAACAGAGAGGGCCTTAATCTCGAAATCGTTATTCTCCTTAGCAAAATCCTTTAATACTCGCGCTGCAGCGCCAGGATCTACTTCAGATAACGCGAGAAGCGTTGGGCCCGCCAAAACATCTTTAATGCACTCGAAATCGGTATCTTCTAATGCTCTTTTCAGCAAAGTATTTCGAACAACTCGAAGATATACATGATTTTCCCGCGCTGTTTTTCGAAGCGCTGTTAATTCGTCTACGTTAACCCCGCGGTAATCCGCTAGAACGGCAGACAAAGCAGACGCCGCAGCCTGATTGACTTCCGAAACAATTTGTTTCTTATCTTCCAATCTTATTGCCACAATCTTAACCTCACAATTAAAAACAGAAAATTGTTATGCAACAATTTAATATTAACGCCCTCACGGAGCGTCCTCTAGGGAACCACTAAGCTTAATTGGTCCCTTATGTTAGGTGATCGGAACCCGAGAGAAATTCTCGGATCAGGTGTCACCATCTGCGTAGGAAATTAAGAAGCGCAAGACTAACGTCTCGCTTCACCTACGGTCTCTGATGGAATTGTCTTAACGACAATTACCACAAAGTCTTTTAAGCACCAGAACATGCTGGCCTCGAAATTCTATATTCCTCTATATTGACAGAGACGACTGATCGATTTGCAAACCTGGCCCCATAGTCGAGGAGAGAACTACCTTCTTTATGTAGATCCCTTTTGCCGATGCCGGTTTGGCTTTTTTTAAATCAACCAACAAAGCCTCCAGATTCGACTTAACAGCAGCTCCGTCAAATCCTATTTTCCCAATACCACCGTGAACAATTCCATTCTTATCAGTCCTGAACCGTACTTGGCCCGCTTTTGCGTTCTTTACAGCCGTTTCTACATCAGGCGTTACAGTCCCTACTTTAGGATTAGGCATTAAACCGCGCGGCCCTAAAATAGTCCCAAGTTTTCCAACGACTCTCATGGCATCTGGTGTAGCAATCACCACATCGAAATCTAAGTTGCCGGCTTGTATAGTTTCCGCTAAGTCATCAAAACCAACCACGTCCGCACCAGCCGCCTCGGCTTTCTCTGCGTTCTCTCCCTGAGCAAATACAGCCACCTTAACGGTTTTCCCGGTACCTGATGGCAGAGTAGTCGACCCTCGCACCACTTGGTCAGATTTGCGTGGATCGATTCCTAGGTTTATTGACACGTCAAAAGATTCAGAAAACTTAGTCGAGGCAAACTCAGTAATTAGGGAAACGGCCTCTTCGATGGCGTAATTCTTATCAGACTCAATTTTTCCCGCCATAACCTTTTGCTTCTTGGATAATTTAGCCATTTTAATCTAACCCCTCAACTTCAAGGCCCGCGCTGCGCGCACTGCCTGCTAAAGTTCTCACAGCAGCGTCCATGTCAGCCGCGGTTAGATCAGGCATCTTTTGATTCGCAATATCTTCTAACTGTCCGCGATTGACCTTCCCGACTTTTTCAGTATTGGGACGTCCACTGCCTTTTTGGATTCCTGCAGCTTTTCGGAGCAACACTGAAGCCGGTGGAGTTTTTGTAATAAATGTAAAACTCCGATCGGCATAAACTGTTATAACCACTGGGATTGGTAAACCCGCCTCAGTTCCCTGAGTTTGAGCATTAAATGCTTTACAAAAATCCATGATATTCACACCATGCTGCCCTAAGGCTGGTCCTACTGGCGGGCTTGGATTGGCTTGCCCCGCAGCCACTTGCAGCTTGATGTAAGCTAATACTTTCTTTGCCATCTCATTTTCTCCTTTGGGTACAAGCGTTTGATTAATACTGGTTCTTAAACTGCCGCTAATCGGTTCAGATCGAACCTCAGGACAACTTATTCCAAAAACCCATTCTCAAACTTCCCGGCGTTTTCCTATTAAAGAAATTCGACTTAAATTACCAACTAAAACTAACTTTTTTCAACCTGATCAAATTCCAGTTCAACAGGCGTTGATCTACCAAAAATTAAAACTGCGACGCGAAGACGGCTTTTTTCATAATTAACTTCTTCCACAGTCCCCGTAAAGTCATTAAAGGGGCCATCAGTGACTCGAACCATCTCCCCAGGCTCATAAATTGTTTTATGGGTTGGGGTCTCTCCGCTATCCTCCATCCTTTGAAGAATCGTTTCCGCCTCCTTGTCCGTTATGGGCGCTGGTCTCTCTGCCGTACCACCTATAAACCCCATAACTCGAGGAGTCTCTTTAACGAGATGCCAGGTATCATCATTTAGTTCCATTTGAACTAAAACATAACCTGGGAAAAATTTCCGCTCGCTCTTTCTTTTCTGTCCTGCCCTCATCTCGAGCACTTCTTCTGTCGGAACCAGAATCTCATCAAAGCAATCATCCATTCCAGCGAGACTAATTCGCTCTTTCAAAGCGTCTCTCACTTTTTTCTCGTAACCCGAATAGGCGTGAACTACATACCAACGTTTAGCCATCAATTCTCTCTACGTGATAAAAGATGAGATGATTCCATTGAGCATTGAATCTAACAGCCAAAGAATTATCGCAACTATAAATATAACTATTAACACCACAATTGTAGTTTGAGTAGTTTCCTGCCTCGAGGGCCATACTACCTTACGTATCTCTACCCTTGCTTCCATACAAAGATCTATGAAACCACCCCCTTTCTCGGTTTGAGCCGCAGTCCAGCCAGCTATAGCGGCGACAAAAAGTAACCCAATTGTCCGAAGTAACAACGACTCTGCAGAAAAATAAGAATTTAAATAAATCCCAGCTCCTACTAAAGCTGCCGCCGCAATCCACTTTAACCAATCCAGATTGCGTCCTTCACTATCCATTTTCTCTGACATGGGCTAATTACTCTTTTCCTTTTGCGGTATTCACAATGCCACCTGCCCTATAATGGCAGGCCAGGAGGGAATCGAACCCCCAACCTGCGGTTTTGGAGACCGCTGCTCTGCCAATTGAGCTACTGGCCTACTGGGCTCGAAAATGCTCCTATTTCGACCTTTAACCGTGTAATTCATCCCGACTGCGAGACTAAATTGGCCAATTTTTAACGCAACTTCCGTCAAACTATCTTTTAAAAAACAAAAACTACGTGATGGCTTTATTAAAGTGCTGCATCCTTCAGAGACGACTGAGCCACCGCACTCTTCGAGGAACACGATGGCTCTGTAAAATATGCTTGAGCTACTATTCGATGATTTTACTTACAACACCAGCTCCGACGGTTCTTCCGCCCTCTCGAATAGCAAACCTCAGACCATCATCCATTGCGATCGGTGCGATAAGTTCAACTTCCATTTTAATATTGTCGCCAGGCATAACCATTTCAACCCCATCCGGCAGAGCAACCGCGCCAGTTACGTCAGTTGTTCGAAAATAAAACTGGGGGCGATAATTAGAAAAGAATGGCGTGTGACGACCTCCCTCATCCTTACTCAATATATAAACCTCAGCCTCAAATTTAGTGTGTGGATTTACTGTGCCAGGCGCCGCCAACACTTGTCCACGCTCTACCTCTTCCCGTTTCGTGCCTCTCAGCAACACACCAACATTCTCACCGGCTCGCCCCTCATCAAGAAGCTTTCTAAACATCTCCACACCGGTGCAAGTCGTAGTCTCAGTATCCTTGATACCGACGATCTCAATTTCTTCCCCAACTTTGATAACTCCGCGCTCTACACGCCCTGTTACAACTGTTCCCCTACCTGAGATAGAAAAAACATCTTCAACTGGCATTAAGAAAGGCTTTTCTACATCGCGTTCTGGCTCAGGAATGTATTCATCCAAAGTTTCTACCAATTTTTGAACCGCTGGAGCGCCTATATCTGACGTGTCACCTTCCAGCGCCTTCAGAGCGGAACCAATAATAATGGGAGTATCATCACCCGGAAACTCATATTGATCTAAAAGCTCTCGTATCTCCATCTCGACCAACTCCAAAAGCTCTTCATCGTCGACCATATCTGCTTTGTTCATAAAAACAACAATATATGGCACGCCAACCTGCCTGGAAAGTAAGATATGCTCTCTAGTCTGCGGCATCGGGCCGTCAGCAGCTGAACAAACTAGTATTGCCCCATCCATCTGAGCAGCACCTGTAATCATGTTTTTCACATAATCTGCGTGCCCCGGGCAATCAACGTGCGCATAATGTCTATTGGGAGAATCATATTCCACATGAGAAGTCGCAATTGTAATACCTCGCTCCCTCTCTTCGGGCGCATTATCAATTTCGTCAAACGCCTTAAGGTCACCACCACCGAATGCTTCAGCACATACTTTCGTCAGTGCGGCAGTCAAAGTGGTTTTACCATGGTCGACGTGTCCAATAGTTCCAACGTTGACATGCACTTTTGTTCTTTCAAATTTTTCCTTCGACACTTTTTTGCCCTCTTTTTAGCTGTCCCAAATTTTCAGTACGATCGACTATCTATATGAAGTCGCCTTGTCAGGAGGAAGGGAAATACGTCCCTTGCCACCAAATTCTATAGCAGTGGTGCTCACACCCAGAGTCGAACTGGGGACCTCTCCCTTACCAAGGGAGTGCTCTACCACCTGAGCTATGCGAGCCACATGGAGCGGGTAGCGGGAATCGAACCCGCGTATCCAGCTTGGAAGGCTGGGGTTCTACCGCTGAACTATACCCGCCTGATCTTTTCCGCCTCTCAAACTGTGCTTTGATCGCGCACAAGTATAATGGTGGAGGGGGGTGGATTCGAACCACCGAAGCTTGCGCGTCAGATTTACAGTCTGATCCCTTTGGCCACTCGGGAACCCCTCCCACAAGATCTCCAACGGGCAGAATTCCCTGGCTCTCTCACTCAGGAGCGGCATTTTATGGGAATTGAAGTGCTTGTGCAATCGTTTCGCAGAGATTTTCTGCTTGTGTTTAGTCGGGTTCTCTTAGAAAAAAACCAAGCCCTTTGAGTACTTAGACTTGAGACAGTAAACTATCCTGAATCTCCCACAGCTGCACAAGCGATCCTAAGCCCATCGAGCACTAAATCCATATCCAATTCCAATGCGGGGAAATCCATTTGACGAACGAAAAAGTCGGCATCCCCACCAGTTAAGTAAACCTTTGGATCACAGCCCGATTTGGAGAGCTCTTCTATTTTTTTCTCGATTAATGCCACAAGCGCGGCAAGCCCGCCATTAATGACAGCCTCATCGGTGGAATTACCCAACTCCAAACAGGGTTCAAGAGCCTTTGCTTCGAGCCTGATCCCAGTTTTGAAAGTCAAACTCTCCTTCATTAACCGAAGTCCGGGCAATATATAACCCCCAAGATGTATTCCATCCTCATTTAAGATATCCATCGTAAATGCTGTTCCGCTATCCACAACGATGCATGGGCCCTTTGATCTCTCAAATGCCGTAAGCATCGCAAGCCACCTGTCTACACCCAGTCGGGTTACATCAGCATAATTGATTTTTACGCCACCGCAAAAACGTCTCACTTGCGCCTCGAGTGGCGCTAAACTCCACTTAGTCTCGCTCCATTTCGATATGCGTTTTGTTAGTCGTTTATCTGCGACACTGCCCATAAGAAAACATGACGGCGCACCATAGTCGACTTGCTCAACAAAGAATTTATCTTCATCGAGGTTTATGCCGCGCGACAGAGTCTCTGAACGATCAACTGACATTCTTCGCCATTTAATTCTCGAATTGCCTACATCTAACTCAAGTATCACAGTTTTTTGACCCATTTAACTTTTGCAAACTTGGAGCTACCTCACCACCGGTAATTAATTCTTCACCATGTTCCGTCACAAGCATCAATTCACCTTTTTCGTTCACCCCAAGAGATTTCCCATTTCTCTCCGATTTACCATCCTTTATGACAATTCCAGATCCTAGATACTGGTCATATTTATTCCAGATCAATTTGAAAGGCGAGAAACCATTGTGTATAAATCTTTCCACATTTTGTAACAAATTAGCGCAAAGTTTTGCAATTACTTGACCCCTTGAAGGGAGAACCTCCGTTACCTCTAGCAAGTCAATCACAGGTCGATCAATATCGGCCTTTTCACCCGCACTCAGAGAATAGTTTATCCCAATCCCAAAAATTAATTGATTGACGTCCTTGTAGCGTTGCAACTCTAAGAGGATCCCAGCAATCTTTTTTTCGCCAATCATTATGTCATTTGGCCACTTTAATCGGGTTTCCCTCAGCGACCACTCATCCAACGATTGCCTCGTGCTAATAGCTGCCACAAGACTTAGTGCCTGAAGTTCACGGACCTCTGCAGGCATAGGGGATGTAAGGCTCAGATATAAACCTCCAGCTGGACTAACCCAAGCCCTACCACGCCTGCCACGTCCGGCGGTTTGTGAGTCGGCAACAACCAGATTTACTCCTGGAGCGCCTGATTCAATAATCCTTCGTGCCTCGTTGTTTGTTGAGTCAATTTCTTCAAAAACGTGGACCTGGTTAATCCCAGGATTAGTCTTTTTGAGTAATTCAAGTTCGAATAGACGCTGGGGCATATCTTAATGATAATGAGTAAGTCGTGTGAGAGATGGAGCAGATTTTCATGCGAGGCACAAAACCTACTCCCTCGTAATCAAAATTTTATCAAGCACACATTACAAACTGCTTAATCGTTAGAAGAAGGCACAGAACCTTGGTCATCTTTCTGTCGGTTCATTTTACTGACGGTGGACCATGCTTCCAGAATTATGAATAGGGCCGAGACCATGACAGCTACTTGAATAGCTACGAGTATCCACTGTCCTCTGCTAATGTAATCTGTGACATACCAGACTCCCGCCCAGGTGGCCATAAACAGAATTAAGCACATAGGAATAATAAGAGGTTTTGCTGACCGGCCCAGCTTTAATAGGTAAACGGCGAGCACTATCAGTGTCATACTCGCGAGAATTTGGTTTGTAGCTCCGAAGACAGGCCAAATTAATGTTCCTCCATCCCCAGGGTAGTTGCCGTTAGAGACGCCAAATGCCAACATTAAACACGCGCCGACGGCCGCAAACGTTGACACATAATTGCTTTTCAGAGGGCTAATTTGGTAGATACTACCCCATTCCTGAATTATGTAGCGCGTTAACCGAAGTCCAGCATCCATTGTCGTTCCTGCGAACAAGACAACCATCACAGCTAACATGGTCTGTGCAAATGCTAAGGGTATTCCCCAACCTTCTGAGATTAGTAAGGCACCTCCGGCAATAAACCCGCCGGCAGATGGTCCTCCGGTAAAAGTAGGATAAATCGCATCCCACCCTCCAGCAACAGATGATGCATATAGAGACCCTGTAACGGCGGTTATTGTAATTAAAGCAAGTGAGCCTTCTCCTAGCGCACCCAAGTATCCTACAAACCGCGCGTCTTTCTCATTATTAAGTTGTTTTGCGCTTGTACCAGACGAAACTATGCCGTGGAATCCTGAGAGTGCGCCACACGCAATCGTCACAAATAGTATTGGGAAAATCGGAGGTGTACCTTCCGCCACGTCATTAAACATTGGCGCAGCGACATCAGGAGTTGTAAGAAGGACTGCAGAGTAAAGAACAAAAAGACCGACCACCAACTGAGCTCCGTTAATGTAGTCTCGCGGTTGAAGTAATAACCAGACTGGCAGCAGTGACGCAATACCGGCATAGACATATAACAAAATTATCCAATCACCGCGCTCTCCGAGGCCAAAGACATCTCCCGGTAAGGCCAGCGGCATTATGCTGCCTACATAAATTGTAAAGTAAAGAATTGTGACGCCAATTATCGAGATAGCTAAAAGATTAACCTTTCTTCTAATTAAAACCCCCACGGCTATAGCGACTGGGATAGCGGCCCAGGCTGGGAAAACTGACTCTGGATAAATAACCATTTCATCTGCAATTATTGTTGCAAACATCGCGTTAACCAAAACAAGGAGTAGGAAAATAATTATCATTAGGACGGCGCGGACGCGCTGTCCAACGATGCTCGCCGACAGAGCGCCTATAGCTTTTGCATCATGTCTGTTGCTAGCCCAAAGTGCACCAAAATCGTGGACACCTGCAAAAAAAATAGAGCCGAACGTGACCCATAACAGCGCCGGCATCCAACCCCAATAAACAGCTATAGCTGGCCCTACTATGGGTGCTGCCCCTGCTACAGCTGTAAAATGAGAGCCCCACAATACAAATTTATTTGTGGGCACGTAATCAACGCCATCCTCAAATTTATGGGCGGGAGTAACGTAATTAGGATCCAAACGATAAATCTTTTCAGCTATGAATTTTGAATAAACAAACCATCCAAAAGTAAAACCAACTAAGCCAAAAATTACAATAAAAAGCGAGGACATAACCCGTTCTCCAGAATTATTATTATCTTATAACTATCATAACAAGTTAGTTTGTCGAGGCACAATTAACCACCCACTCTAATTTACTCACGGAAATAGTTAATTGCGAGAGCTCTGCGTCACTGACCCCGTGACTTCGAATGATGATAAGTCCAATACCCAATAAACATTTCATCCCAACTTTGTAACCCGAAGGTCAGTTCTTTACTGGGATCTGGATTGGCCGGATTGTTTTCAGAGTTATCAAAAGCTCCGTCTACATGAACCTTAGTCCCCGCAGGCAGCAGAATCGGCTCCTCAAGATCATAAGTTGGCTGCCACGCGTAGCTGTAGTTAGGCACGTTTAATAGGTCACTTATTGTTCCATCTGGGTATTCAGCACTAAATTTCATGTGCTTTCCCCGAAAATGCATATGTGCCCTCAACCCAGTTATTGTGACGTCTTCATTGAAAACATATTGAGCAGACGCCTTGTGGTCACGCGCATAAGGGGGGATTCGGAATAATCCGGAGACCGATTGGGTAAAATTCTCGTAAATAGGTGGCTGATCGTACATATACAAACCAAGAATAGTCTGATCACTAGTCGCTCTTCCGTTAGTGGTATAGTGAAACTGCATGCTCAACTTATAGCCTGACGGTATGTAGACGCCGGTATTTTCGGGAAATGTCATAGCATCAACCTTACCAGGCGCATAACCTTCTAAAAACCTCGTAGCAACATTTACGGTCGCCGCCTCTCCCTGCACCTCTTCGTCAGGCGCAGTAACATAGGTCAGGAGGTGATGAAGCACTGATTCATCACCTGGTATATATTGAACTGCTCTAACCCATTTGTCCTCATTGAAAGGCAAGTCAACGTCAACATTAAGATAGTCCAGTACACCCGTTGCAGGAACTTCATGGCGGGGGGCGGTGATAATATAGTCCGGCTCACCAAGTTGCCATTCTCGGCGATCCGAAAATTCGAGTTGAGTAAGCGGATCTGTTTGAGAGAAACCCCTCGGGGCTCCAGAATCTATCCAATGCACGAGCTTTTGCAGATCTTCATCAGGAATATACCGGGCGTTAGTAAAATGTCCAATTTTGGGATCTACTTGCATTGGAGGCATGCGCTTAGTCAGCAAAACCTCTTTAATCATTGGCGACCACCCTTGGACCATCAAGTGACTATCCATTGCAAACGGACCTATACCGCCTTCTCGGTGGCAAGACGCGCATTGCTTGGCGATAATGGGCGCTATTTCAGCACCATAATCAGGTATCTTATTTGCGTGCTCCTCCCGAGCTGGGTATTTCAAATCGCAACCTTCTTGGTTTGTTAAAACTGTGTGATCAATCTTTCCAGTAAGATGTTTTGCTAATGTCGAGCTTGCCATCTCCCCACCAGCTCCGCGGTACAAAATAGTAAGCCCATTCGGATCAAGAATCACCAACTCCCCTGATTTTGAAAATGAGATAGCTTCCGAAACTAGCTGACCATCATCTATAAGAAGCGGCAGGCCCAACGCTGAAGCTTTTTCGCTCAGCAATTGAAGGCTTTCTGTAGAAACTTGCGCTGAGGAGTTAATGAGAAAAAACGAAGCTTGCTGATCCTTAAACTGAGAGTGCAGCTGTTCAAATTGGTTCAACGAAACCTCAAGTGAAGAGCAACTGTCATCCAAAGCCATCACAACCATAGCCCCCTGATGACGATAGCGACTAAGTTGGTGAAATTCTCCATCGGTATCTAATAATGCGAAATCACCGACACGGTCTGGCTCGGCATTCGACGAAAGTATTGTCGAAACCGCAGCCAAAACAATTAGGTTAGAAATAAATTTTTTCATAGGATTCGCCGCTTTTAATCGTTATTTAATTGCACACCCTTTCGGAAAGAGAATAGAGTAGTTAAATCAAAATTTCTATCTAGAACTCCTTTAGTTTGATCACAGTAAACTTACCGCACAGTCGAAATGCCTTTAAGTTAATGCAGCACTTTGTGATAAGAAAAATAACCAATAAACATTTCGTTCCAGCTCTGTGCCCCACCACGCACCCATGAGTCTGGATCCGGATTACCTAAATTGTATCTTGAATTGTCAAAAGCGCCCTCGATAGTGACACGGCTTCCCGCCGGAAGGGCCATAGGTTTTGTGAGCCTATAAGTTGGCTGCCAAGCAAAATTGTAGTTTGGCACATTAATTATGTCCTCAGTCGAACCATTCGGGTACTCAACAATCATCCGCATATATTTACCTCGATAATGCATATGTGGTCTCAAACCATGCAGTATTATTTCATCTTCAAAAATATGGGAAGCACTGTTTAGATGCTCCTTTGCATTGGGAGGTATTAAAATATTTGAGCCTCCGTGGCTTAAAGCATAAGTTAAATACTCAAAGCGCGGCTCCTCGTCATTGAAATATAGCCCAATCCGAGTCTGGTCAACCGCTTCTTGACCAAAAGTTGTGTAATGAAGAGACATATGAATGGCTGAACCCGTGGGGACAAATACCCCAGTATCTTTCGGATAGATAGCAGCGTCTTCCTTACCCGGCGCGTAACCCTCAAGAAAAGACCAAGCGTCGTCATTCGCACCCACCGCAATTTGCTCAATTGAGGCCGCCGGTGCGATGTAACTCATTAAATGATGCAACACCCGTCGGTCTCCAGGTATAAATTGTACAGATTTTATCCAAACGTCTTTTGTGAATGGAAGCTCTATGCTTACATTCTCATAATCAAGTATGCCGGTCGCTGGCACCTTGTAGGTGGGTAGCTCCACGATATAGTCGGGCTCCCCCAATTGCCAGAGACTTTCAATGGGCTGGATATATTCTAAAGGGTCCTCCAGACTTTCGCCTCGGGGAGATCCACCATTAATCCATCCTATCAAAGTTTGTAATTCAGACGACTCCATGTAACGGGCGTTACTAAAATGATTAATGCTCGGGTCTACTTGTGCTGGAGGCATACGTTTCGTCAAGAGAACTTCCTTAATCATAGAAGACCACCCCTTCACCATCTCATGCGAATCCATCGCAAAGGGAGCGATCCCCCCCCGAAAGTGGCAAGTAACACATTTTTGCACCAGAAGCGGCGCCACATCAGTTGCATAATCAGGCAGATTGTCCGATTGTTCCACCAAATAGGTAAAGTCTAGATCGCAGCCTAATGTTTCTCTCTCGATGGGAGCCAATCCCCGATCAATCTCACCAGAACTTATATCCCTGAGAGTGTCAAAAAAAGCCGGGGTCGATTTCTTTGCATCAACCGTTTTTTTATCCATTGGCTGACTCGCTTCGAAACCCATCCCGCCTCTGTAAAACACAACTCCTGTTTCAGGCTCAATAACGACTACCTCACCAGCTGATTTTATGCCTAAACTTTCAGCTATTAATTGAGAATCATCTATAAGAATCGATAGTTGAGTGCCGTGGGTCGCGTCGTTGAAGCTACCACCCGCATGGATTTCTTTGCCGGTAGAGTCGATTGCGAAAAAAACTATTTCTTCAGCCTGAAACGCTGAGCGCAGCTTTGAGTATTGAGTGAGATGTTTTGTATTTTTCTGGCATTGCTTATCAATGGCTAAGAAGACTGCTGCTTTTTTTTCACCATATTCGCTCAACTGATGGAATTTACCGTTCTGATCAAGTAACGCAAAATCACCTACCTCATCAGGAAAAGGGCTACAGAGAGCCACTTCACAAAATAGAATTGAGGTTAGCATGCTTCGAAAACCCATACGCATCGACTGAAATCACTCCGTCAAATTTTCGCGAATTACAAAATCACTGCCAAGCAGCGAAGCAAGAAGTTATTTCTCTGGCTCTGCACTATCTTGTTTTCCGAAAACGGGCAAAGGCTCTATCAACGAAAACTTTCGAAACAGTTCATACATACCCCATAAGGCAACAATAATTACTATAAACATCATCCCCCAGCGCATGGCCGCAGCCCAAAAAAGAGAATCAAATACCGGCATCTGAATCTGATACAAATTCAGAGTAACGCCCCGCTCTATCATCCAATGCCAAGCGCTATGTGCTAAGAGCGCCGACAGGAGTATCGTTCCAACTCGTTCCTCAACTAAGTATCTGAAGAGTAGATTTATCACCGGTATGACTAAAATCAAAACAAACAACTGGCCTAATTCAACACCTATATTAAATGCCAAAAGTGAAGAGAAAAGATGACCTCCAGCAAATTGTAACGTTTCGCTGAATAGAAATGAAAACCCAAACCCATGAATGAGCCCGAACCCAAAAGTTATCATCCAACGGTGCTCTAATTTAACGCCGACAATGTTCTCAAACGCCATGTAAACAATTGATAAAGCAATCAAGGTTTCAATTAGAGGTGGAAACCACAGAGCACCGGGAGCAACGCCAAAGGATGCGCTAATTAGGGTAATCGAATGCGCAATCGTGAAAGAAGTAACGACGGGAATTAATGCGCGGATGGAACGCAACGGAATAACCAAGCAAAAGAGAAACAAGAGGTGATCAATCCCCTCCAAAATGTGCTCGAAACCCATCGTTACGAACCTAAACGCCGCTTGATGCCACCTCGGATCTAACTCAACAACCCCCGGATTACCCAAATAATTAAATACTCTCTCAGCGCCGCTTGGGACCAAAAAGCGCAGCACCGTAGTTGTTTGATCGGACAAAGTTCCAAGTTCTGGGTTCACAGAAAAATCCGAGTCTTCTGATTCAATTGGGTAGGTTACCAAAACATCGAGGACCCCTTGCCTCCAGAACAAATCAGTGCTGTCGTCTAAAGGTGGGCTCATTAAATTGGCTAATGCAACGTCAAAACTGGAGAAGGATCTATTGGAAGGAAGTGAAACCCTAGTTCGTTGCAAGTCCTTATCAATAAGCTCTTCACCATTCTCATAAAATTTCAAAGATTCTGTAATGTAGATTCTCGCCGCGTCATCAAGAGCAAACTGTGCTTCGGAGAATTGTAAAAACCCAGGCCCCCTCAATGGAAAGCTAACCTCCCCAAGTGCCTCCATGGGCACTCTGATGAGTGCCGTCAATTCGCCGCCTTCGGGTTTGACAAACGCGTTCACAGTGACACGCGATGGAATATCATGTGCTTGAGCAAAGTTCACCAGACAAATTAATTGAATCAGACAAAAGAGTTTTGCCGAATTTTTTGCGAGAGTTATCATATGTTTACTCAAAATTTACTTTATAATTTTGTTTTTTTATTAATAAATACATAGGGTTAAAAGCCGTCACAAGCAGCTCCAGGTCCCAAAATCATTGTAATAAACACCGTGTCTAACGCGACTGTTACAAATTCTTACAAAGGCCGATCTTAAAATTTTCGAAGTGAGTATACTGTCTCAACATAAGTCAGTATACTCGAGCTTCGCTCTGAGAGTTAGTGAGTCCGGCATTTCGCGAGATTTAGAGGAGAATAAAAATGACAAAGATTAAGGTGTTGATAGGAACAACTTTGGTAATTGCTTTGGCTGCGCTGCAGATAGGCCAGTCCCAGTTGCAAGAGCCAGTTGTTGCTGCTAACGATGATGTAATGGCTCCACATTTTTTAGTTGATCCATTATGGCCAAAACCGCTTCCAAACCATTGGGTGCAAGGCAACACTATCGGGGTGGACGTAGACGAAAGAGATCACATCTTCGCAGTCCACAGAAACACAGAATCGCAATTCATGAGAATTCAAGAGATTGGCCTATATTCCGGTGTCTCTGAGTGCTGCACGCCGGCACCGCCGATTCTAGAATTTGATCTAGAAGGAAATCTCATTAATGCATGGGGTGGCCCTGTCGAAGGCGCTCCTTACACTTGGCCAGAATCTAATCACGGAATAGACGTAGCACCTAACGGAGATATTTGGATAGGCGGAAACGGCGGCCCAGATTCTCACGTTCTGGTTTTTACGCGCGACGGAGAGTACGTACGAACCGTTGGTGTTCCTGAGGCGGAAATGGACAGCAACAGCACAACGTCATATGGACGAGTCGCTGAGATAGCAATAGACGCCGCAAATAGTGAAGTCTACTTTGCTGATGGATATCGAAACAAGCGCGTAGCTGTAGTTGACCTCGCAACTGGCGACTTCAAGCGGTATTGGGGAGCCTACGGCAATCGACCAGATGATGAGGCCGACGTAACGTATACGCCTGGCGAGCCCGGGCCACAGCAATTCCGGGGACCAGTGCACTGCGCAATTCCTTCAAATGACGGATTAGTCTACGTTTGCGATCGTGGCGCTGACAGGATCCAGGTTTTCCGCACTGACGGTACATATGTTCGAGAAGTCATTATATCTCCAGCGACCTTAGCTCAAGGCTCCACTTGGGATATCGACTTCTCGCCAGATGAAGAGCAAGAGTTTCTTTACCTAGCAGACGGTCAAAACTTTAAGATTTATATCATTGACCGCGAGTCTCTAGAAGTACTCTATACTTTTGGCGACGGTGGAAGGCAGCCTGGATTGTTCTTCGCACCGCATAGCATAGCCACCGACTCTCAAGGAAATATCTATACGACTGAGACTTATGAAGGTAAGCGCATTCAGAAGTTCCTTTATCAAGGCATGCAGCCAGTTACCGTGCGAGACAGAGCACCAACATGGCCTGCTGACGAGTTGTAAAAGTTCCTGAAAAGAGCTGAAATCTAAAACCCGGTTACCCTATCAGTAACCGGGTTTTTTTTGCACGCAATAATTCAGCCCACATAAGGTCAAATCGAATATAACTCTTAGAGCATATAGGCAAGAGAATTGCTAAAAAACGGCAATGGAGTTCCTCTAATTTAGAAATGGTGATACTGTCTCAAAAAATAGGAAGTCCCCTCTATAAAAGGAGAGTACCGATGAACAAAAGAAAAGCCAGACTGCTATTTAGTTTTTTATCGATTTCTGCTCTCGCGTTCTTAGGAGTCAGCCAGAACAAGTTACAAAAGACTGCTCAAGCGGTAAATAATGATCGCCTTGCACCACAATTTGTAGTTGATCCGTTTTGGCCACAGCCTCTGCCCAACAAGTGGATAATGGGAAGGACAATAGGAATCGCCATCGACGAGCGCGATCATTTATTTGTAGTTCATCGAGACCAAGACTCAATGTTCATGAGCCAAGAGCTCGGCTTAGACCTTGGCCGCGCTGAATGCTGTACAGCAGCTCCTCCTATTCTAGAATTTGATAGTGCAGGTAATCTTATAAACGCTTGGGGCGGACCTGGAGATGGTTACACCTGGCCTGAATCCAATCATGGCATAGAGATCGCGGCCGATGGTAATGTCTGGATAGGTGGAAACGGAAGTGGCGACTCCCATGTCCTTGTTTTTACGCGGGATGGACAGTTCGTTCGGGAAATTGGTATACCGGGCGAACCCGTAGATAGCCTCAGCACGGAATCATTTGGCAGGGTTGCCGAAATTGCAATAGATCATTCAGCTAATGAGGCATACTTTGCTGATGGTTACGGTAATAAACGTGTTGCCGTTGTGGACGTCGCAACAGGCGCCTTTAAAAGATTTTGGGGCGCCTACGGCAATGAGCCAATAGACGAAAGAGTAGTCTACGACCCTAATGAACCGTTACCACAGCAGTTTGTAGGTCCGGTTCACTGCGCAGAGCCTTCAAAAGACGGGCTGATTTATGTCTGCGATCGCGGAGCCGACCGTATTCAAGTCTTTCGGCCAGACGGCACATTTGTCAAAGAGGGTCAGGTTGCACCTTTAACATTAGCGGGTTCTACCTGGGACATCTCTTTTTCTCATGACGAGGATCAAGAATTTATATATGTTGCGGATGGTGCAAATTTTAAAGTACACATTCTCGAACGAGATTCATTAGAAGTTCTAGCTGAATTTGGTGACGGCGGAAGACAGCCAGGGCTATTCTTCGGCACACATAGCATTGTTACCGACTCTGAAGGTAACGTGTACACAACAGAAACTTACGAAGGAAAGCGCGCTCAAAAATTTCTGTTTCAGGGATTGAAGCCGCTCAGCGAACACCGAGCTGGAGCTCCATGGCCTGACTCTGAATTGCATTGATATACGAGCAATTATTAGTTTAGCCCTTTTGTGATTTTTAACGAAAATGCTTATAGTCAACTTGAGTAAAAGCCAGAAGCAATTTTATTAATTTAGTCCCAACAACTACAACTTTAAGATAGGAAGAGAGTTAGAAGTATGAAACTTCAATATTTACTAATAGCAATTATCAGCCTGAGTGGTTCTTCTCTAATTTCAGCTGAAGACATAACAGTTAATTATTCCTACGCAGGAAGCCACAACACTGATTTTAGCAACATAAGTGTCTCTTTAAAAATAGATCAGGTTTCTGATGATCGCGATGGCGACCCAAGGCAAATAGCAGATGAGTATTTGGCAGAAATACCGCTCAGTGAAATCGTTCATACCGCCTTTGTTCAAGGTTTGGAGCACGGCGGGGCGGAACTTGTGGAGTCAGAGCAGGACATGCAAATCGCGGGGCGAATCGTGAGCTCAGAACTCCGCACAGTAGATAGAGGCGGTGTGGAATCCCTTCAGCTAACAATACGAACTCATGTAGCACTTCAGGGAAGAGGCAGGACTATTTGGGAAACCACCCTGTTTGGAAGAGGAACGGCTCCTGTAGGAGAAGGAATTATTGCAGCTTTGCACGGGTCCATGGATAGGATGGTTCGAGAATTAGTAAGTGATGATTATTTTATAATCGAGTTGCAATAAACGACTAATAGCACCCGAGGCCAGAGTATAAGGATTCCTCTAAAATTGGGGTTTGAAGGGGGAATAAATTTAGTTCTGTGAGATTTTCTATTTCCTCTATTGACGCGATCATCTCGCAATGGTGAACGTGCACGGCGGCAGACTGATCTAATATGAACGCAGCACTCTGTCCTACCTTGTTAACGACCACCTTAAAAAACCTATCTGGAACTCGGTGCGGAGTGGTAATGGGTAACAACATTGCTTCTGCGTTCGAGTCGAATATTGGACCTGTTAGGACATAAACTTCCCCCTGCCGATTCACCAGGTTCCTGATTGACCAATCAAGACCATACCAAGCTCCTTGGCTAAGGCTTGAAGTTCTAGCGATATTATTTGTTAAGTAGTTAACTTCATTCCAAAAAGGGGTGCCTGCAAAATCAACGAGGGATGCATATTGGGAGCGAACTAAACCGATATCCTCCGATTTTGCAAAATCTTCCTCAGTTAAAGTGGCCATAACGTAGCCATCTCTGACTGCGGCCCGGGACAAGCTAGAGGCTATTCCGATTGAATCTGCAGAAACCTTGTAGGAAACCCAGTCCGCGGATTTTGTGAGAGTATTATAGGATAAGGCGTAAATTGACCGAATGATCAAATGATTTTCCTCTGAGGTACCTTGCGGGCAACCTTTATAGCAGTGTCCAATTTTGTAGGACTGTGCGGAAGACAAGTTTCCGACGAGAAGAAATAAAAAAGATAAAAGGATATTCACCATAGCATTTCCTGGTTCCCATTACGGCCCTAACTGACCGACTACACCGTCATTTCAGCGAAAATTATAGCAAGTCTAGTCTGTTAAACAGAATCCTGAAATCGAATTAGTTTATAGGCACAAACCCATGGACGATTGGCTTTTCAGTAAATTCCGAAATAAATGAAGTATGTATGATCTGAAATTTGAATCTAGACGTTTGAAATTAGTATTCAATTGTTAAAAACTCAGACTTTTTAATTTTCGTGAAGCATCATGACGTCCATTCACGTAGTCTGAGTCTACTTTATCGGATTTGGAGAACAACCTAGGGGGAACAAAGTTGGCGATTTGACTAGATGATCCTACGCAGCTATATCATTGCCATTCGCCAGTTATTGTTCTAAGCCCGCCTAAACTTCTAGGCGGGCTTTTTTTTGGTTACATATAAGCTTGAGTATACGTTGGTTTGACCCTCCAACCACGATCTCTTTTATCTATGATAGACTGGGTTTTTATAAAAACTTCAAGAAGTTAGCGATGAGATCCTACCTCTATATTTTTACCCTTCTAACAGCGACATTCCCTAGTCTGGCCGACACCACACTGATTAAGAACATCAATGGTTATACCCTCACGAGTGAGCATATTTTAATACATTTTAAAGGATTGCAATTTACAGATGACCGAATTGATGAGATCTATCTGGTTGATGCAGACTTCCCATCTGACGCAGACTACGTCATAGACGGCCGCGGCAGAACATTGATCCCTGGACTCATAGATGCGCATGGTCATATAGGCAGTTACGGCTTCAGCTTGCTTCGCGTCAATCTTGTCGGAATAAAATCAGAGAAGGAAGCTGTCGCTCAAGTTCAGCGATTTTCGGAGGCAAACCCTGCTATTACATGGATATTGGGACGCGGTTGGAATCAGGTTCTTTGGGACAATGCCAATTTTCCTTCCGCCAAAAGCATCGACCAAACAACAATAGATAGACCCGTTTGGCTAACGCGAATAGATGGCCATGCCGGCTGGGCAAATTCTGTCGCTCTTGAATTAGCCGCAATAAATCGAGATACGGCAGACCCCGTTGGGGGTCAAATCATCCGTGACGAGGACGGCAACCCGACAGGTGTTCTCATTGATACGGCGATGAATTTAGTCAGTTCTCAAATTCCCAGTCCTACTCTCGAAGATGAAAAAACCGCCCTGACTGCGGCAATGAAAGCTCTCGGCAAATTCGGCATCACCAGTGTTCATGATGCCGGAATTAATAGCCAAACTGTCAGGGCGTATAAAGAGTTAGTGGCTGAGTCTGCGTTGAATATTCGGGTAAATGCCATGCTCTCGGCATCGGACCCGCTCTATCAAGATCGTTTGGCAGAAGGGTTCTACAGCAGCGATGATGAAACCTTCGTAATTCATAGCGTAAAAATAGTAAGCGATGGCGCGCTGGGTAGTAGGGGCGCTGCACTAATTGAGGATTATTCTGATGAACCAGGAAACAGGGGACTTCTACGTTACAATGACGAGCGATTGGAATTTTTGATGAGAGTCGCTATGAATGCCCAATTTCAGGTAAACACTCATGCAATCGGTGACCACGCAAATCTTAAAGTGTTGGATAATTACGAACGTCTAATAGCTGAGACAGATTCAAGGTATAGGCGTCATCGTATCGAGCATGCTCAGATATTGAGGTACGAAGATATTGAAAGGTTCAGTGAATTGGGTGTCCTGCCTTCAATGCAAGCGACCCATGCTACTAGCGATAAAAATATGGCTCAGGACAGACTGGGTGAAATACGTATTCAAGGCGCCTATGCATGGCGGAAATTAATTGAGTCAGGGGTAAGAATTGCAAATGGATCTGACTTTCCGGTCGAATCTCCCAACCCCTTTTGGGGTCTTCATGCGGCAGTCACCAGACAAGATCGCAACGGAGAACCTACCGATGGCTGGTTTCCCGAGGAGAGAATGACAGTGGCTGAAGCTTTCGCCAGTTTCACATTAGATGCTGCGTTTGCTGGTCATCAAGAAGACCTCATTGGCTCATTAGAGCCTGGAAAAAAAGCTGATTTCATCTTCATCGACAGAGACATCTTCAATATTCCTGAAAGCGAACTTTGGGAAGCAAAAGTAAGTGAAACCTGGATCAATGGCGTCCAGTTGACCGATTAAGTATCGAAGCGGCGAGAAAGAGCGCATATAATCGTAGAAAAGAGTTCTCATCTTTGTTGCCAACTAGTTGGCTAGAATAAACAAATAACAAGAAGGTAGAAATGAGTAGCAACAGCCATCCAGCCGGAAGACACTTCCTTCAGATACCTGGCCCGTCAAACATACCCGACAGTGTGTTACGAGCTATGTCACAAGCGATAGTCGATCACAGGGGCCCGGGATTCCCCAGCTTGACTCATGAAATACTTGATCAGCTTAGACCTATTTTTAACACACAGAGCCACATAATAATTTACCCGTCCTCTGGCACAGGGGCCTGGGAGGCGGCTTTAGTTAATACCTTATCTCCCGGTGATAAAATTTTAGCATTTGAAACAGGATGGTTTGCCACCCTCTGGAAACAGATGGCAGAGAAACTAGGATTAGTCGTCGACTGGGTCCCAGGAGACTGGCGCAGCGGTGTCGAACCTTCAATTGTCGAGCAAAGATTGCGCGAAGACAAAGAAAAATCCATCAAGGCTATATGCGTCGTTCACAATGAAACATCTAGTGGAACGACTAGTCGTGTGAAAGAAATTAGGGAAGCAATCGATAACGTTCAGCATCCTGGTTTATTCATGGTAGATACGATTTCATCTCTCGCTTGCTGCGAGTATCAGCACGATGAGTGGGGAGTAGATGTCACCATAAGTGGTTCGCAAAAAGGCTTAATGCTGCCACCCGGACTTGGATTTAATGCAATCAGTAAAAAGGCGCTCGACGCCTCCAAATCCTCCTCCTCAACCAAGTATTATTGGTCTTGGCAGGAAATGATCGAAAATAATGAGAAAGGAGTATTCCCGTACACGCCAGCAACCAACCTTCTATACGGATTAAAGGAAGCACTAAGACTACTCCACAACGAAGGTCTGAAAAATGTCTACGATCGTCATGGAAGGCTCGCAAAAGCAACTAGGGTAGCTATTGATGCTTGGGGTCTTGAAAACTTATGTCGCAACCCGGACGAATATAGTAATTCATGCACGGCGGTAATGATGCCCGAGGGTTTTGATGCGGATAATTTGCGAAAAATTATTCTAGAGAAATTCAACATGTCGTTAGGTACAGGCCTCGGTAAGGTTAAAGGTAGAATTTTTCGCATTGGTCATCTCGGAGACTTCAACGAACTAACCCTCATTGGCACTCTGGGCGGTGTGGAGATGGGGTTGGGACTCGCTGGAATTCCACATAGCAAAGGCGGGATTAACGCGGCAATGGAATTTTTATCGCTCTAAAATTATAAAAAAAAGAGGGGCAGAATGGATCCAAATACGGCAGTCAACACGAGTGCAGCCATATCCTTAGTAGGGTTCGGTATTGTAATTTTTTTACTTTTGTTTCTCATCGCAAAGTGGAAATGGCATGTTTTTTTCGCACTACTTATTCCGATAATATTTTTTGGCATCTTACCTGGAATACAGCAAAACAACTTTATTGATGCATTCGAAAGTGGCTTTGGCAATACGTTAGGTTCAATTGGTGTCGTTATCGTGCTCGGATCCATAATAGCAGAAGCTCTAAAGCATACGGGCGCAATTCAAGTTATTACGAAATCGATGGTGAATCTAGTTGGCACTCATCGCATGCCACTAGCATTGACTCTCACAGGATTCATAATTGGTGTTGCAATATTCTCTGACGTCGCTTACGTGATACTTAATCCTCTTGTTCACTCGGCAGCCAAAACAATGAATGTGGGGATAGCGGTTATGTCCACAGGATTAGTCGGCGCACTTCAACTTACTCATGCGATTGTACCTCCAACCCCCGGTCCTTTAGCGGCTGCTGCCATAGTTGGCGCTGACATCGGGCGTACCATCATATTTGGCGGTATTGCATGTCTTTTCGGATCTTTAGCATGCTGGGCGTGGGGGGTGTATTTTGCTGGCCCTAGAATAAAAACTATGGCAAGCGAGGAATTTGAAGGAGTATCGATAGAAGACTTGGATGGGGAAGGTCCAGAAGAATTACCTAGTAATCTTAGCTCCTATGCACCTATAGTTATACCAATTCTCCTAATCGGTACACAGAGCGTAATTTCACTTGTTGCACCCGAAGAACATATTCTAAGAACTATTTTTTCATATCTAGGCTGGCCGGTGGTGGCCCTATCTGTTGGTGTTTGGCTTGCGTACCGCAACATCAAAAATCCTGAAGATAGGCATAAATCAAAAGACGCTTGGGTGGAGGCTGCCCTTAGAACATCTGCCATGATTTTAGTCGTGACAGGCCTCGGAGGCTCGTTGAGTGCTATTTTGAGAGGAACACCTGCCGTCGACTTTATAGCGATGATTTTTACCGATTACGGTTTACCGACCATTTTATTGCCATTTGTCATCGGCATCATCGGTAATATGATTACAGGCTCGACCACTGTCGGTGTCATTACAGCGGCTTCTTTGGTTGCACCCATGTTGCCCAACTTAAGCCTCTCACCTGAAGCTGCTATGCTTGCTGGTGCCAGTGGTTCCGTGATAATCAAATACGTGAATAGTAGTTATTTTTGGGTCTGCACTTCCCTATCAAAACTGAGTGTTCCTGACGCAGTGTTTAGTTATGGCGGCGCAACCTTTGTCGGTGGAGTCGTGTCATTTATCACCGTTTGCGCCATGTGGTCAGTAGGGTTTATCTAAGCGGCAAATTTACTCTTCGGCTCCAAGCCTGCGCAGCAAGGCTGCGACCTCAGGGCGAGTACCTCTCAAACCATTGGTACCTGGGATTCCCTGAACCGTTTCCGCTAGTTGCAAAGGAGTCAAGTCTCTTTCATTACGAACATCAATACTGGCACCATGAGCGACTAGGTATTCTATGACGGAAGGAAAATCTTTTAAAACCGCGTGATGGATAGCATTTCTACCACGGTTATCGATGGCATTAACGTCAACCCCTTCGTCAATGAGTATCTTAGCAAGCTCCAAAGTTCTGCGCTCTTCGTCCTCCGAATCAAGCTCCTCATTTCCGATACGATCTCGACGCCAATCTAGTGAAGAGCCCGAGTTACCCATGGCAACCTGAAGCGTTGTAACCCCGTTTTCGTCGATGGCAAAAGGATCGGCACCCGCATCAAGAAGAATTTTTAGTATTTCAACTTCGCCGTACTTCGCCGCCATCCAGAAAGCATCTCGACCTATCAACTGGGAACGAATAGAGTAATCGGCACTAAACCTTCTTCCTGGTGTGCCATGCTCAACTGGGGTATCGATCGCCGCTCCGTGCTCAAGTAAGGCTCTTACTAGTTTTAACTCACTTCTCAGCACTGCTGCATGAAGCGGGGTGTAACCAGCCTCAATCGCATTTGGGTCAGCCCCCCGTTCTAACAAATAAATAGCTAATTCTTCATGGCCGCTGTGAGCAGCCTGAGTGAGGGCGCTAACCCCTGAAGCAGCGGTGTCATTAACATTTGCCCCTGCATCTAAGAGAGTCTCAGCAGTATCAATATCGCCAACCCGAGACGCAAACATAATTGCCGATGACCCCCCGTGTGCCATCCTATAGTTACCACTAGGATTCGTATTCCCTGCCGTATTCTCTAATTGATACCAAACCTTTGAGCGAGCATTTAAATCTGCGCCATGCTCCAAAAGCATCGATGCTACCGCTCTATGGCTTTGAGCAACTGCCCACATGAGCGCTGTCTGACCTCGCTCTTCTTCTGCCGCATCAATTTCTGCTCCAGCATTTATTAAGAGGGATACAGTATCTAAATCGCCGGTGCGGGAGGCACTCATCAATGATGTTTCGCCCATCCTCAGTCTCGCGTTTGGGTTTGCACCTGCCGTCAGCAACTTTTCAACCACGGCTGCACTTCCATTAGAAGCTGCTAACCATAGCGGTGTTGCGCCTAGTTCATTAGATGCGTCTGGGTTGGCGCCAGAACCCAATAGAAATTGTACAGCCTCACCATTATTCCGATGCGCTGCCCAATGAAGTGCCGTTGAACCATCGCCCTGCCGAGTGTTTGGGTCAGCACCAGCTGCAAGTAGCTCTGCCACTAAATTCTCGTCATCGCTGCGGGCTGCTGTAATGAGCCCCTGCTCAGCCTGCACAAAAGAACTTAGGGCTACTGTGAGCAGCAAACATAAGGCCCTTAAGTACGCATTAGTTTCGAATCTATACATGATTTATATCCTAGGACATTCAAGGGGTAATTGACAGCCTCGTAGTGCCGTGGCAAGTTATTCACTCGTGATATTTAAAAGGGGAGTTGACTCCGCTAACTGCTGTAATTGAACAACGGTGAATCCAGTATTTATATAAAAAACATATACTTAAAACTCTAATAACAGATTCTAACTTGAACCTCACAATTATGGACGAAATTAACTTTAAAGCAAAACGTGGAATCAGCCTGGCTGCGATCTTTGCGTCGATAACACTTCTCCCACATTATTCTATCGCTCAGTCCGGTGCAGAACTGATGACTGAAACCGTAAATCGGTACTGCCTGGCTTGTCATAACGATTCGCTCAGTACAGCCGGCGTCTCATTTCAAAATATTGACCTTTCAGATATAAGTGCACACGGTGGGCTGCCTGAAAAAGTATTGTCACAGTTGCGGAACAGGCGCATGCCACCGATGGAGATGCCTAAACCAACAGATGATATATACGATCAACTTGTGGGTTGGCTGGAAACCGAAATAGACACTCTGGCTGCTGATAAGCCCAACCCAGGCCGAACTGATACCTTTCATCGGCTCAATCGAGCTGAATATGCTAATGCTGTAAGAGATTTGCTATCCATCGAGGTAGATGTTGCGGAGCTGCTTCCTGCTGACGATATCGATGCTTATGGCTTCGATAACATGGCAGATGTTCTCACGGTTTCTCCAGCTCTCATGGAAAGATACTTGTCTGCCGCTCGTAAAACCGCCCGATTGGCTGTCGGTGAGACCCCTCTTGGGCCAATCTCACAGACTTATGAGGTCCCCATACTTTTAAATCAAGCAGATAGGATGAGCGATGATCTACCGTTCGGTTCCCGTGGCGGCGTCGCGATGAAGCACTATTTCCCAGTAGCAGGCGAATACGATTTGTCGCTGAGACTCCACAGAAACTATGTAAATTATATACGCGGAATGGGCTCCCGGCACGAGATAGAAGTTCGTTTTGACGGCAAGCTGATCGAATCCTTTGAAGTTGGAGGCCAAGAGCCAGCAGTACTCCAGGCTCCCGCCAGCTATGGAGGCAATCAGTTTGGCGACCGAGAATGGGAAGAATACATGCTATTCGCAGATTCCAATTTGAGGCTACGGTTCGATGCCGAAGCTGGTCCCCACGTTGTGGGAGTCTCTTTTGTGAGAAGGTTTACTGAAACTGAAGGTGTTCTTCAACCTCCGCAATCAGTCTTTGCTGCCGCCGTTAACGAAATGCGTGACGGTGATGCGGCTATCGAAGTTGCTCAAATTACTGGACCATTCGAAGCCTCGGGGCCGGGAATAACGCCAAGCCGACAGGCAATATTCGCCTGCAGGCCAAGCAACAATGATGCAGATTCTGAAGATGCATGCGCGCTTGAGATCCTATCAAATATTGCGCACAAAGCTTATCGCAGACCATTGCAACAAGCTGATATAGACACTCTTATGGATTTCTATCATATAGGCAGAGGTGATCGCAGGTTCGGATTTGACGCCGGGATACAATTAGCGATAGAGCGAGTATTGATCTCACCGGATTTCCTTTTCCGAGTCGAAGAGGACCCGCTCAACATTGCACCTGGTGCAGATTATGAGCTGAATGATTTGGAACTTGCCGCCAGGTTGTCTTTTTTCCTCTGGAGTAGCCTTCCAGACGAAGAGCTTCTGGCACTAGCTGAAAAGGGGCAACTGCAAAACAGTGAAATTCTAGAACAACAAACCGAACGCATGCTAAAAGACTCAAGATCAAATGCGCTGGTAGAAAACTTTGCTGGGCAATGGTTGTACTTGCGAAACCTCCCCAGTCTGGTGCCTGATGCAGTCGAATTCCCCCAGTTTGACGAGAATTTGAGAACCGCGTTTAGACAAGAAAGCGAGCTTTATTTTGAAAGCTTACTCAAGGATGATAGATCAGCGCTCGATCTTTTAGGAGCTGGATATACCTTTTTAAATGAGCGCCTTGCGAAACATTATGGTATTGATGGCATCTATGGTAGCCACTTCCGGAAAGTTGAATTGGAAGGCCCCTCTGCACAGCAACGCGGCGGAATTCTCGGCCAAGGAAGTTTGCTCACCGCCACTTCTTATGCCAATAGAACATCTCCAGTTCTGAGAGGGAAATGGGTCTTAACCAATATCCTCGGCACACCACCGCCTCCACCACCGGCTGATGTGCCAGATCTTCCCGAGACCGGCGCAGACGGGCAGCCCGCAACAATAAGGGATCGAATGATACAACATCGTAAGGACCCAAATTGTGCGGTTTGCCATCTCCCAATGGACCCGCTTGGCCTAGCGTTAGAGAATTTTGATGCCATCGGAAGATGGCGCGATACCGGAGAAGCCGGTTTACCCATTGATGCCTCCGGGCAGTTACCCAATGGCACAGAGTTCTACGGACTCGATGGGCTGAGGGAAATACTTCTGGATCGTAGTGAGGAATTTGTGGGAACTATCACCGAAAAGATGTTTGCGTATGCGATCGGCCGCCCACCGGAGTACTTTGATAAACCCACGATTCGTCAAATTACCCGAACTGCGGCATTGGATAACTACCGCTGGTCGTCTATTATTAAGGAAATAATAAAAAGCACCCCTTTCCGCACGCGGAGGACCGAATCATGATAATCACTAAAAAAGCCATACCACGCCGCACTTTGTTGCGAGGCATAGGAGCTGCTGTAGCCCTGCCGACCTTGGATGCCATGATCCCTGCTCTCGCTAGCACAGCTAGTAAGCCCATTCGACGACTTGGAATCGTATATGTTCCTAACGGAATGAGAATGGACCATTGGACGCCATCCACCGTAGGAAGCGGGTTTGATTTTCCTTCAATTTTAAAACCAATGGAGTCGTTCAGAAATCAAATTCAGATTCTCTCCGGGCTCTGGGGCGTTGATGGAGAGGGCCCGCATGCGAGAGCCTCTACAAGGTTTCTGACCGGAGTCGCGTCAACAAGGGACAATGGCTCAAATCTTCGCGCAGGCATCTCGATGGATCAAATAGCTGGGCGTATCTTAGGCAATCAGACTCAGTTAGCGAGCTTGGAGCTGGCGATAGATGGAAGAGACTTTGCGGGTTCGTGTGATGAGGGATTCAGCTGTGCCTATACAAATACTATTTCATGGGCAAACGACACAACGCCGCTGCCAATGGAGAATAACCCAAGAGCTATTTTCGAGCGTCTATTTGGCGATACCGGGAGCACAGACCCAGCCGTGAGGAAAGCAAGGTTAAGCAAAGACGCTAGCTTGCTGGACTCTGTCTCCGAGAGGGCAAGTGATATGTCCAAAAAACTGGGCGCAAATGACAAAACAAAATTAGCGCAGTATCTCGAAGCAGTTCGCGATGTAGAAAGACGCGTTCAGATGGCAGAGGCACAGAGCAACCGTGAGTTACCAGTAGTGGAGCAACCTGCAGGGATACCAGATACTTTTCGAGAACATGCGAGACTCATGTTTGACATGATGGCTTTAGCCTGGGAAACGGATATGACACGGGTAGCCACTTTCATGATGGGTCGTGAGATTACCGGTCGAACATATGCAGAGATTGGAGTACCTGACGCGCACCATCCGATTTCTCACCATCAGCGAGACCCTGTTAAGCTCGAAAAATTACTGAAAATTAACGAGTATCATATGACGTTCTTTGCAGAATTTTTAGAACGCCTGAAGGACGCTGAAGATGAACACGGATCGTTATTAGACTCTTCAACGATAGTCTATGGTGCGGGTATGGCTGACAGTAATTCACATTACTCGAGAAATTTACCTATTTTATTGGCTGGAGATGTCGCCCATCGAGGGTATCATTTGCAATATCCGGAAGGTACGCCACTTACAAACCTACACCTGAGTTTGCTCGATAAATTAGGAACCCCAATCGAGTCTTTGGGTGATTCTAACGGTCGTTTATCTATATAGAAGAATTCAGCGCAAACCCTTTCCCCTGAGCCGAATGCATCGTGCACGGTATTCGGCTTTCAGAGGAGGCTATATAAATTAATTTTAGTTTTGTCGCCTCTTTAGGTTTTATCCTTCAATCTGTCAGGCTAATATCAGCGGTCTGAATCTACCAAGGAGCAGCATCATGCGATTCGCATTAGAAACTCAAATAAGAAGAATATTTCTAATAAGTGCTCTAGCATTCGCTAGTCTTTTTCAGTCCAGCCTTTCAGCGCAAGAGGCTAATTTCCCGCCAGTAACAGACGAAATGCTGCAGAATCCTGCCGATGGTGACTGGCTGATGTGGAGGCGAACTCTCGATAGCTGGGGCTATAGTCCTCTGGATGAAATCTCAAAAGAAAATGTCGGAGACCTCCGGCTAGTATGGACCAGGAACTTAGCCGTCGGTACTGGAGAGATAACACCACTTGCTTATAACGGGATGCTATTCGTGCCTCAGGCAAACGATGTTATTGAGGCCATTGACGCCGAAACGGGTGACTTCATTTGGGGATACCGGAGAGATATCCCGGAAGACCTGTATGACATGGTTGGAGGAAACGCGCGCAACAATCGCAACCTGGCAATTTATGAAGATAAAATCATCAATACATCGGATGACAATCATATTTTTGCTCTGAACGCGCTAACTGGCGAGGAAGTCTGGGAAACCGAAATTCTGGATTATCAGGAGAATTCCGCAACCCATAGCTCAGGGCCAATAATTGCGGACGGGCTGGCTATATCAGGAAGAAGTTGTCGCCCGTGGGGTGGCCCAAACGCCTGCATAATCGCGGCTCATGATGCAAGCACTGGTGCAGAAGTCTGGCGCAGACGACTTATTCCCGCGCCCGGTGAACCTGGCGATGAGACTTGGGGGGATGTGCCGTTCGAGTCGCGTCATCATGTCGGATCATGGATGGTGCCGAGTTATGATCCTGAGTTAGAACTGATAATTATGGGGACCTCCGTTACCTCTCCTGCTCCAAAATTTTATCTCGGTGGTAACGACAACAAGCACCTCTATCACAATTCGACTCTTGCTTTAGAAATCGAGACCGGCGAGATACGCTGGTACTACCAGCATATGAACGATCACTGGGATTTAGACCATCCTTTTGAAAGACTGCTGGTTGAAACAGAGGTTTCGCCAGACCCCGAGGAAGTAACATGGATTAATCCAGACTTAAACCCTGGAGAAACTCGAAAAGTAATAACGGGAATTCCAGGAAAAACCGGCATCGTCTATACCCTCGATCGAGAAACCGGTGAGTTTCTTTGGGCGACACCCACAGTTGAACAGAACGTTGTTATCGACATAGATGGTTCAACGGGAGAAGTCACAGAAAACCCGGAAATTATTTTTCGCGAGACTGAGCAAATAGTCTATGTCTGTCCAACCTGGTTAGGAGGTAAGGACTGGGAAGCCGGTGCATACAGCCCCCTGACGAACACCATGTATTATCCTCTGAGGAACTCATGTGCAAATATGCTCACTACTGGAAACTTTGATAGTGATACTGCGAGAGCCTTAACAGAGGGCGAGGGCGGACAAGGCGGGCTGGACATATATCAGCTTGCAGCCCGACACGAAATAACGCCGGGCACCGATAACCTGGGAACCGTCAGAGCTGTCTCGGCCGAAACGGGCAAAACCGAATGGCTATTCGAAACGCGAGCTGGGACCATGTCATTAGTCGCAACGGGAGGCGGATTAATTTTTGGAGGCGATGCAAACGGGAGGTTTCGTGCCTTTGATCATGAAACCGGGGAAGTTTTATGGGAAATCAACCTGGGATCACCGGTCAGTGGCTATCCAATTAGTTTTTCAAACAATGGAAAGCAATATATTGCGGTGAACACGGGCGGAGGCGGGTCCAATATGACGCCAGAGTTACGACCCAGCAGAGGAACTAACTTGTACGTTTTTGCGCTTCCCGAATAAGATTAGATGGCAAGGCGCAAAGTAAACAGTTAATTCCGCAAGTTCTGAAATTCTTGCTGCAACTCGGGGGACAAGGGGTAAATATCTCGAAAACGAAACTCCTTATCCTCGAGCAGTTGCAATTGAAATTTCTCCCGCTCCTCCACCAGCTCGGCATAGTCTAAGACCTTTTCTACTAAAGATGGTGGGAAAAAAAATACTCCCCCGTTGTCCCCGACCACAACATCCCCCGGCAAGACCGTAACACCACCAATTCGCACCGGAGCGTTATATTCTACGCCAAGCCAGGAAGTTGTATGCGGATCGGTAAACTTGTGAAAGACTGGGAAATCTTCAAATCGTTCATCTCTTAATCCGGAGTAATCTCGCGTGCCACCATCTATGATGACTCCCGCTGCCCCTCTTTGCTGAATACCCGTGGCTCCCATGTCTCCAAACAAATTGTGTCCATCAATGCCGCCCAATTCCGCTACCACTACATCCCCGGGACTAGCCTCCTCAGCAGCTCTCGCGTAATAACGACGATCCCAATTAGCCTCTGCAGCTAAACTTAGTGCAGCTTCTGTCAAATCTGGTCTCGGGGGAAGGAAGCGCATGGTGAGAGCCCGACCCACCAGCCGCGAACCGGGCTGCGTATTCTCAAAGCCTGTAGCATAGTTCAACTGATATTCACCCAGAGCGCTAAAAATCACCTCTAGAGGTACTTGTTTAAGTCTCTCTAACTCCTCATCAGTGACTTCCGTTCTTGTCGATTCCAGTACGTCCATTATTGCGGAGTATGAAGTCCGGTTCTTTTTAAATCCCTCTGGGACAGACACATCAGGAGAAAACTCCTGATTAAAAGAGCCCTGTGAAGACGCTGTTTGGGTTAGTGCTAACAGAAATAAAAACAAGGGGGCTGACGACAGTCTCAAAGTGAATTCTCCGTTTGACAGATTTTAAGTGCGCAGTTTAATTGCAATGAGATTTTAGGTGATGCGAAACCACTGACTGATTTCTATTATCGGTTGGCCCGCTGCCTATCAGGCATCTCCAGATCGACAGTGAAAGAAACAGGAATAGACTGTGGCAGGAAACAAATTGCATCATCACAAGCTTGGTAATCCAACGTCCCCGTCAGAGTTAAAGCATCCAGTGTCGACATAATTTCCTCGGTCTCTGCGTCCCCATTCATAACCACTTCCTGAAGAATGGTAAATTTATTCTGGTAGACTGGCACATGTTCGTCCAGCGGCTCAAAGTAATATATTTCCGACTCGGGATAGCTAACCGGTTCAATACGCGCTAACTCTGGCTTATCGAGATTAAAGCCGATGACACGATAACCTTTTTCCTCAGCGCCCGGAGCATACACATGCATATCAGGGCCAGGTGTGACATCTAAAGCCAAAGAGAAGCGCGTTCCGACAGTCACGGTAGTATTAGACGGATAAGCCGTAAACTTTAAATGTGCTGTTTCACCCTCAACGGCGGCTATTGGAGACAGACCCATGCCCAACTTCAGCATCACGTTTGTAGTTGTGTTCCTTTCTCGGTAAAACTCCTCAAAAAAACGCGAAGTTACCCTCCCCTGATTATCGACCATGAACGTTCCTGGGTAGGGCGTACCAACTATCATTTGGTTGGCACCAAATGCGGAAACGTATCTGGCCACATCGGCTTTTACGCCAGGATCGTCCGAGTTATCTCCGACTCCTTCAGCCGCGACAGTGTTCAGAATGCCGAAATCCGCTATAACAGACGAATCACTATCAGCCAGTAAGGGAAAAGTTATACCCCGCCTCTCAGCGAAGTCTGCAACCACCTCGACAGAGTCATAGCTTATTGCAGCTACACCTATGCCCTGCTCTTGGAGAGTCTCTAGTTGACTTTGCAGCTCCACGAGCTGCGCTTTGCAATAGGGTCACCAATCTGCCGATCGATGGAAGAGAAGCATTGCCCCATTTGGGCCCATGACCGATTCAAGATTATGAATCTCACCGAATTGATCAGAGAGTTGAAAATCTGGAACTTGTTCGCCCACCTGTGGTCCCAAATTGGCCACAACGATTGGCTCGCGCTCAGCGCCCAACGCCACATTGGCGGAAGCGAGTATAGCCACGACCAAAACCGGAAATATTTGATATACGTTTTTTGACATAGCTCAATCCTACCACGTTATTTTTGGATTTCCATAACTATCGGCATGGGGGTCGGCAAATTCCGAGAAACTCACTTCTTGCCCACCCTTATGCTGTGATACGCTTAGAACCCCTGTCTACCTATTGACGGAGAATAAAAATGAAAGCAAAGTCAATCACGCTGCTAGTTGTTATTCCAGCCATTTTACTTGCGGGAAATGTCATTTCCCAGACAGATAGCTCTTATAACCAGCGCACTCCATGGGGAGACCCAGACATTTCCGGTATGTGGTCGTATGCCAGCTTAACTCCTCTTCAAAGACCGGAACGGCTCGGAGAGAAAGAATTCTATACTCCCGAGGAAGCAGCCCAGATTTTCGCTAACACCCAACAAGACGTCGCTGACAGGCCCGGCGATGTCGGAAGTTATAACTATCAATGGTTTGATCGGGGTGAAGTTTCCGCAGATTTTAGAACCTCACTAATCGTTGAGCCATCTAATGGACGTCTGCCGGTTAACGAAGCGACCATCGCCAGCCAGCGAGAACGAGCCGAGTACCTGCGTGAACACTCCGCGGATTCCTGGCTGGATAGAACAAACTGGGACCGTTGCATAACCTATCACGGCGTGCCGGCTGTCTCATCCGGGTATAACAACTCATACCACATCGTTCAGAACCAAGATTTCGTCGCGATACATGTAGAGATGATCCACGATGTTCGGATTATCCCTATCGATGGCCGCCCCCAACTTCACGACAATATCCGGCAGTGGAATGGCGACTCTCGCGGCTATTGGGATGGAGATACCCTTGTGGTTCGCACTGCCAACTATAGCGACAAGACTCGTCATCGCTTTCCTTCCTCCAGAAACACTATCGCTGTTGAGAGGTTCAGGCGTGTTGGTGAGGACATGATCGACTATTCATTCACTATTGAAGACCCAACTGTATACGATCAATCATGGACAGCGGTCAGGCCTATGCCTCGATTGGCCGATTACAAGCAATACGAATACGCTTGCCATGAGGGGAACTATGCAATGACGTACATTCTAAGGGGAGCTCGCGCCGAAGAAGCGAGAGCACTCGAGCAGAACTCATCAGAGAACTGATTTACAGAATTAAAATTTTTAGCAAGGATATGACATTATGAAAAAGATAGTCCTTCAGGTACTCGGAATACTAATACTAATACCGGCAGTGGGTATGGCAACCTTGAGAGTCGAACACAGAAACGCTGACGGTCCATCGATATTATTCCCTGGTGGGGAGATGACCACCGGACGGCTGCATACCGGACCCGAACCGGACTGGAGCTTTACCGATGACATTCGCGTGGTAGATCTTCAGTTGAATGACCCAATGGCCTCACGACTAATATACGTGTTAGAGAGTGATGGTAGGCTCTTTATCATTTCGGGCTACATGACAACGATGCTGGGAAGGCTCTGGAAGGATTGGGCGTTTGAGGCCGACGAAGGCAACAATCAGGGAGTATTGCGGGTAGATGGGGTTAGGTATCCCAGAACTTTGGTGCGAATCAAAGAAGGAGACATACTTGACGGAGTTGCTGCCAAGCTCATCACGAAATACGGGGGCGCCTCCAGCGCCAGTGCTGAGGCCATTGCCGGAACACGGGCCAGCATTGAGGCGGGCCAATCCTGGGTATTCGAGCTTGTCCCCAGGGAACTTAACTGAGGAACTCGAAATTGGAAACTAAAAAGTACCTTAAACTTTGCGCCGCTATTGCGCTTATGACGGTAATGGGTATTCTTTTAATACCCGGGCTATCTGAATCAATAGAGACTGGTTTGCTTATATGGCTGGGGAGCAATGCGGGAGAGTTAATGTCGACCTAAAAGGTTTCGCATAGATAAGAAAAAGAGAGTCTTACAGATATTAGTAATAGAGAGGTCTTCATTTGAAAACTAAAAATTACCTGATGCTTTGCGCTGCTGTCGTGTTAGCTACATCTATGAGTATTCTTTTTATACCGGGATTGTCAGACACGGTCGAAACAAGAATGCTTTCATGGCTTGGGAATAACGCAAGAGCTGAGAGAAACTATTAGGGACACTTGGCATTTTTCTAACAGATAACAAGCAGTACTAGAGCGACACAAACAAATCGGGATAAGCCAGATGGAAAACAAAAAATATTTGAAGCTATGCGGAGCCCTTACCGCAGTCATTGTGGTCAGTTTACTTTTCATACCAGGGTTTGCCGACGCGATTGAGAACGCGATGCTCGCATTCCTCATGGTCAATGCGAGGGCTTAGAATTAAAGTGAATAACAAAATCATACTAGCATTAGCCGCCAGTGTGTTTTTTTTAAATGCACTCGCTCAGGAATCGGGCGCACCGCCCGCAATTTTTAAGCCCGGCCCGGAGATACTTGCCGAGCTTGACGAGGCTGCCCGCAACTCAAGTTCTGCCGCTGGAGTGTCGGTCAGTATTTCACCCGGAATTTCAGTTCGACGCCGAATGAGTGGGGTGCCGCAGTACTCTGTCATGCACCCCTACAGCGTAGAGATATATAGAATTCTTGAGGGCAGCGGCACATTAGTAACAGGCGGGCTACTCATACCACCACTCGCGGACCAAACCAGCGACGACTTAATGAGAACCCTTCATGGTATAGAGGGAGGGCTCGCAAGGCAGGTCAGGGAGGGCGACATTCTTGTGCTCCAGCCGGGCACGCCGCATTGGTTCAGCAGTATTGACGGAGACTCGATAACCTATATGGAGTCACGAGTGCGGGTTACAACAGCACCAATACAATATCAGTAACAGACTAACCGCACCCTAATTCTACTGATCTAAAATAACAGAGTCGAACTGACTCTAATGCAAAGAAAATATCCATAGCGATGCACCTGTCGGAGAATTGGTTATACCCGTGGTTCTCTCCATACCGTTAGCAAAATAGCTGCCCGAATTTGTCGCAACGGCAACATACTGCTTTCCATCTACCTGATAGGTGATTGGGTAAGATGTTGGTGCATTGTCAAGCCGCTGCTGCCACAGGACCTCACCATTTTCCTGGTCGACCACCTGAAACATCCTGTCAATGGTCCCGCGAAAGAGCAAACCTGCGTCAGTCGTCAGGTGACCACTCGCTGGTGGCGCATACTGACGCGTTGTCCACTCTACCTCTCGCGTCTCAAGGTTCACCGCCTTCACCATCCCCCACTTCCCGTCCTCGTCTGGGTTTGGATACTTCTGCCAGCGCCGGCCGGTCAGGTTATTGATGCAGGTATCCTGCAGCGGCACGTAGAGCATCCCGGTAGCCGGGTTATAGGAAGTGGTCTGCATGTTCCTCGCGCCTAGCGCATCCGGACAAACACCATTCTTGGCCAGACCCGGCGTATCTTCGCCAGGTTTCAGTACCGCCTCTGGAAACATGGTCTTGTCTCCCGTGCGCGGATCGATCTCGCTGAACACATTCTGCATATCGAGATCAATCGAGAACAGGTACTCACCGGTCACGGCATCCATCGCCTCGAAGATTGCAGCCTTTCCGCCGGTAACCACGGCCCGGCGCATTTCACCATTAAATGGCAGCTCCATAATCTGACGCTCAAATGCCCAGTCCAGGTCAAGCAGATCATTCCTGACATGCTGAAAATGCCAGGCAAGTTCTCCAGTATCAGCATCGAGAGCAATAGTTGAGTTGGTATAAAGCGCATCAGATGTGGTACCTGGCACGTTTCTGAACTCTCTCATGGTGACCGTGTCATACGTTGGTGCGGGCCCGAAGTAAACCAGATTGGTTTTAGGGTCATAACTGCCCGGTGTCCAGACTGATCCGCCGGTCCTCTCCTCCAGGTTTAGTCCATTCCAGCTGTTACCAAAGGGCTCCTCTGGGCGGGCAATGGTGTAAAAGCGCCAGGCCTCTTCATGGGTCTTAAGATCGATGGCCACAATAAAGTTACCACCCTCCACTGCCATCTGTCCGACAAGGCCAAAAATCGCCTTGTCGTTTACTATCATCGGAGCCGACTTGAACCGGTGATCAGTCTCACCGTGGGTCTCAATCTCATGCTCCCACGCTAGCCTGCCGGTCTTTGCTTCTATCGCGATTAGTTTGATATCGGAGGTGCCGACAATAATTTTATCTTCCCATATCGCGACTCCCTTCTTCGACTCAGATGGCTTGTCACCGTCAATTTCATGCTGATAGGCCCATAGCAAGTCACCGGTCATCGCATCGATAGCCTGAACGACATCCCCGGAACTTAAGGTGAACATGACGCCGTCATGAACAATCGGGGTCATCATATTTGCACCCGGGGGCAGCGACCAGGTCCACGCGAGCCTCAAGTCATCAACGTTTTCTTTACTGATCTCTGACAGAGGGCTGTGACCCAGATTTGCGTGGGTACGCCGCCAAACCAGCCAGTCGTCAGCCGGAGGATCAAGGAGCATATCGTTTGTTACGGGCGTAAGATCGTCGAGCCGGCTGGCGGGATTCAGTGGGCCGTTAGTCGCATAACTTGGTAATCGTGGAGTGAACCGCGAGTCGACAAGTTCCTGTGCTGGGATCACATAGCCAGCAAGCAATTCAAGATCAGCGGAAAGTCCAATGGCGCCGGCTTCCACCCCGTTTCGGCTAAAAAGGTAAGCAAGCACATTAGCCGTCTCTTCCTCTGACAACCCAGCCTCATTCGGCGGCATACGTTGCACGTTCCGCGCGAGGTAATCAGCGGTGCGGTCACCGAACCTTCGACTGAACAGGTTTCCGCTAAGGCTGGGTGCGAGCTCAAAGCCCTCAAGATTGTAACCATGGCAGGTCGCGCAACGCTCCTCATATGTCAGCTGCCCGGCTGCTGCCTGAGACTCGGTATAGGAAACGTTCTCCTGCGAATGCACTGCACTGGTAATGCTAAGACCAGCCGCAACAAATACAACCCTTAATGTCGTTCCAAACTTCTTATTCATCATAATCTTTCTCTTAAAACTAAAAAGGGACAGATATTGAAATTCAATTTCTGCCCCTCGTTATAAACCCGGTCTTCGGCAAGTTATGCAATTATCTGCGGGATCGGCTTACCCGAAATATCTGACAGGCGATAGTCACGCCCACTATAACGGTATGTCAGTTTCTCATGATCAAGGCCTAAAAGATGTAGGATCGTTGCATGCATGTCGTGAGCGGAGATGGGCTGATCGAAGGCCTTGTAGCCCCACTCGTCTGAGGCCCCAATTTCCTGACCACCCTGAATGCCGGCGCCAATCATCAACGCCGTCTGTGTGCCCGGGTTATGATCGCGCCCTATTCCGCGCTGGGATATCGGCATTCTTCCAAATTCACCATGCCAGACGATTAAGGTGTCCTCGAGTAATCCCCGCGCTTTTAGATCCTGTATCAGACCGGCTATCGGCTTGTCTGACTCTTTTGCAT